>Ga0070675_100000072_pt1 | contig 58324 bp, 54 predicted proteins | sample KBSM43metaG_FD_65343 | JGI IMG/M metagenome (GOLD analysis project Ga0070675, IMG submission 65343) | Miscanthus rhizosphere microbial communities from Kellogg Biological Station, Michigan, USA - KBS M4-3 metaG | ecosystem: Host-associated > Plants > Roots > Rhizosphere > Soil ... | reverse complement strand
TCGATTTCTTGACCCGCTGATGCATAGCGCTCGCTGACCCGGCCCCGCGCGGCAGCGCTGCAAGGCATGCCGCAGAATGCCGCGATGGCCAGCGATTCCAGTGCGGATTTCCTCATCGTCGGCGCCGGCATTGCCGCCGCCTCGATCGGCTACGCGCTGTCGTCGCGCGGCAAAGTCGTCCTCCTCGAGCGAGAGTCGCAACCGGGATACCACTCGACCGGGCGCTCGGCGGCCCTCTTCATCGAGAGCTACGGCACGCCGCAGGTGCGTGCGCTGACGATGGCGAGCCGGCGCTTCCTCGAGCATCCGCCGGCCGGCTTCACCGACACCGCGATCCTCGCGCTGCGCGGCGTGCTGATGGTCGCGACCCCCGAGCAGTTGCCGATGCTCGACGAGCAGTGGCAGGTCCTGCGCTCGGTCAGCGACAACGCACGCCGCCTCGACGTCGCGCAAGCCTGCGAGCAGGTTCCGGTGCTGCGCCGCGATCGGATCGCCGGCGCCCTGCTCGAGCCGGACGCCTCGGACATCGACGTCCATGCGCTGCACCAGGGCTACCTGCGCGGGCTGCGCCGGCACGGCGGGCGCGTCGTCGGCGATGCCGAGGTGCGCGCGCTGGCACGCCGCGACGGCATCTGGCATGTCGAAGCCGGCGGGCAGACGTGGCAGGCGCCGGTCGTCGTCAACGCCGCCGGGGCCTGGTGCGACGTGGTCGGTCGCCTGGCCGGCGCGCAGCCGATCGGCCTGGTGCCGAAGCGCCGGTCTGCATTCGTGTTTGCACCGCCGCCCGGCGTGTCGGTGCTGCGCTGGCCTTCCTTCGTCAGCGTCGACGAGAGCTGGTACGTGAAGCCCGATGCCGGCCAACTGCTCGGCTCGCCGGCGAACGCCGACCCGGTCGAGCCGCACGACGTGCAACCCGAGGAGCTCGACATCGCGCTCGCGATCGACCGCATCGAATCGATGACGACCTTGAAGATCGTGAGGCCGACGCGCACCTGGGCCGGCCTGCGCTCGTTCGTCGCCGACGGCGACCTGGTCGGCGGCTACGACTCCGACCTGCCCGGCTTCTTCTGGGTCGCCGCACAGGGCGGCTACGGCATCCAGACCTCGGCCGCGATGGGCCAGGCCTGCGCCGCTCTCGCCGCCGGCGAGCCGATCCCGGCCGAGATCGCGCGCTTCGGCTTGACCGAGGCGATGCTGTCGCCGGCGCGTCTGCGCCACGCTGCGACGAACGCCAATTCGCCATGATGAACAGCGTTGCGGCACCTCGTGCCGCAACGCGCACTGCCTGAGGAAATGTCGATGCGTGTCTTCACCGGCGGTCTCGCGACCGAAACCAACACCTTTGCGCCGATGCCGACCGGCCTCGCGTCGTTTCGCGATCGCGGCTACTACGCTGCCGGCACGCATCCTGAGGAGCTGAGCTTCTTCGCCGGGCCGCTGCACGCGGCGCGTCAGCGCGGCCGCGCCAAGGGCTGGACCGTCATCGAAGGCATGGTCGCGGCAGCGCAGCCGAGCGGCACGACGACGCGGGTGGCGTACGAGACGCTGCGCGACGAGCTGCTTGGCGACCTGCGCGCGGCGCTGCCGGTCGACATGGTCGTGTTCGGCCTGCACGGCGCGATGGTCGCCGACGGGTACGACGACTGCGAGGGCGACCTGCTGGCCCGCGTGCGCGCGCTGGTCGGCCCGAAGACGGTGGTCGGCGCCGAGCTCGATCCGCACAACCACCTGACGCCGGCGATGCTGGCCAACGCCGACCTGCTGATCTCGTTCAAGGAGTACCCGCACACCGACATCCTCGAGCGCGCCCACGAGCTGGTCGACCTGTGCGCGGCGCAGGTCGAAGGCAAGGTCAAGCTGGTCGGTGCGGCCGTCGACTGCGAGATGCTGGTCACGATGCACACCTCGCGCGATCCGGCGCGTTCGTTCGTCGACCGGATCCAGGCGCTCGAGGGCAAGGACGGCATCCTGTCGATCTCGGTTTCGCACGGCTTCGCGTGGGGCGACACCGAGCACATGGGCACCCAGGTGCTGGTCTACGCCGACGGCGAAGCGGCAAAGGCGCAGGCCCTCGCGCGCCGTCTTGCCGACGAGCTGATCGGCCTGCGCGAGCAGCTCGGCGTGCGCTATCCGTCCATCAACGAGGCGCTCGATGAAGCGCTCGCGTTCGACGGCGGGCCGGTCGTGCTCGCCGACGGCGCCGACAACCCCGGCGGCGGCGCGTCGGGCGATTCCACGTTCGTGCTGCGTCGGATGCTCGAGCGCGGCATCGCGAACGCCTGCCTCGGCCCATTGTGGGACCCGGTCGCGGTGCGGATCGCGTTCGACGCCGGTGTCGGCGCGGTCCTGCCGCTGCGCATCGGCGGCAAGATCGGTCCGCTGTCCGGCGACCCGATCGATGCGCGCTGCACCGTGAAGGCGCTGATGCCCGACATGAAGATGACCGGCCTCGCTGGCACGCCGATGGCGATGGGCGACTCGGCGCTGATCGAGACGGCCGGCATCGAGATCGCGCTGATCACCTTGCGCAACCAGGCGATGGGCACCGACCTCTTCACCCAGCTCGGCTGCGACCTCGCTGCGAAGAAGATCATCGTCGTCAAGTCGTCGCAGCACTTCTACGCGTCGTTCTCGAAGGTCGCGAAGCACGTGATCTATGTGGGTGCCCCGGGTGCGGTGACGCTCGACCTGAACACGCTGCCATACACCAAGGTGCGCCGGCCGAAGTGGCCGCTGCGCTGAACGCGCGACGTTCAAACGCCCGCGCGGGCAAACCACGCTCCGCAACACCGAAGTCGCGTCGCACAATGGGCCCGCGACTTGCAAGCGGTTTGCAGCGCCCGTTGATCCCCGAAGGAGCCTGCCGATGAAACGCCCCCTGCTCGCTGCTGTCACGCTGCTGTCGACCGCCCTGCTGCTCGGCGGTGCTGCCGCGCAGGCGCAGACCAAGACACTGCGTTTCGTGCCGCACGCCGACCTGAAGATCCTCGACCCGTCGTTCACGACCGCGTACATCACGCGCAACTTCGGCTACATGGTCTACGACACGCTGTTCGCGCAGGACGCGAAGGGCACGCCGAAGCCGCAGATGGTCGACAAGTACACGACCTCGAAGGACGGCAAGCAGTGGTCGTTCACGTTGCGGCCCGGCTTGAAGTTCCACGACGGCAGCGCGGTCACCGCAGCCGACTGTGTCGCCTCGCTGCAGCGCTGGGGCGCGCGCGACTCGATCGGCCGGGCGATGGGCGCGGCCGGCGCCGAGTGGAAGGCGGTCGACGCGAACAACTTCACGTTGACGTTGAAGGAGCCGTTCGGCCTCGTGCTCGACGCGCTCGCGAAGCCGTCGGGCTTTCCGCCGGTGATCATGCCGGAGCGGCTCGCGAAGATGCCGGCGACCGCGCCGCTGACCGAGGTGATGGGCTCGGGCCCGTTCCTCTTCAAGCGCGACGAATGGGTGCCGGGCAACAAGGCGGTGTTCGTGCGCAACCCGAATTACGTCGGCCGCGCCGAGCCGCCGAGCGGCCTTTCGGGCAACAAGAAGCCGCACTTCGACCGCGTCGAGTGGCTCTACCTGCCCGATTCGAACAGCTCAACCGCAGCGCTGAAGAACGGCGAGGTCGACCTGATCGAGCAGGTCCCGCCCGACTACATCACGCCGCTGCGCGCCGACCCGAACATCAAGCTGGGCAGCGGCGGCTCGTACCAGGGCTTCATCGTGATGAACCAGCTTCATCCGCCGTTCAACAACCCGAAGGTGCGCCAAGCCGTGCTGCACGCCGTCAACCAGGAGAAGTTCGTCGCTGGCATGGGCTACCCGCTCGACATGCGGCTGACGTATTGCTCGACCTGGTTCATCTGCGGCGGGCCGAACCAGACCGATGCCGGCGCCGAGCCGTACCGCAAGCCCGATCTCGCGAAGGCGAAGCAGCTGCTCGCCGAAGGCGGCTACAAGGGCGAGAAGATCGTCGTGCTGCTGCCGACCGACATCTCGTACCTAAACGCGGCCGCGCTGGTGACGATCCAGACCTTGAAGAGCATCGGCATGACCGTCGATGCGCAGTCGAGCGACTGGGCGACGATCACCGGACGGCGCGCGAAGAAGGAGGCGCCCGAGGCCGGCGGCTGGAACGTCTACGTCACCGTGGCGGGCGAGTTCGATGTCAATTCGCCGGTCACCAACGCGTACCTCAGCGCCGCCTGCGGCAACGCGCTGCCGGGCTGGCCGTGCGACAAGCCGCTCGATGAGCTGCGCACCGCGTGGATCCGCGAGACCGCGCCTGCGAAGCGGAAGGAATTGCTCGACAGCTTCCAGGTCCGCGCGTTCGAGGCCGTGCCGTACGCCTACTTCGGCCAGTACTCGCCGGCCTTCGCGGCGAGCAAGTCGCTGAAGAACCTCGACGCGTACTGGGGCATCCCGACCCTCTGGGCGCTCGACAAGTAGAGCGTCCGCAGCGCACCGCGGATGGGGTCGATCGCCCGTCGCATCGCCGCGACGCTACCGGTGATGGCAGTGGTCGCGGTGATCGTCTTCCTGCTGATCCATCTCTCGCCGGGCGACCCGGCCGCGCTGATCGCCGGCGACCTCGCGACGACCGACGACATCGCGCGCCTGCGCAGCTCGCTCGGCCTCGACCTGCCGCTCTGGAACCAGTTCCTGATCTGGGTCGGCAAGCTGGCGCGCGGCGACCTCGGCACCTCGATCTTCACGCAGGTGCCGGTCACCCAGCTGCTGGCCCAGCGGCTCGAGCCGACGCTGTCGATCGCGCTCGTCACGATGACCTTGTCGGTCCTGCTCGCGATCCCGCTCGGCACCGTGGCCGCGTACCGCGCCGGCTCGTGGATCGACCGGCTGGTGATGCTGTTCGCGGTGCTCGCGTTCTCGGTGCCGGTGTTCCTGATCGGCTACCTGCTGATCTACACCTTCTCGATCACCCTGCAGTGGCTGCCGGTGCAGGGCTACGTGCGGCTCTCCGAAGGGATCGGCCCGTGGCTGCGCAACCTGCTGCTGCCCTGCGTGAACCTTGCGCTGGTCTACATGGCGCTCTTGACGCGGATGACCCGCGCGACCGTCCTCGAGGTACTGCAAGAGGACTACATCCGCACCGCGCGCGCCAAGGGGCTCGGCGTGCTCGCGGTGCTCGGCCATGCGCTGCGCAACGCGGCGATCCCGATCGCGACGACGGTCGGCGTCGGCATCGCGCTCCTGATCGGCGGTGTCGTCGTCACCGAGACCGTGTTCGCGATCCCGGGTGTCGGCCGCCTCGTGATCGATTCGGTTCAGCGCCATGACTACCCGGTGATCCAAAGCGTGCTGCTGCTCTCGGCCGGTGTCTACGTGCTGATCAACCTGCTGATCGACCTCAGCTACCGGCTGTTCGATCCGCGCATCCGCGATTGACGAGATGACGATCGCGACCACCGCCCTCGCGCCACCGGTCGTCGCCGGCCGTTGGCGCTGGCTCCGCAAGCACCCGACCTTGATCATCGGCGGCCTGCTGCTGATCGCGGTCGCCACGATCGCGCTCGGTGCACCCTGGCTTGCGACCCACGACGTCCAGGACATCGATCCGCTGGCGCGCCTGCAGCCGCCCTCGGCGGAGCACCGCTTCGGCACCGACGCGCTCGGCCGCGACGTCTACAGCCGGGCGGTGCTCGGCGGCCGCGTCTCGCTGATCGTCGGCATCACGGTCGCCGTGCTGTCGAGCGCGATCGGCATCGTGCTGGGCCTCATCGCCGGCTTCGTGCGGCCGATCGAGGGCTTCGTGATGCGCGTGATGGACGGCCTGATGGCGATCCCCGGCATCCTGCTCGCGATCGCGCTGATGGCGGTCACGCGCGCCAGCCTGACGACGGTGATCGTCGCGATCACGGTGCCCGAGGTGCCGCGCGTGGTCCGCCTCGTGCGCTCGCTCGCGCTGACCCTGCGCGAGCAGCTCTTCGTCGAGGCCGCGCATGCAATCGGCACGCGGCTGCCGGCGATCCTCTGGCGCCACGTGCTGCCGAACATGATGGCGCCGCTGATCGTGCAGGCGACGTTCATCGCCGCCTCGGCGGTGCTGATCGAAGCGGCGCTGTCGTTCCTCGGCGTCGGCGTGCCGGCACAGATCCCGAGCTGGGGCAACATGATGGCCGAGGGCCGCAACTTCGTCGCGGTGGCGTTCCACATCATCCTGTACCCCGGCATCCTGCTCGCGCTGACGGTGCTCGCGATCAACCTGCTCGGCGACGGCCTGCGCGACGCGCTCGATCCGCGCCTTGCGCGCCAGCTTTAGCTTCGACGATGGATGCCGTCGCGGCGCCGCTGCTCGAGGTCGACGACCTGCAGACCCACTTCGACACCGTCGGTGGCACGGTGCGCGCGGTCGACGGCGTCTCATGGAAGCTTGATGCCGGCGAGACGCTCGGCATTGTGGGCGAATCGGGCTGCGGCAAGAGCGTGACCGCGCTGTCGGTGCTGCGCCTCGTGCCGACTCCGCCGGCGCGCCACGGTGGCCGGGTGCGCCTGCGCGGCGCCGATCTGCTGCGGCTCGACGAACGCGGCATGCGGGCGATCCGCGGCAACCGCATCTCGATGATCTTCCAGGAGCCGATGACCTCGCTGAACCCGGTCCTCAGCATCGGCCGACAGATCGCCGAGACGGTCGCGGTGCATGGCCACGCGAGCGGCCGCGCCGCGCGCGAGCGCGCGATCGAGATGCTGCGCCTGGTCCAGATCGCCGAGCCGGAGCGCCGCGTCGACGAGTACCCGCACCAGCTCTCCGGCGGCATGCGCCAGCGCGTGATGATCGCGCTCGCCCTCGCCTGCGGACCCGAGGTGCTGATCGCCGACGAGCCGACCACCGCCCTCGACGTCACGATCCAGGCCCAGATCCTGGCGCTGCTGGCCGACCTGCAGAGGCGCCTCGGCATGGGCATCGTGCTGATCACGCACGACCTCGGCGTCGTCGCCGAGTCGTGCGACCGCGTCGTCGTGATGTATGCCGGCCGCAAGGTCGAGGAAGCCGCGACGATCGATCTGTTCGATCGGCCGCTCCATCCGTACACCCGTGCGTTGATGGCGTCGATGCCGTCGATGAACACGGCGGCCGCGCGCCTGACCGAGATCCCGGGAATGGTGCCGGCGCCGCGCGACCTGGGCCGAGGCTGCTCGTTCGCGCCGCGCTGCACCTTCGCGACCGATCGCTGCCGCAGCGAGATTCCCATGCTCGAGGACCACGGCGGCGGCCACCTCGTCGCCTGCTTCGAGGCCGCCCGGTTGTCGAGATGAACGCCCCGTCCACCGCGATTGCAACGCCGCTGCTCCAGGTTTGCGACCTGAAGAAGCACTACGCGTCGCCCAAGCGCTGGCTCGCCAAGGCGCAGCCGGTGGTCCAGGCGGTCGATGGCGTCTCGTTCGACCTCGCCCACGCCGAGACGCTCGCGCTGGTCGGCGAGTCCGGCTGCGGCAAGACGACGACCGGCAAGTCGGTGTTGCGCCTGATCGAGCCGACCGCCGGCTCGGTGCGGCTCGACGGCGAGGAGCTGCTCGCCCTCGAGCGCGGCGCGATGCGCGAGCACCGGCGCCACTTGCAGATCATCTTCCAGGACCCGTACGCGTCGCTGAACCCGCGGTTGACGGCCGGCGAGATCGTCACGGAGCCGATGCGCAACTTTCCGTCCGACGCCACGCGCACGGCGGCGCAGCGGCGGGAGCGCGCGGCCTGGCTGTTTTCGAAAGTCGGCCTGCGGCCGGAAGCGCTAGACCGCTATCCGCACGAGTTCTCCGGCGGTCAGCGCCAGCGCCTCGGCATCGCCCGCGCGCTCGCGCTGCAGCCGAAATTGATCGTCTGCGACGAGCCAGTGTCGGCGCTCGACGTCTCGGTGCAGGCGCAGGTCATCAACCTGCTGACCGACCTGCAGGCAGAGTTCGGCATCGCCTACCTTTTCGTCGCCCACGACCTCGCGGTGGTGCGCCACATCAGCCACCGCGTCGCGGTGATGTACCTCGGCCACATCGTCGAGATCGCCGACCGCGACACGCTGTTCAACGCGCCGCGCCATCCCTACACCGAGATTCTGCTGGCGGCGGTGCCGGTGCCCGATCCGCGCCGGCGCGTGCAGCGCACCTTGCTGAGCGGCGATCCGCCAAGTCCGGCGCGGCCGCCGAGCGGCTGCCGCTTCCACACGCGCTGCCCGCTGGCCCAGCCGATCTGCCGTGAGCAGCGGCCGGCGCTGACGGAGCGGACGGCGAGCGGCACAGCGTCGGTGCAGGAGCACCGCGTCGCCTGCCACTTCCGCTAGCTCGACGGTCGAGTGAGGGGGCACCGTTCGATGTACCGTTCGAAACCTCGCGATCCGTGCCCGGTGAAGCGGGCCGCGCGCATTCGCTCCAGGAGACACCGATGCCCGATACCCTTCCTTCATTCGACCTGCTGATCCGCGGCGGCACCGTCATCGACGGCACGCGGGCGCCGCGCTTCGACGCCGACATCGGCATCGTCGACGGCCGCATCGCTGCGATCGGCGCGCTCGCCGACCATCCGGCGAAGCACACCCTCGATGCAGCCGGCCGCATCGTCGCGCCCGGCTTCATCGACGCCCACACCCACGACGACCAGGCGCTGCTGTCGCAGCCCGACATGAGCTTCAAGGTCTCGCAGGGCGTCACCACCGTGGTGGCCGGCAACTGCGGCATCAGCATCGCGCCGCTGGCCGCCGACACGCCGCTCCCGTCGCCGCTCGACCTGCTCGATGCGAGCGAGCGCGGGCGCTACGAAGATTTCGCCGCCTACTTCGAGCAGCTCGAGCGCACCCCGGCCGCGGTCAACGTCGCGTCGCTGGTAGGCCACACGACGTTGCGGGTGCGCACGATGTCGTCGATCGACCGGCCGGCCGAGGCCGACGAGATCATGGCGATGCAACGCCTGCTCGACGAGGCGCTCGCGGCCGGCGCGCTCGGCCTCTCGACCGGCACGTTCTACCCGCCGGCCGCAAAGGCGACCACCGAAGAGATCATCGAGGTCGGCCGCGCGCTCGGGCCCGGCGGCGCGATCTACGTGACGCACATGCGCGACGAGGCCGACCGCGTGATGGAGGCGCTCGACGAGACCTTCCGGATCGGCCGCGAGCTCGACGTGCCGGTCGTCGTCTCCCACCACAAGGTGCAGAACGCCGCCAACTTCGGCCGCTCGCAGGTCACCTTGCCGCACATCCGCGCGGCGATGGCCTGCCAGTGCGTCGCGCTCGACTGTTATCCGTACCACGCCGGCTCGACGATGATCCGCACCGACCGCGGCATGCTCGACGGCCGCGTGCTGATCGCATCGAGCCAACCGCATCCGGAGCACGCCGGCCGCGACCTCGACGAGATCGCGCGCGAATGGGGCGTCGCCAAGGACGAGGCGGCGCGCCGCCTGCAGCCCGGCAGCGCGATCTACTTCCTGATGGACGAGGCCGACGTCCGGCGCATCCTTGCGTTCGACGACACGATGATCGGCTCGGACGGCATCGCCGTCGGGCCGAAGCCGCATCCGCGCCTCTGGGGCACGTTTCCGCGCGTGCTCGGGCACTACAGCCGCGACGTCGGGCTGTTTCCGCTCGAGACCGCGGTCTGGAAGATGACCGGCCTGACCGCGCGCAACTTCGGCCTCGAGGGCCGTGGCACGCTGGCGGTCGGCCAGCACGCGGATGTCGTCGTCTTCGATGCCGGCGCGATCCGCGATGCCGCGACCTACGAGGCGCCGACGCGCGCCGCTGAAGGCATCGACGCGGTGATCGTCAACGGCGCGATCACCTGGCAACGCGGCGCGCACACCGGCGCGCGCGAAGGCCAGGTGATACGGCGCACGCCGCATGCGGCACACCGGTCGATTCCGTTGAAGCCCGCCGCCGATGCCGCGAAGACAACCCGGGAGCTCATCCGATGATGCCGATCCAGCGCTTTGAGACGCCGTTGCCAATGCCGTTCTCGAAGGTCGTTCGCGCCGGCGGCTTCCTGTTCCTCTCGGGCGTGCTGCCGATGGACGGCGACGGCAAGCTCGTCGCCGGCACGATCGATGTGCAGACGCGGGTCGTGCTCGAGCGCATCGCCGCGACGCTCGGTGAGCACGGCGCGAGCCTCGCCGACGTCGTGCGCGTGACGGTATGGCTGACCGACCTCGCTGACTTCGCCGCGTTCAACGACGAGTACCGGCGCCACTTCGAGCTCGGCTTTCCAGCCCGCTCGACGGTCCAGGCCGCGCTCTATGGCGGCGCACTCATCGAGATCGAGGCGCAGGCGCTGGTGCCGCAAGCGATGCCGCCCGAAGGCGGCGGCGCCTGACGGTCAGGAGGTGGCCGACTCTGCCGACCGCGCAGCGCCCAGCGAGCTGACCAGCACCTTGTCGACGCGCTTGCCATCGAGATCGACGACCTCGAATCGCCAGCCCTCCCACTCGACCGAGTCGGTGGTCTCGGGCAGCCGGCCGAGCAGCAGCATGATCATGCCGGCCAGCGTGTTGTAGCGCCCGCGGTCCTCCTCGGGCAGCTCCTTCAGGTCGAGGCGGTCCTTCAGCTCGGGGATCGGGATCAGGCCGTCGACCAGCCAGCTGCCGTCCTCACGGCGGACCGCCCACGAGTCCTCGTCGATGCGGGTGCTGAACTCGCCGGTGATCGCCTCGAGCACGTCGCGCACGGTGATCATGCCTTGCACCTCGCCGTATTCGTCGACGACGAAGACGATCTGCGCGCTCGATGCGCGGAAGTGCTCGAGCAGTTCCATGCCGGACAGCGTCTCCGGCACGAAGACCGGCGCCTGCAGGCCTTCGGTGAGCGCCGGCGGCAGCCCCTGCATCGACTGCTGCAAAAGACGCTGCGCAGAGATGATGCCGAGCACGTCGTCGAGTCCGCCGCGACAGACCGGGTAGCGCGAGTGCTCCTCGTCGGCGATCACGCGCAGCACGTCTTCGGGCGTGCCGGTCGCCTCGAGCCAGACGATCTCGGCGCGCGGGATCATCATCGAGCCGACCTGTCGATCGTCGAGGCGGAAGACGTTGCGCACCATCTGGTGCTCCTGCGCTTCGATCACGCCGGCATCGAGCCCCTCCTCCAGGCTCGCGGCGATCTCCTCCTCGGTCACGCTGCGGTCGGGCCCCTCACGCATGCCGAGCAGGCGCAGCGACGCATCGGTGCTCCACGACAGCAGGCGCACGAACGGCCGCGTGAGCAGCGACAGCCATTCCATCGGCCGCGCGACGATGCGCGCGACCGTCTCCGGGTACATCAGGCCGATGCGCTTGGGCACCAGCTCGCCGAAGATGATCGTCAGGAACGTGATGCTGACGACGACCATCGCGGTCGAGGTGATCTCGGCCGCGCGATCGCCGAGCGGAAAGGTGTCGTGCAGCCAGCGCGCGAACGGCGCCGAGAACGCGGCGTCGCCGATGATGCCGTTCAGGATGCCGATCGACGTGATGCCGATCTGCACGACCGACAGAAACTTGGTCGGGTTGTCGTGCAGGTCCATCGCATGCCGGGCCCCCGAATCACCGGCCTCCACCATGACCTGGAGGCGCGCCTTGCGGCTGGCGGTGAGCGCGATCTCCGACATGGCGAAGAGCGCGTTGATGAGGATCAGAAAGAGCAGTAAGGCAACGTCCATGCGGGGCGCGCGGCATCAGGAAGCTTTCAGCGTAGCAGAATCGAGTCGATGGACTACCTGATCGGCGACGTGCAGGGCTGCTGCGATGCCCTCGACCGCCTGCTCGACCAGATCGGCTACTCGCCGTCGCGCGATCGCATCTACGTGCTCGGCGATCTCGTCAATCGCGGGCCGCGTTCGCTGGCCACCTTGCGCCGCCTGCGCGGCCTCGGCGACTCGGCAACCTGCCTGCTCGGCAACCACGACTGGCACCTGCTCGCGGCCGCACACGGCGTGCGTCCGGTGCACGCGACCGACACGCTCGACGAGATCCTGGCAGCGCCCGATCGCGAGGCCTGGCTCGAATGGCTGCGCAGCCGCCGGATGGCGGTGTTCGAGCACGGCTGGCTGATGCTGCATGCCGGCGTCGCGCCGCAGTGGGATCTGGCCTTGACGTTGCGCCTGGCCGGCGAGGTCGAGCGCCATCTGAAGAGCGAGGCGCTGGTCGACTTCCTGCACGTGATGTACGGCAACGAGCCGGCGAGCTGGGACCCGTCGCTTGCTGGCGCCGACCGGCTGCGCTTCAGCGTCAACGTGATGACCCGCATCCGCTTTGTCGCGGCCGACGGCACGCTCGACTTCCAGGTCAAGGACGGCAGCGCCGAGCCGCCGCCCGGGCTCTACCGCTGGTTCGATGCGCCGGACCGGCGCACCGCGGGCGTGCCGATCGCGTTCGGCCACTGGTCGACGCTCGGGCTGGTCGAACGCGACGACCTGCTCGGCCTCGACACCGGCTGCGTCTGGGGCGGGCGGCTCAGCGCGGTCCGCATCGACGGCGGCCGGCGCGAGCTCTCGCAGGTGGTCTGCGAGGAAGCGCAGCGGCCAGGCTGACGATTGCGCGACGCCGACCGACGACCGGCGGGTCGTGGTGGCGATTCGACTACCGGTTGACTTCTCATTCAAAGGATTGCCTTGGTCTCGTTCATCTCCAACCTGCCGCCGGCCCTGACGTCGATCGTGCTGCTGATCGCGTCGAACGTCTTCATGACCTTCGCGTGGTACGGCCACCTGCGCTACAAGACATCGCCGCTGCTCGTCGCGATCGGCGTCTCGTGGGCGATCGCGTTCTTCGAGTACTGCCTGCAGGTCCCGGCCAACCGGATCGGCAGCGCAACCTTGACGACGGCGCAGCTGAAGATCATCCAGGAGATCATCACGCTGGCGGTGTTCGCGGTCTTCTCGATCACGTTCCTCGGCGAGGCGATCCGCTGGAACTACATCGCCGCGGCGGGTTGCATGCTCGCGGCGGCTGCGTTCATCTTTCTCGGCTGAAGTCCGCGCCGAAGGTCGCCTGACGAACGCGGCCGACCCGGGTCGGCCAGCGCCAGCGCACAACGCTGAATCCGCTCGGCCGAAACCGACAGTCCAGCAACGTCAGGCGGTGCGCATCAGCCGGTCGACCGCGACGCGCGACTGCGCGCGCAGCTCGGCCATGTCGAGGCCCGGAATCGCATCGTCCTCGACCACCACCGAGCCCGCGGCGACCAGCCACTTCAAGGTCGGGCGACCGCCACTGACGACCGGCCCGAGCGCCGGGTCGTGCAGGCCGAAGTAGCGCGGCTCGTCGAGCGCGTAGACCGCAAGATCGGCAGCCTGGCCGACCGCCAACGTGCCGACGCCGTCGAAGCCGAGCACCTGCGCGCCGCCGGCGCTGCCCCAGTGCACGATCTGCTCGACCGTGACCACGTCGGCGCCGACCTCGCCGGCGCCCTCCGGCCGCGCACGCGATGCGGCGCCGGCTTGGGCCCGGTGCATCAGCCAGCACTGGTGCGCTTCCGACAGCATGTCGGCAGCTTCGTTCGATGCCGCGCCGTCGACGCCGAGCGAGACGCGCACGCCGAGGCGCGCCAGCGCCGGCACCGGCGCGACGCCGCTGCCGAGGCGGCCGTTGCTCTGCGGGCAGTGGGCGATGCCGGTCTGGGTGTCGGCGAGCAGTTGCATCTCCGACGGCGCGAGATGGACGAGGTGGGCGAACCAGACGTCCGGCCCCAGCCACTCCTGCTCGGCCGCGTACTCGAGCGGCAACATGCCGAAAGCAGCGCGGCAATGCTCGATGTAGCTGACCGTCTCGGACAGGTGCGAGTGCAGCGGCACGCCGATCGCGCGCGCGGCGCGCGCGACCGCCTTCGCCTCGCCCGTCTTCAGCGAGATCGTCACCGTGGTCGGCGCCATCGCGACACGGGTGCGGGCGCGCGGTCCGCGCTGGTGGTAGCGGTGCGCGTCGGCCTCGACCGCGCCGAGCATCGCGTCGAGCGATTCCGGCCGCAGGTGCGCCGGCGCGCCGGCTTCGGCGTCGCGCGTCTGCGTCGCGCCGCCGCGCAGCAGCATGAAGCGGACGCCGAGCTTCTCGGCCTCGTCGAACAGTGCTTCGGACGGATCGAAGCCCATGCCGGGGTAGTAGATGTAGTGGTGGTCGGCGACCGTCGTGCAGCCCGACAGCATCAACTCGACGAGGCCGATGCGCGCGGCGAGCCGCAGGGTCGCCTCGTCGAAGCCGCCGCGGTGCGCATACGGCACCGCCTTCAGCCACGGCGTCAGGGTCGCATCGATGCCGGCCGGCACGCCCTTCAGCAGCGACTGGAACAGGTGGTGGTGCGTGTTGACCCAGCCCGGGTAGACGACGCAGTCGGTCGCGTCGAGCGCGCGCTCGCCCGGCAGCGGTGCCAGCCCGCGGCCCATCTCGGTGATCATGCCGTCGGCGATGCGCAGATCGGTTGCGCTGCTGCGCGCGCCGGCACCGGCGATGCCGGTCATTACATGGCCGGCATTGCGGATCAGCAGACACGAGCCCGTCGCATCGCGCTGCGGCTCACGCCGCGCCGTGACGGCGCTCAATTCATCTCGCTTTCATGCCAGCCGCCGAGCGCCCACTTCGACAGCATCGCCATCGCGACGAACAGCAGGATGCCGGTCACGGTGATCAGGAACAGCGCGGCGAACAGGCGCGGGATGTTGAGCTGAAAGCCCGCCTGCAGGATCTGGTACGCGAGGCCCGAGCTGGTGCCGCCGGTGCCCGCAACGAACTCCGCGACGACCGCACCGATCAACGCGAGGCCGCTCGAAATGCGCAGGCCACCGAAGAAGTACGGCAGCGCGCTCGGCACGCGCAGGCGGCGCAGCATCTGCCAGCGCGTCGCGTGGTTCAGCTTGAACAGGTTGACGAGGCCCGGGTTGACGCTGCGCAGGCCGAGGATCGTGTTCGAGATGATCGGGAAGACCGCGACCATCGTCGCGCAGATCACCATCGCCGGCAGCGGGCTCTTGACCCAGATGATGATCAGCGGCGCGATTGCGACGATCGGCGTGACCTGCAGGATGATTGCGTACGGAAACAGGCTGACCTCGAGGATGCGGCTCTGCACGAACAGGAACGCGGCGAGCACGCCCAGCACGACCGACAGCCCGAACGCGAGGAAGGTGATCTTCAAGGTCATCATCAGCGCCGAGGTCAGCAGGGTCCAGTCCTGCACCAGCGTGTCGAAGATGTCGGTCGGCATCGGCACCAGGTAGACCGGCACCGCGAGCACCTTGCAGACAATCTGCCAGGTCAGCAGCAGCACGATGCCGAGGAGGGTCGGCGCGAGGACGCGCACCGCGCCGGGATGGCTCATCAGTCGGTTCATCTCGAAACCCTCGTTGGCGATCAGGAACGGCAGGTGCCGATCGGTAGAGCGTTGGCGCCGCTTCAGCGCTCGCCGCGGTTGGCGCGACCCAGGTGCTCGGACAGCACGCGGCAGTACTCGATGAACGGCGCCGAGACGCGGAAGTCCTCGCCGCGCTCGGCCGGGCCGTCGATCGGCACGTCGGCGATCACGCGTCCGGGCCGCGCCGCCATCACGATGACGCGGCTCGACAGGAACACCGCCTCGTAGATGCTGTGGGTCACGAAGACGACGGTGAAGCCGCGCGCCGACCAGAGCCGGCGCAGATCGCTGTCGAGCCGGTTGCGGGTGAATTCGTCGAGCGCGCCGAACGGCTCGTCCATCAGCAGCAGGTTGGGCTCGACCGCCAATGCTCGGGCGATCGACGCGCGCATCTGCATGCCGCCCGAGAGCTCACGCGGATAGACGTTGGCGAACTGGTCGAGGCCGACCAGCTGCAGCGCCTCGCGGACCCGGGCATCGCTCTGCGCACGCGGCACGTTTGCGAGGTCGAGCGGCAGGCGCGCGTTCTCGGCGACGCGCGCCCACGGCATCAAGGTCGCTTCCTGGAACACCATCGCCATCGAGCGGCCGGGCTCGCTCATCGACTGGCCCTGCTCGTTGCACCAGGCCACCTTGCCGCCCGACGGCGTCTCGAGGCCGGCGAACATCTTCAGCAAGGTGCTCTTGCCGCAGCCCGACGGGCCGAGCAGCGAGACGAACTCGCCGCGCCGGATGCTCATCGTCGCCGCGTCGAGCGCGTGGGTGCCGTTCGGGTAGGTCTTCTCGACCCGATCGGCGTGCAGCACCACCTGGCGGCTGCGCTCGTGAGCGCCAGCCGCGGCTGCGCCGAGGGCGGACATGTCCATTTCACGTTTCACCGGCCGTCTCCTTGAATTCTGCGCGTCGTCGAGAACGGTTCGGTGCCCGTCACGGCATGATCTTCAGATCCTTGACGAACTGCGTCGTGTACGCCTTCTTGTAGTCGGTCGTGGGCTTCAGCAGGCCTGACGCGACCATGAAGTCGGCGGTCTTCTTCCAGCGCTCGTCGGTCATGATGCCGATGCCCATCTTCGCGGCGTCGCCGCCCGAGACGACCTTCAAATCGCGCAGCTTCTGCATGCCGTAGGCGATCTGGCCGTCGGTCATGTTGGGGTTGGCCTTCTTGATCTCCTCGATGGCCGGCGCCGGGTTCTCCATGAAGCTCTTCCAGCCTTCGATGGTCGCCTTCACGAAACGGGCAACCATCTCCGGCTTCTTCGCGACAGTGTCCTGCGTCGTCGTCATCGCCTGCGTGTAAGGCGGGTAGCCGTCATCGGCCAGCAGCAGGAAGTTCGCCTTCACGCCCTTCTGCTGCGCCTGGTACGGCTCCGACGAGGCGAACGCCTGCTGCGCGATGTTCGGATCGGCGAAGAACGGCTGCAGGTTGAACGTGTACGGCCGCATCTGCGCGTCGGTGTAGCCGTACTTGGCCTTCAGCCATGGCCACCAGTAGGTCGTACCGGTGCCGGCAACGAGGATCGTCTTGTCCTTCAGGCCGCCGAGCGTCTTGACATCCTCGTGCGCCATCACGCCCTGCAGGTCGAACTGGAACGGCGCCGCGACGGTGACGAGCGGCAGGCCGCGCTCGACGCCCTGCAGGACCGCGAAGTCGTAGTTCATGATGAAGTCGGCCTGGCCGGCGAGCAGCAGCTGGATGCCGTTGACCTGCGGGCCGCCGGACTTGACGGTGACGTCGAGGCCGTGCTTCTTGTAGATGCCAGTCACCGCGGCCTGGTAGAGCCCGCCGTGCTCGGCCTGCGCGAACCAGGTCGTCAGCACCACCAGCTTGTCCTGCGCCTGCGCGATGCCGGCGAGGCCGAGCGCAAGGGCGCCGATCAGCAGGCGGGCGGCGACGCGAAGGCTTTGGCTGCGAGGGGTCATGTGGGGCTCCCGGTTGACCGCTGGATCTATCGTTGCACCCTGTAGCGACAAGGCTTCAACGACTCGACGGAATCGATAATTGCACCTCTCTTACAATCGGTGAACGGGTCAAATCATATAAATTCATCGCCCATGCACATGAATGTGACGCTCCGCCAACTGCGTGCATTCATTGCCGTGGCGGAAGCTGAGCACTTCACGCGCGCCGCCGACAAGCTCGGTCTTTCCCAGTCGTCGGTCAGCACCCTGGTGCGCGAGCTCGAGACCAATCTGGGCCTGCGCCTGTTCGATCGCCACACCCGGATGCTGAAGCTCACTCTGGCCGGCGCCGAGATCCTGCCGCTCGCGCGCAAGGCGATGGCCGATCTCGACAGCGTGCTCGGCAGCTCGAGCCAGCTGAAGACGCTCGGCCGCGGCCGGGTCTCGGTCGCCGCGTCGTCACTGCAGGCCGCGCTGCTGGTGCCGCGCTTCATCCGCCGCTTCAACGCCGAGTACCCGGGGGTCACCGTGACGCTGTTCGACGTCGCGCAGGACGAGGTGCCGGAGCTGGTGCGCGGCGGCGAAGTCGACTTCGGCATCGGCACCGATGCTGGCCAGCGCCACGACCTCGCGACAAGGCCGCTCGGCACCGACACCTTCATCGCGGTGCTGCCGCCCGGGCATCCGATGGCACGCAAGCGCGAGCTGACCTGGGCCGACCTCGTCGGCGTGCCGATCATCGGCCCGACCCCCGGCAATCCGGTGCGCGACCAGCTCGACTTCGCGCTCGCCCGCGAGGGCATCACGTTGACGCGCAGCTACGAGGTCGCGCTGCCGCTGACGATCGTCGGCATGGTCGAAGGCGGGCTCGGCATCGGTGTGCTGACGACGGCAGTGACCAAGCTCGCCGAGGCGCTCGGCCTGACCGTCAAGAAGATCAGCAAGCCGGTCGTCAAGCGCGAGATCTCGCTGCTGTTCCACGCCGACCGGTCGCTCTCGCCGGCCGCACAGAACTTTCGCGACATGCTGCTGAAGCGGCCGCTCGAGCTGACCAGCGAATGACGTGCGCGTTTCAGGCGACGCGACGGCCAGACGCTGCGATCGCTATGGCATCACCTTCAGATCGTCGATGAAGCGCGTCGTGTAGGCCTTGCGCCATTCGGTCGACGGGCTCAGCAGCCCCGACTCGACCATGAAGTCGAAGTTCTTCTTCCAGCGCGCCTCGGTCATTGCGCCGATGCCGAGCTGCGCGGCATCGCCACCGGTCACCGCCTGCGAGTCCTTCAGCTTCTGCACCGCGAACGCAATCTCGCCGTCGGTCATGTTCGGGTTCTCGCGCTTGATCAGCACGGCGGCTGGGGCCGGATCGGCGAGGAAGCTCTTCCAGCCTTCGGCGGTCGCGCGAACGAAGCGGGCGACCATGTCGGGCTTCGCGTCGATCGTCTTCTGCATCGTGACCAGCGCGCCGTGATACGGCGGATAGCCTTCGGCGGCGAACGGGAAGAACCGGTACTTCATGCCCTTCTGGGCGACCTGGTACGGCTCCGATGTCGGGAAGGCCTGCTGCACGACGTTGTTGTCGGCGAAGAACGGCTGGAGGTTCCCGGTGTATGGGCGGGTCTGCGCATCGGTGTAGCCGTACTTCTTCTTCAGCCACGGCCACCAGTACAGATGTGCGGTGCTCGCGATCAGGATCGTCTTGTCCTTCAACGACGCCAGGTTCGGCACGTCATCGTGCGTCAACAGGCCCTGGGCGTCGAACTGCATCGGCGCGAGCACCGTGACCAGCGGCAGTCCCTTCGAGACGCCCTGCAGCACCGCGAAATCGCGGTTCATGATGAAGTCGGCCTGGTCGGCCGCGAGCAGCTGGATCGCGTTGACCTGCGGCCCGCCCATCTTCACGGTGACATCGAGGCCGTGCTTCTTGTAGAGCCCGCTGGCGAGCGCCTGGTAGATGCCGCCGTGCTCGGCCTGCGCGAACCAGTTCGTGATGACCACCACCTTGTCCTGCGCCCGGACATTGCCGCCGAACAGCAAGGCCAGTGCGGCGACGACGAGGATGCGGGCGAATGTCGAAACGGAACCTGGAGCCATCGGAACCTCGAGCAGCCGCAGCGGGCGCGTGTGTCATGGTTCCACGGCGGCGCTCCAGGTCGCCGCGCCGAATCGCATATATCGATCGGACGTTTCGATAAATGGAGAGCGGCCGGCAAGCGCGCGCTTAGAGTCGCGCTGACCCGGCAGCGGAGCACCGTCCATGGACGCGATCGACGACCTCAGAAGCTTTCTCGACCTGCTCGGCCGCCATGGCGCAATCCACGACATCACCGCACCGGTCGATCGGGTCCATGAGCTCGGCGCGATCCTGAAGGCGTGCGAACAGGACGGACGAGCCACCTGGTTCCACGACGTCAAGGGCTCGAGCATCCCGGTGGTCGGCGGCGTGCTCGGCTCGCACGAGCGCATTGCGCTCGCGGTCGGCTGCAGCCGTGACGAGCTGGGTGCGCGGCTCGAAGCCGCGACGCATGCGCCGCAACCCTTCATCGAAGTTCAGCACCCGGCGCCGTGCCAGCAGGTCTCGATGGAGCCGGTCGACCTCGGCCGGTTGCCGGTGCCGGTGCATGCGCCGCTCGACGGCGGCCCGTTCATCAACGGCGGCGTGGTCATCGGGCGCGACCCGGTGTCCGGGCGGCAGAACCTCTCGTACGTGCGGCTCCAGGTCAAGGGCCCGGACCGCATCGGGGTCAACCTGAATCAGTGGCGCCACCTGCGCGAATTCTTCGAGACCGCCGAGGCACGTGGCAACAACCTGCCGTTCTGCGTCGCGCTCGGCGTCGATCCGGTGCTGATGATCGCCGCGGCGTTCCGCTACGACGGCGACGAGTACGAGATCGCCGGCGCGCTGCGCGGCCGGCCGATGGAGACGGTGCGCGCGAAGACCTGCGACCTGCTCGTGCCGGCGACGGCCGAAATCGTGCTCGAGTGCGAGATCCTCGCCAACGAACGCGAGGAAGAGGGACCGATGGCCGAGTACACCGGTCACTACTCGGGCGTCGCGAAGCAGTGCGTCGGCCGCGTCATGGCGATCACCCACCGGCGCCATCCGATCTTCGAGACGATCGCCGGCGCGTCGTTCGAGCACCTGCTGCTCGGCACCGCGGTAACCCGCGAGCCGAAGCTGAAGCAGCTCGCGCTCGCCGCCTCGCCTCGGGTCCGTGACGTGCTGCTGCCGCCGTACGCATCGGGCTTCCTCGCGCTGATTGCGATGGACAAGCCGAAGCCGGGCGAGCCTCGCAACGTCGCGATCGCGGCGCTCAACTCGCACGTCAACATCAGCGTCGTCGTCGTCGTCGATGCCGACGTGAACATCTTCAATCCGACCGACGTGCTGTGGGCGCTCTCGACCCGCGTGCGCTGGGATCGTGACGTCTCGGTGATCGCCGGCACGCTGGGCAACGAGCTGCACCCATCGGCGGATGACGACGGCGTGATCGCAAAGATCCTCATCGATGCGACGCTTGCGCCGGAGCTGCGCAGCTCGTACAGCAAGGTCGTCTATCCGGCGCTGAACCTCGCTGCGCTGCTCGCCGCGCAGCCGCCGAAGCGGCCCGCGGAGGGCTAGCCGCCCGCGCGGCGGCGCCCGTTCGCCCGGACTCGGGCGGGCGCGGCGGCCACCGCCGGGGCCGGCGGCGCAATCGGCGCCAACGTTGCGCGCAACCGTTCGCGCGCGTCTCCGGAAGCGGCCGACGACTCGGTCAGCGACTCTTGCACGCTGCCGATGTGCTCGGCCATCAGGCGCTGCGCCGTCTCCAACTCACCCGCGGCGAGGGCCGCGACGATGCGCGCGTGGTCGTCGCATGACTGCTGCGCATCGTGGGTCGACTGGTAGAGCGACGCGACCAGCGTCGTGCGCGCCGTCAGGTCACGAATCACGTCGGTCAGCAGCCGGTTGCCGAGGCAGTCGGCGAGGCAGACGTGGAAGTCGGCGAGCAGGAACGTGCGCGTGGCCGCGTCGCCGCTGTCGATCGCCGCGCGCTCGTCGGCGATGTGCCCACGCAGCCGGCGGATCACGGTCTGCAGCGGCTGGCCGGCTTCGCGCAGCAGGCCGGTCTCGATGACCCGGCGCGCCGAGAACGCGTCGCGGGCCTGGGCGAACGACGGCTCGACGACATACCAGCCCTTGCGCGAGCGCACCTCGACGAAGCCGCGCGCCTGCAACTGCATCAACGCCTCGCGCACCAGCGTGCGGCTGACGCCGAACAGGTCGGCGAGCTCCTGTTCGCCGAGGCGCTCGCCCGGGCTCAGCTTGCGGGCGAGGATCGCTTCGACGACGCGCTGGGCGATTTCAACTTGACTGGTCATGGGAAGATGCGGACGGCGGCGCCGATTCTCGCTGCAACGTCAGGCCGGCCGCGGCACGGCGACCGGCAGCTCTTCGGGCACCTCGTCGATCGGTGCGACGAACCGCCCGTCGAGCACCGCATGCGCGCGCTCGCGGTCGATGTCGCCCTCCCAGGCGGCGATTGCGACCGTCGCGACACAATTGCCGATCAGGTTGCCGAGTGCGCGCGCGATGCCCATGAACCAGTCGACCGACAGCACCAGCACGAGGCCGATCGCCGGGATGGCCGGGATCGCCTGCAAGGTCGCGGCCAGCACGACGATAGCCGAGCCCGGCACGCCATGGGCGCCCTTCGACGTGACCAGCGAGATCGCGAGGATCGTGAGCAGGTCGGCCATCGAGATCGGCGTGTTGGTGGCCTGCGCGATGAACACCGCGGCCAACGTGATGTAGATCGAGAACGCGTCGAGGTTGAACGAGTAGCCGGTCGGGATCACGAGGCCGACGGTCGAATCGCGCACGCCCATCCGGCGCAGCTTCGCCATGATCTGCGGCAGCACGCTGTCGGACGAGGTGGTGGCGAAGACGATCGCCAGCTCCTCACGCAGGTAAGCCAGCAACTTGAACAGGCTGAACCCCGAGAAGCGCATCACCGCACCCAAGACGACGACGACGAAGAAGGCGACAGCGCCGTAGAACAGCACGACCAGCATGCCGAGCTGCTTCAACGAGCCGATGCCGTACTTGCCGACCGTGAACGCGATCGCGCCCAAGACGCCGAGCGGCGCGAGCTTGATCAGCAGGCCCATCGTCTTGAAGAGCGCATGGGCGACGTCGTCGATGAGCGCGGTGACCCGCTGACCTTTGTCGCCGAGCAGCGCCAACGCACAACCGAACAGCACCGCGAACAACAGCACCTGCAGCACGTCGCCGCGCGCGAACGCGTCGACCACGGTGGTCGGGATGAGCTTCATCAGGAAGTCGACCGTGCCACCGCCAGTGAGCTTGCTCGCGTTCTCGGCGTACGCGCCCATCGCCTTCGGATCGAGCGCCTTCGGGTCGACGTTCATACCGACACCGGGCTCGAACACGAATGCGAGCAGCAGGCCGAGCGACAGCGCCACCGTGGTCAGCACCTCGAAGTAGATCAGCGCCTTGACGCCGACCCGACCGACGCGCTTCAGGTCGCCGGCTCCGGCGATGCCGTGCACCACGACGCAGAACACGATCACCGGGATGATCATCTTGATCAGCTTGATGAAGCCGTCGCCGAGCGGCTTCAGCTTGACCGCGGTCTCCGGCCACCACAGGCCGACGATGACACCGACGACCAGCGCCAGGATGACCTGGCCGAAGAGTGAGCGCAAGAAGCGAGGCATGGCAACGACTCCTGGTGAAGAGATCCAACCCTTGGACCACAAGCTTGTATACAACAATGTAGTCAAGGATTCGAATCCTGCCCCCGGGACAAACCCTTGGGGTTGGTTTGCCGGCCCGTTCTGCTGCCGATCGGTCAAACTGCGTGCGACTTCTTCTAGCCCGCACCATGCCGCTCGCCCACCGCTTCCGCCTCCTGTTCTTGCTGACGCTTGCGCTCGCGGCACCGCTGCGCGCGGCCGAGATCAGCGTGCTGGGCGGCGGCGCGGTCGAGCCCGGACTGAAGCCGGTGCTGGCGGCGTTCCAGAGCGCGACCGGACACACCGTGCGGCTCACCTTCAACGCGGCGCCGCAGATCGAACAGCGTGTCGAGGCCGGCGAGGCGTGGGATGTCGTGATCGCGCCGGCGGCCCGGCTCGAGCGCTACGCGCAAGCCGGCAAGGTCGGCAGCGAGCGGGTGACAGTCGGTCGGGTCGGCCTCGGCGTCGCGATCCGGCCGGATGCGCCGGTGCCCGCGATCGGCGACGCCGACAGCGTGAAGCGCGCGATCCTCGAGGCCGACTCTGTCGTCTACAACCGCGCCTCGACCGGCTTGTTGATCGAGGAGATGCTGCGCCGGATGGACATCGAGGCGCAGGTCGCGTCGAAGGCGCAGCGGCCGCGCGACGGCGCCGCGGTGATGGAACACCTGCTGCAGGGCCGCGGGCGCGAGATCGGCTTCGGCGCGCTGACCGAGATCCTGCTGTTCAAGGAGCGCGGCCTGCGCCTGGTCGGCCCGCTGCCGCCGGGGCTGCAGGCCTACACCGTCTACGCCGCGGCACTACCAGCGGCTGGCACCCGCTCCGAGGCAGCGCGCGCGCTGCTCGCCCACCTCGCGAAGCCGGAGAGCCAGCGGCTGTTCACCGCTGCAGGCGTCGAGCCGGCGCCCTGAGCGCGCCGTGCCTCTCGACCGGTCGGCTCGCGTCGACGAGAGGCCGCGCTAGCGACCCGGCTGCTTGACGATGCGCAGGTACGGCTTCGGCGCCTTCCAGCCCTCGGGCCAGATCTTCTTCGCATCCTCGTCGCTGACCGAGCCGGCGATGATCACGTCCTCGCCCTGCTTCCAGTTCACCGGCGTCGCCACCTTGTGCGCCTGCGTCAACTGCATCGAGTCGAGCACGCGCAGGATCTCGTCGAAGTTGCGGCCGGTCGTCATCGGGTAGGTCAGCATCAGCTTGATCTTCTTGTCGGGGCCGATGATGAAGACCGAGCGCACGGTTGCGTTGTTCGCGGCGGTGCGGCCGTCCGATGTGCCCGGCTCCTCGGCCGGCAGCATGTTGTAGAGCTTCGCAACCTTCAGTTCCGGGTCGCCGATCATCGGGTACTTGACCGCCACGCCCTGCGTTTCCTCGATGTCCTTGGCCCACTTGCTGTGCTGGGCGACCGGGTCGACCGACAGGCCAATCAGCTTCGCATTGCGCTTCGTGAACTCGGGCTCGATGCGCGCCATGTAGCCGAGCTCGGTGGTGCACACCGGCGTGAAATCCTTCGGGTGCGAGAACAGGATCGCCCACTGGTCGCCGATCCACTGGTGGAACTGGATCGGGCCCTGGGTCGTCTCCGCGGTGAAGTCAGGGGCAACGTCGTTGATGCGTAGGGACATGGTCGGCTCCTCGGTCGAACGGAACAAAGAACCAACAAGTATGCGCGAGCCGGACGGCCCGCGCCGGCCTCAGCGCAGCACGCCGGACAGGTTCGACTGCGTCAACAGCTCGCGATGCCAGAGCGCGTAGCCCGCGTCGCTCGGATGGAGCCGGTCGGCCGCCAGCAAGCGCCGCGGCTCCTGCGCGAACGGATCGGCCGAGCGCTCCTTGAAAAGGCCGACGTAGGTCGCCCCGTTGGCGGCCGCCGCCTGCCGGGCGACCGCGTGCAGCACGCGCGAGCGCTGCGTCATCAGCGCCGACCAGGGCCACAGGAAGAACGGCGCATTGCCGACGTTGCCGGACGGCATCAGCACCACGTTGTCGCTGCGGGCACGCGCCAGGAACAGCACCCGCGACAGGGCAGCGCGCAGCGCATCGGCGCCGGCCATCCGGATCATGTCGTTGCCGCCGCCGAGGATCAGCACTGCATCGAAGCGGCCGCCGCCTTCGAGCTGGGCGGCGATGCGGTCGACCGTCGCGCCGTCGGCCGACCGGTTGACGATCGCGAGGTTCGGATGCTCGGCCGCGATCAGTCCGGCCAGGCTGGTCTGCGGCGTGCTGGCGCCGGTGCCGACACCGGTGCTGTCGCCGACGATCAGCAGGCGCTTCTTCGGTTCTGTCGGCGCGATCTGCAGCGGCTCGCTGCGGCGGGCCAGCGCGGCCGCTTGCGTGAACCGGAAGGCGGCGTAGAGCGCGGCGACGACGAACGGCGCGGCGACGATGCCGGCGAGCAGGCGGGTGTTGCGGGGCGAGGCCATGGCGCAGTCTCGATGCCGCGGCATCGCGATCGGGTCGTCCAACCCCGGCAAGCGGTGTCGGACGACGATCCGTCAGCCCTTGCTGTGCTTCGCGATCAGCGCGCGCGCCGTCTCGAGCAGCTTCTTGCCATCGAAGCTGCGCTTGTTCATCTCGGCGACCCACTCGTCGTCGATCGCCTGCGACACCTTGATGAACTCCTTCGCCTCGGTGTCGCTCAGCGTGTAGATCGTGTTGCCGCGATCAACCGCCGGCTTCTTGCCGACCGGATCGTTGCCCTGCTGGGTCTTGCCGAGCCAGGCCGAGGTCGCCATTCCCGAATTGGCGTCGATCACCTTCTTCAGGTCGGGCGCGAGGCCTTCGTACTTGGCCTTGTTCATCGCCATCACGAAGGTCGTGGTGTAGAGCGCCGGGCCGCTGGCCGGGAACTCGGTGTGGAACTTCGTCAGCTCGTGCACCTTGACCGACGGCACCACTTCCCACGGGATCACGCAGCCTTCGATCGTGCCCTTCGACAGCGCGTCCGGGATCTGCGGCAGCGGCATGCCGACCGGCGTCGCGCCGAGTGCGCCGAGCAGCTTGGTCACCTGGCGGGTCGGGCCACGCACCTTCATGCCCTTCAGATCGGCCGGCGACTTGATCTGCTTGGCGGCGGTGTGGAACATGCCCGGCCCGTGGACCTGCAGCGCGATGACCTGGGTTTCCTTGAACTCGTCGGGCGCCATCGTCTGGATGTACTCCCAGTACGCCTTCGAGGTCGCCTCGGCGTTCGTCATGATGAACGGCAGCTCGAACACCTCGACCCGCGGAAAGCGGCCGGCGGTGTTGCCCGGCAAGGTCCACACCACGTCGACGACGCCGTCGCGCGCCTGGTCGTACAGCTGGACCGGCGTGCCGCCGAGCTGCATCGCCGGGTAGGCCTCGAACTTGATGCGGCCGGCAGAGTCCTTCTCGACCTTGTCCATCCACGGCTTGTGCATCGACAGCCAGACGTTCGACTGCGGCGCCATGAAGGTGTGGAACTTCAGGGTCACCGTCTGTTGGGCCAGGCCCGACAGGGCCGGCGCGCCGAGCATCGTGGCGGCGGCGCCTTGGAGGAGGGAACGGCGTTTCATGGTTGTTGAACTCCAGGATGAGGGCGCAAGGCGCCAAGGTAGCGGGAATCGCGCGCACGCGCCTCGCGATTTGCCCTAGCCGATGTACTTCACCAGCCAGAGCGAGATCGAAGGGAAGAGCAGCAGGATGATGGTGCGAACCGTGTCGCTGATCAGGAACGGCATGACGCCGCGGTAGCTCTCGGCGATCGGCACATCCTTGGCCATGCCGTTGACGACGTAGACGTTCAGCCCGACCGGCGGCGCCAGCAGGCCGAAGCCGACCGTCATCAGCACCATGATGCCGAACCAGATCGCGACCGATTCCTTCGGCATGCCGAAGTCGAGCCCCATGATCATCGGAAAGAAGATCGGGATCGTCAGCAGGATCATCGACAGCTCGTCCATCACCGCGCCGAGGACGACGTAGAACAGCATGATCGCGACGACGACCATCAGCGGCGACAGGCCCCACGACTTGACGACGCTCGCGAGCTGGGCCGGCACCTGGGTCAGCGCGAGCGCCGAGTTCATCAGATCGGCGCCGATGAAGATCAGAAAGATCATCGCCGACGCCTCGGCGGTCGCGTAGAAGCAGTGCTTGAACTTCGGCCAGGTGATCTCGCGCTTCAGCAGCGCGGCGACGAAGGTCGCGGCGGCGCCGACGGCGGCGCCTTCGGTCGGCGTGAACTTGCCGCCGTAGATGCCGCCGAAGACGATCAGGAAGATGATCGCGATTGGCGCGATGCCGCCGATCAGCTTCAAGGTCAGCTTCGCGCGAACCTCGTCGCCGGTCGGCGCCTGGCCCGGAACGACCCGCACGTAGATCGCGATCGCGATCATGTAGCCGACCATCGCGATGACGCCGGGCACCATCGCCGCGGCGAACAGCTTCGCGATGTTCTGCTCGGCGAGGATCGCGTAGATCACGAGCGGCACCGACGGCGGGATCAGGATGCCGAGCGTGCCCCCGGCGGCCAAGGTGCCGGTCGCGAGCCGCCCCGAGTAGCCGTGTCGGCGCATCTCGGGCAGCGCGACCGACGTGATCGTCGCCGCGGTCGCAACCGACGAGCCGCAGATCGCCCCGAACGCGCCCGAGGCGAGCACCGCCGCCATCGCCAGGCCGCCGCGAAAGCGCCCCATCACGACGCTCGCGAACTCAAACAGCGCCTTCGAGATGCCACCCTGCGACGCGAAGTTGCCCATCAGGATGAAGAGCGGGATCACCGACAGGTCGTAGCTCGCGAAGCGAGCGAACGCCTGCGCGTTGAGGAAGTTCGCGAACGGCAGCCAGCCGGCCTGCGCGACGTAGCCGACCGAGCCGGCGACGAACATCGCGACCGCGATCGGCGTGCGCAGCGCCATCAGCACGAGCATCAGCGCGAAGATCACCGCGGTGATCGCGAGCGGGCTCATGGTGTCTTCATTCCGCCGCCGGCGGCGGGAACCCACGCACGGCCTGCGCGATGCCGATCACCGCGGTCAGTGCCAGCGGCGGCACCATGCCGACGTAGACGATCCACTCCGGAAAGCCGATCAGCATCGTCCCGGAGCCCGACTTCCAGGCGTTGATGCCGCCGAGTGTGGTGCGCCAGGCCAGCAGCGCCATCGTCAGGCCGAGCAGCAACGCGCCGAATCGGTCGAGGCCGGCGATCGCGCGCTCGCCCGACTTGGCGGTGAAGAAGTCGACGATGATGTTGCCGCGCTGGTACTGGCACCACGGCATGAAGAGCGCGATCGCCGCGCCGGCCGCCGCGCCCGAGAGCTCGAAGTCGCCGACGATCGTCGCGCCGATCAGGTTGCGCCCGAGCAGGCTCACGCAGGTCATCAACGTAACGACGGTGAGCAGCACGCCGGCAGCGATCGCGCACAGCTTGGCGAGCATCTCGAGCAGTCGCAAGGTCGGCCTTGTTGTTGTTCGCGGCGGCGGGAAACGAAGTATCGCCCGGCCGAATCAGTACTGGCTTTCGGGTAGACCCGCCACGAGGCCGTCGAGGCTGTCGTCGAGGGCGATCTGGCAGCTCAGCCGGCTGGTCGGCTGGCGCGGCACCGCAGTCGTGTCGAGCATCGCGTCCTCATCGGCCGAGGCGGCCGGCAGGCGCTCGGTCCACGCCGGGTCGACGATGACATGGCAGGTCGCGCAGGTCATGCAGCCGCCGCAGTCGGCGGCGATGCCGTCGATGCCGGCCGACGTCGCCGCCTTCATCAGCGACTGGCCGGCGCGGCCGGTCACGGCGTGGCGCCGACCGTCGGGCTCGATCAGGTGGACGGTGATGGCCATCTCAATCAGAAGCGGCTGAAGTACTCACGCGCCTGCCAAGCTTCCTTGTCGTCGGCCTGGTCGTGGCGCAGCAGCTCGGCGCGCTTGACGCGCACGAACCAGTCGACGACATCGGGGCCGAACGCCCGCGCCAGCTCGGTATCGGCGTTGAGCGCGTCGAGGCCTTCACCGAGGCTGGTCGGCAGCAACGCGTCGCTGCCGGCATAGGGCGCCGTCGTCGCCGGGCCGGCCGCAAGCCCGCGCTCGATGCCGTCGAGGCCGGCGTGAATCTGCGCCGCCATGTAGAGATACGGATTCGCCGCCGGTTCGCCGATCCGATTCTCGATCCGGGTGGCCGGGTCGCCGGCGCTGCCGAGCACGCGCAGCATCGCGCCGCGGTTGTCGCGGCCCCAGATCACCGCCTGCGGCGCCATCGCGTTCGGACGAAAGCGGCCGAAGCCGTTGATCGTCGGCGTGCAGAACGCCGCCATCCCGCGGCCGTGAGCGAGCAGCCCGGCCAGATACGCGGCACCGACGTCGGACAAGGTATGGCCAGCGTCGTCCGGTGTCGTGCCGGGCGCCGGCGCGTCGCGGCAGAACGCGTTGTGGCCCGTCGCTTGCTCCACCAGCGATTGGTGCAGGTGCCAGCCGCTCGCCATCCCGTTCGGAAACGGCGGCCGGCAGACGAAGCTCGCGTGGTAGCCGGCACGACGCAGCGCCTGCCGCACGCCGTTGCGGAACAGCACCATCTGATCGGCGGCGGTCAGCGCATCGGTCGGCGCAAAGACCGCCTCGACCTGGCTCGGGCCGAGCTCGATCTCGAGCGAGCTCAGCGGAAGGCCGAGGCCTTGCGCGGTGCGCTGAACGATGCGCAGCGGCTCGTCGGCCATGTCGGCCCAGTTCTCGGCGAGCAGGTTGTAGCCGGGATGGATCATCGTCATCGACGGCGGCTCGCCCGGCCACGCGGCGCGCGCCGGGTCGAGCGACGGGTCGGTGTCATCGCGCAGCCGGTAGATGTGGAACTCGACCTCGAGGCCGCAGCGCAACCCGAAGCCGGCGCCCTCGAGCCGCGCGAGCGCCTGCTGCAGCACGCGCCGGGTGTCGAGCGCGACCGGCGTGCCGTCCTCGAACCAGGCCTGCGCCCGCAGCCAGCCGGTCGCCGGCGCCCACGGCAGCACGCGGAAGCTGGCCGGATCGGGCAGCAGCAGCAGGTTGTTCGCGAAGCCGAAGCCGGGCAGCGCGTCGGCGCCTCCCGGCTCGAACACGCGATAGGCGGTGCGATCGGAGGTGTCCTTCAGCAGGATGGTGCTGACCATGCCGACGCCGCTGCGCAGCGCGCCAGCCACGCCGGCGGCGACCAGCGACTTGCCGCGCAGCACGCCGTGCAGGTCGCACCAGCCGATGCGGACCAGGTCGATGCCGTGCGCCTCGATCGAGCGTGCGACGTCGGCCTGCAGCGATGCGAGCGACGTCTCGTCGACGCCGCAGCGCGCCGCGAACGATGCCATCAACCGGCCTCGGCCGGCGTGGTGGAACGAGCCTTCGGATCGACAACGCCTTGCTCGGCCGCCAGCCAGGTCGCGCCAGCCCGCTTGGCGGCTGCGGCCTGCGTCCAGTGCCGGTCCCAGCCGTCGGCCGGCGCTATGCAGTCGATCGTGTCGGGGCCGGTCAATCGTTCCGCCTCGTCGGCGCTCAGCGCCATCGGCGGAGGCCCGCCGGCGCGCACCGTCTCGATCGCCTTCAGCAAGGTGCGGCGGTTCGCCATGATCACCTTGTCGCTGGTGCCGAGGTGTTCCTTCGTGCGGTCCTGGACAGGGCCCATGCTCTCGACCGCCCACTGGTCGTGCAGGTTGATGTCGTCCTCGCCCATGCCGAGGTACGTGCGGGTGCGCTGCTCCTCCGGGTTGAAGCCCCACTGGTTGTGGCGGCCACTCTTCGGCGCGTAGTCGGGCAAGGTCACGCAGGCGAGGCGCTGGTTGCGCATCGCGTCCTTGTCGAGCGGCTCGGCGAAGCTCGTGAAGAAGCTGTACCAGTAGGTGTGCGTGTCGTCGACGGGCACGTGCATCTGCGTGATCGTGATGGTCTCGGAGAGCGGGATCACGAACGTCGCCGGGAACGCCGCATGGGTAACGCGCACATGGGTCAGCGCGTCGGTCATGGGTCGCAAGGTCGTCAGCCGCAGCAGACCGTCGGCGACCGCCTCGAAGCGGATCTCGGGCCGGAAGAATTCGCGCATCACGCGCGTCATCGGCCAGCGCTCGCCGGCGACGTCGCCGGCGCTCGCGGCGCGGAACTGGCGGCCGTAGGCATCGTCCATCGACTCGTCGGCGAGGTAGCGGTGCAGGAACGACGGATGCGCCGGATCGATGCCGACCTCGAACGCCTGCAGCCAGTTGCAATGCCAGAGGCCCTTGAACGCGAAGCTGTGGCTGTCCGGCGCCTGGAAGCAGTCGAACGCGGGCAACGCCGGCGGCGTCGAATCTTCGGGGCCGAGCCACGCGAACAGCACGCCCGACTGCTCACGCACCGGGTAGCTGCGCTGGCGGATGCGGGTGCACAGCTGCGAGCCGAGCGGCTCGGCCGGCGTCTCGAGACACTGCCCGGACGCATCGAACTTCCAGCCGTGGAACGGGCAGCGCAGGCCTTCCGGCTCGAGGCGGCCGAACGAGAGGTCGGCGCCACGGTGCGGGCAGGCGCGGTCGAGCAGGCCGTAGCGGCCGGCCTCGTCGCGGAACAGCACGAGGTCCTGGCCGAGCACGCGGACCGCTTTGACCGGCCGATGCGCAAGGCGCGGATCGAGGCGCGCATCGAACTCGTCGAGCAGCGCGACCGGCTGCCAGTAGTGGCGCATCAGCGCACCACCGTCGGTGCCCGGGCCGATGCGGGTGATCAGTTCGTTCTGGTCGGCTTGCATGCGAGATCCATCGAAGAAGAACGGCTTGAATCGCTGCGTGGAAGATCGCCCGGCGAGTTGCGCGCTGAACGGCCGGCCGCTTCGGCTCAGTCTACTATCCGTCCGCCTGCCACCGACCCCTGCGAGGACCGCCATGACCCTCTGCCAGACCCGCCGCGACGCCCTGCTTGCCGCCTCTGCCGCCGCCGTCTGCGGTTTCGTGCCCTGGCGGGCGCACGCACAGGCGTGGCCAAGCAAGCCGGTTCGCTTCATCGTGCCGTTCGCGCCCGGCGGCAGCTCGGAGATCGTCGCCCGTGCGGTCGCCGCCGAGCTGACCAAGTCGCTCGGCCAGAGCGTCTACGTCGACAACAAGCCGGGCGGTGCGGGCAACGTCGCGATGGCCGATGCCGCCGCGGCGTCGGACCAGCACACGGTGATCCTCGGCCACATCGGCACCCTGGCCGTCAACCCGTACATCTTCGCGAAACTGCCGTACGACCCGAACAAGGACTTCAAGCCGCTCTCGCTGCTCGCGAAGGTGCCGAGCCTCTATGTCGTGCGACCCGACCTGCCGGCCAAGGACATGAAGGAGTTCGTCGCACTCGCGAAGTCGAAGCCGGGTGCGCTGAACTACGGCTCGGCCGGCAACGGCAGCGCCGGCCACCTTGCGTTCGAGTACCTGAAGGCGGCGAGCGGCACCTTCGTGCTGCACGTGCCGTACCGCGGCACCGGCCCGCAGCTGACCGATCTGCTCGGCGGCCGGCTCGACGCCGCAGCGGTCGGCGCGCCCGCGGTGCTGCAGTTCATCAAGACCGGCAAGCTGCGCTGCATCGCAACCGGCTCGGCGCAGCGGATCGCGCAACTGCCCGACGTGCCGACGGTCGCCGAGCAGGGCTTTCCGAACTTCGAGATGACGCAGTGGTACGGCCTGCTCGCGCCGAGCTCGATGGCAGCGCCTGCCGCTGAGAAGCTCGCTGCCGCGGCGGCCAAGGCCGTCAAGGAACCCGGCTCGGTCGAGCGGCTGTCGGCCGATGCGGCGATCGCGGTGGGCTCGACGCCGGCCGAGTTCGCCGCGTTCATCGCGACCGAGCAGGCGCGCTGGAAGCCGGTGATCGCGCGGGCCAAGATCAAGCCCGACTGACGGCGAACGACGGCGCGCGCCACGCGTGGCGCCGACCACGGCGCGATCCGCGGATTGACGCCGACGACGGCGCGATCCGGTAACTGAAGCCGACGACGGCATCAGCGCGGCGTCGCCATCGGGGTGACACCCGATGGGGCGCGGCGATCGTTCGACCTATCGTGCGCCGATGAAGAACCCCCTGCACACCTTGAGCTACCTGGCCGGCGCCGTTGCGCTCGCCGCCCTGCTGTCCTCCTGCGCGACGCCGTCGTCGACGCCGCCACCGAAGCCGAAGCTCGTCGTCTTCCTGGTCGTCGACGGCCTGCCGATGCGGCAGGTCACCGGCTACCGCGACCAGCTCGCACCCGACGGCCTGGCGCGCTTCCTCGACCGCGGGACGTGGTTCGCCGATGCGCACTACGGCTACGCGTTCACCGTGACCGCGGCCGGCCACGCGACGATGCTGACCGGCGCCTATTCGCATCGCAGCGGCATCATCGGCAACGAATGGCGCGACCCGGCGACCGGGGAACTGACGTATTGCACCGGCGACCCGAGCGCCACCTACATCGGCAACGAGACCAAGAAGCTCGACGGCACGAGCCCGAAGAACCTGCGCGCCGAAACCGTCGGCGACGTGCTGAGGCGCGTCAATCCGCAGTCGAAGGTGATCGGCATCTCGGGCAAGGACCGCGGCGCGATCCTGCCGGCGGGCAAGACCGGCACCGCCTACATGTACATGACGCAGACCGGCGGCTTCGCGTCGAGCACGTTCTACATGCCGCAGCACCCCGACTGGGTCGAGGCCTTCAACGCCGCGAAGCCGTCGGACAAGTACTTCAAGGTTGACTGGAAGCCGACGCTGGCCGACGGCGCTTATGGCCAGTCGCTGGCCGACGGCCAACCGTGGTTCGGGACCTTCCCCGGCAAGCTGCCGATGACGATGGGCGGCACGGCCGAGAAACCCGGCACGGTGTTCTACAACAGCCTGCTGCGCAGCCCGTTCGTCGACGAGCTGTCGCTGGCGTTCGCGCGTGCCGCGATCGCCGGCGAGAAGCTCGGCCAGGACGACGCACCCGACATCCTGAGCGTGAGCCTGTCGGGCCACGACTACATCAACCACGCCTGGAGCGCCGAGTCGCGACTGTCGCACGACCACCTGCTGAAGCTGGACCAGATGTTCCAGGACTTCTTCCGCCACCTCGACGCGACCGTCGGCAAGGACAACTACATCGCGGTCCTGACCGCCGATCACGGCTTCATGCCAGCACCCGAAGTCAGCCGCGCGCGCGGCCTCGACGCCGACCGCATCAGCGCGAGTCAGCTGGCGAACCGCGTCAGCGCCGAGCTCGAGAAGCGCTTCGCGACGCCAAAGCTTGCGCTCTTCATCTCCGCGTCCGCGATCGTCCTCGACAAGAAGCTGATCGCTCAGAAGGGGCTCGACTTCGATACGGTCGCCGAGGCGGCGCGCACCGCCCTGCTCGCAGAGCCCGGTATCGCCGTCGCCTACACGCGCACCGAGATGACGAAACGCAGCCGTACGGGCGCACCGTTCTTCGATGCGATCGAGAAGTCATGGCATCCGGATGTTTCCGGCGACATCCCGTTTGCGCTGAAGCCGAACTGGATGTTCACGTCGAGCACCGCGAACGCGACGCACGGCTCGCCGCACCCGTACGACACCCACGTGCCGATCCTGATGTACGGGCCGCGCTGGATCAAGGCGGCGAAAGTCGATCAGCGCGTCGAGGTCGCCGACATCGCGCCGACGCTCGCCGCGTTGCTCGGCGTCACCGCGCCGTCGTCGTCGGAAGGCAAGCCGCTGCCGCTGCGCTGATCGCAGAACTCGCCAAGCGCTGATCACGCAGCGCCGTGGCGCGCCGATCGGCTCGGCGCGATGCAGGCGGCGTGCCGCCCGCCGCTCAGTGCGCTTCAGCCAGCTTGGCCGACTCGACCGCCTCGTCGGCGGTGCCGCGTGCGCCGTTGAAATAGATGTTGAGCAGCACCGCGGCAAGCGCCGTCAGCAGAATGCCGGACTCGAGCAGCGGGTGCAGGCCCTTCGGCATCTGCTGGCTCCAGCGCGGCGCGACCAGCGGGATCATGCCGACGCCGATCGAGATCGCGACGATGTAGAGGTTGTGCCGGTTGGTCTTGAAGTCGACGTTGGCGAGGATGCGAATGCCGGTCGCCGCGACCATGCCGAACATCACGAGGCCCGCGCCGCCGAGCACGAACTGCGGGACCGACTCGACCAGCGCGCCCATCTTCGGCACCAGGCCAAGCACGATCATGATGATGCCGGCGGCCACGCAGACGAAGCGGCTGCGCACGCCGGTCACGCCGACCAGGCCGACGTTCTGCGAGAAGCTGGTGTACGGGAACGTGTTGAAGATGCCGCCGATCAGCGTACCGAGGCCGTCGGTGCGCAAGCCCGCGGCGAGATCGGGCCGGGTGATCCGCTTGCCGGTGATCTCGGAGAGCGCGAGGAACATGCCGGTCGACTCGATCATCACGACGATCATCACCAGCGTCATCGTCAGGATCATCACGGCATCGAAGGTCGGCGCGCCGAAGGCGAACGGCGTGATGACGTCGAGCCAGGGCGCCTTGCCGACCTTGTCGAACGACATCTTGCCGAGACCGACGGCGAGCACGCAGCCGGCGACGATCCCGATCAGGACCGACACGTTGGCGAGGAAGCCGCGCGCATAGCGCGAGATGAGCAGGATGACGACCAGCACGAACGCCGAGATCGCCATGTTGTCAAGGGCGGCGTAGCCGGCGTTGTCGAGCATCGGCACCGGGCCGAGGCGCAACGGCGCCGAGGCGGCGCCCGAAGCTGGAAGCGCCGCCGCCGCGGCCTTCGCACCGTCGACCATGGCGACCAGCTTCGGCACGTCGACGCTCTGCGCGAGATTGGGCGGACCGCCCATCGCCCAGCCGATGCCGACGCGCATCAGGCTGATGCCGATGATGGCGATGATCGTGCCGGTCACGACAGGCGGAAAGAAGCGCAGCATCCGGCTCACGAACGGCGCGATCAGGATCGACACGATGCCGGCGCCGATGATCGCCCCGAAGATCGCACGCGCGCCATCGACGCCCGGCATCGCATTCGCCATCGCGACCATCGGACCGACCGATGCAAAGGTCACGCCCATCATCACCGGCAGGCGGATGCCGAACCAGCGGCCGAGGCCGAACGACTGGATCAGCGTGACGAGGCCGCAGCAGAACAGGTCGGCAGAAATGAGGAGCGCGACCTGCTCGGGCCCGAGCTTGAGCGCGCGGCCGACGATCAGCGGCACCGCGACGGCGCCGGCGTACATCACGAGCACGTGCTGCAGGCCGAGCGCGGCCAGGCGCGGCGCCGGCAGCATCTCGTCGACGCCGTGCGAGTTCGCGTCGGCCGGAAGGGTGGTCGTAGTCATGGCATTCCTTGTGTAGAGGCGGGCAGCGAGTGCGGCTGCCTGTGAGGATCAGCGCTCGGGTGCGCCGGCCTCGAACCAGCGCTTGATCAGCGCCCGCTCGGCGTCGATCATCTGCGTCGCATTGCCGAGCGGCATCAGCTTCAGCACGACGACCTGCTGGTACATCGCCTGGGCATGCGACTTGATCAGCGCGGGCGTGTGCAGCGCGACGTTCTTCTGCTGGGTCTCGGCGTTGTGGCAGAGCACGCAGCGCTGGTCGACGACCGCCTTGACCTCGGCCATCGTGACCGGCGCGGTCGATGCGGCGGTCTTCGGGACTGGCGCCGGCGCGCGCCAGATCGCGAGTCCGACGATCAGCAGCGTGCCCGCGACCGCGTACTCCCACGGGACCCGCTTGCCGGCGACCAGCGCCTTGTGGCGGGCGACGAACGAATGCCGGATCAGCGCACCGGCGAGCATCAGCAGGACCAGCACGATCCAGTTGTCGCGGCCCTGGTACAGCCAGCCGTAGTGGTTGGACAGCATCGCGACCAGCACCGGCAGCGTGAAGTAGGTGTTGTGCACGCTGCGCTGCTTGGCGCGCTGGCCGTGGACCGGGTCGACCGGCTGACCCGCCTTCATCTGCGCGATCACCGTGCGCTGGCCCGGAATGATCCAGAAGAACACGTTCGCGCTCATCGCCGTGGCGATCATCGCGCCGGCCATCAGGAACGCGGCCCGGCCGGCGAAGAAGTGACAGGCGAGCCAGGACGCGACGACGACGAACCCGAAGACCAGCACGCCGACGATCAGGTCGCCGCGTTCGCGCTGCGCGAAGATCCGGCAGATCGCGTCGTAGACGAACCAGAAGGCGGCGAGAAACGCGAGCGCCGCCGTGACCGCAGCAGCCGGCGACCAGTCGTGCACGTTCTTGTCGATCAGGAATGTGCTCGCGTTGAACAGGTACAGCACCAGGAAGAGCGCGAAGCCGGACATCCAGGTCCAGTAGCTCTCCCAGTAGAACCAGTGCAGGTGGTCGGGCAGCGACTTCGGCGCGACCAGGTACTTCTGCGGGTTGTAGAAGCCGCCGCCGTGGACCGCCCACAACTCGCCGTCGACGCCCTTCGCGATGAGCGCCGGGTCGGTCGGCTTCTTCAGGCTGAAGTCGAGGAAGACGAAATAGAACGACGAGCCGATCCAGGCGATCGCGACGATGACGTGGGTCCAGCGCAGCAGCAGGTTGACCCAGTCGAGGAGATACGCTTCCATGGCCTTCGGTCCGTCGGTGTTCGCATGGCTCAGCAAGAAGCCGGCCAGTGCCATCCCTTACCACGGCGGGCTCTGTAAGGTGGAGACGTCGCAACCGGCTTATGAAGCTGCCGGGCTCCGCGGCGACGCGGCAAAGTGTATACACTTTTGCGACTTATCGCATACGGGTTATCCCGAGCATTCGCCGAAGCTCCGTGCGTCAGCTGCCGCGGTACGTCGAGTACGACCACGGGCTGGCGAGCAGCGGCACGTGGTAGTGCTGGCCCATCGATGCGAGGCCGAAGTCGAGCGCCACCTCGTCGAGAAACGGCGGATCGGCGAGCTCAGCGCCGCCGCGCCGGAAGTAGTCGCCCACCGCAAACACCAGGCGATAGCGCCCGGGCTGGAACTCGTCGCCGGCCAGCAGCGGCCCGTCGGCACGGCCGTCGGCATCGAGTGTCATCGCCTTCAGCAGGCTGGCCGATCCGTCGCTGCCGATCCGATACAGCTTCGCGGCCATCCCGGCCGCCGGCACGCCGTTCGCCGTGTCGAGCACGTGCGTCGTCAAGGTTCCCATGTCGATTCCCCGTTGGAGGCGGCGCGAAAGGCGCCACCGAATAAAGGCTTGATGTTCCGTCAAAAGTGTATACACTTTGCGGCACAAGGCAAGGCTTGTTTTGCAAACCCGGTTCCTTCGATGCCCCGACCCGCGACGAGATTGCAGGTGATCAAGACGCCGACCCGGCCGGCCGCGGCACGCGCCGGCGCGGTCGGCCGGCCGACGGCTGCTCGTAGCAGCGGCGCCGCCGACGGCAGCAGCGCCAATGCGACGCAACGCATCGCCGACTCGATCACTGCGGCGATCGTCGAACGTCGACTGATGCCTGGCACCAAGCTGGCCGAGCAGAAGATCGCCGACATCTTCAAGGTCTCGCGCACCCTCGTCCGCCAGGCGCTCAACCAGCTCAGCCGCGACAAGCTGATCACGCTCGAGCCGGCACGCGGCGCGCGTGTCGCCGAGCCGAGCGTCGAGGAGGCGCGCCAGGTCTTCGAGACGCGCCACCTGCTCGAAGGCGCGATGGTGCGGCGCGCCGCCACCGAGCTCAGCAAGGCGCAGATCGTGGAGTTGCGCAGCCATCTTCGCGATGAGGAGGCGGCGGTCCGCCGCACCGATGTGCCGGGCCGGACCCGCCTGCTCGCCGACTTCCACGTCGTCCTCGCGCGCATGCTCGGTAACGAGGTGCTCGCTGGCATCCTCGCCGAGCTCGTCTCGCGTTCGTCGCTGATCGCGCTGATGTACCAGTCGGCGCACTCGGCCGAGCATTCGTTCGCCGAGCATGTCGCGATCGTCGATGCGCTCGAGAAGCGCGATGTCCGCGCGGCCGTCCGGCTGATGGAAGAGCACCTGCAGCACGTCGAGCGCAACCTGCGCCTCGACCCGCGCGGGCACGATCTCGAAGCGGCGCTCGCACCATGACATCGCATGCCCGAGCCGCTCGGCGCGGCATCGACCGGACGGAACCCCGAGCATGATGACCCGCGACTATCCACGCGACCTCGTCGGCTACGGCCGCAACCCGCCGCATGCGCAGTGGCCGGGCCAGGCTCGGGTCGCGCTGCAGTTCGTCCTCAATTACGAAGAAGGCGGCGAGAATTGCGTGCTGCACGGCGATGCCGCGTCCGAGACGTTCCTGTCCGAGATCGTCGGCGCGCAGGCATTCGAAACCCGCCACCTGTCGATGGAGTCGATGTACGAGTACGGATCGCGGGTCGGCGCTTGGCGGATCCTGCGCGAGTTCGAGCGGCGTGGTTTGCCGCTCACCGTGTTCGGCGTGGCGATGGCACTTCAGCGCCATCCCGAGCTGACGCAGGCCTTCGTCGACCAGGGCCACGAGATCGCCTGCCACGGCTGGCGCTGGATCCACCACCAGCACATGGCCGAGGCCGAGGAGCGAGCGCACATCGAGACCGGCACGCGCATCATCCGCGAGCTGACCGGCGGCGCCTGGCCGCTCGGCTGGTACACCGGCCGCGACAGCCCGAACACCAAGCGGCTGGTCGCCGACCACGGCGGCTACGACTACGACAGCGACTACTACGGCGACGACCTGCCGTTCTGGATGCCGGTCGAGAAGTCCGACGGCACCACCTTGCAGCGCCTGATCGTCCCCTACACGCTCGACACCAACGACATGCGCTTCGCGTCGCCACAGGGCTTCAACACCGGCGACCACTTCTACGCCTACCTGAAGGACGCGTTCGACGTGCTGTACGCAGAAGGCGACGAAGCGCCGAAGATGCTGTCGATCGGGATGCACTGCCGGCTGCTCGGCCGGCCGGGGCGGTTTCGCGCGCTGCAGCGCTTCCTCGACCACGTGCAGGCGCTCGACCGGGTCTGGATCACGCGCCGGATCGACATCGCACGCCATTGGATGCAGGTCCACCCGGCGCCCGCCACGGCGCTGGCCTGACCTTTGCGTCGACGGATTTCCACCCCCTGATCTCATCCAAGGATCCGTCATGACGAAGCTCGCCACCCTCGCCTTTGCACAGCATGTCCGCACCGGCGTTTCGCGACGCCGTGTCCTCCAGTTCGCCGGCGCCGGTGCCGCCGCCCTCGCCTTCCCGGCGTTCGCGGCCTACCCGGAGAAGACGATCAAGATCGTCGTGACGTTCGCGGCCGGCGGCGCCAGCGACATCGTCGCTCGGGTCGTCGGCGAGCAGCTCGCCAAGAAGCTCGGCCAGGCGGTGATCGTCGACAACCGGCCGGGTGCTGGCGGCAGCGTCGGTGGCAGCGCCGTGGTCCAGTCGCCGGCCGACGGCTACACGCTGATGCTGTCGAACTCGACGCCGATCTCGATCGGCCCGTTCGCGCTCGAGAAGCAACCGTACGACCCGCTGGTCGACTTCACGCACATCGCATCGATCGGCTCGGCGCCCTGCGTCGTGATGGCCAATCCGGCGAGCGGCATCAACACGCTGGTCGACCTCGAGAACGCCGCGCGCAAGTCGGGGCAACTGCAGTTCGGCTCGGGCGGGCCGGCATCGATCGGCCACATCTTCGGCGAGCTGATGGTGCGCACGATGGGCGTCAAGATGGGCCACGTGCCATACCGCGGCGGCGCGCCGATGACGACCGACCTGATTGCCGGCGTGATCCCGATCGGCATCGACGTCGTGACCGCGTTCGTGCCGTTCTTCAAGAGCGGCCAGATCCGCCCGCTCGCCGTGACGTCGCTGCAGCGCTCGCCGCTCGTGCCCGACGTGCCGACCGTCGTCGAGGCCGGCTACCGCAAGCTCGTGCTCGACAACTTCTTCGGCCTGACCGGTCCGGCCAAGATGCCGACCGACCTGGTCACCCGCCTGAACACGGCGATGAACGAAGTGCTCGCCCAGCCCGAGATCAAGCAGCGCCTGCTCGAGCTCGGCGTCTCCACCACGCCGGGCACACCGGCGCAATTCAACGCGTTCGTGCGCGACCAGGTGACGGCCCTCGCCCCGCTGGTCAAGACGATTCGCGTGACCCTTTGAGGTTCTTCCGATGGCTGTTGTCCTGACGCTCGATCGATTGAACGCCGCCTCGCGCGACGAATTCACCGCGCTGCTCGACGGCACCTACGAGCACTCGCCGTGGATCGCGGCGCAAGCCGCCGATGCGCGACCGTTCAAGAGCCTCGCCGCACTGAAGCGCGCCCTCGTCGAGGTCGTGCGCGGCAGCCCGCGCGACACGCAGATCGCGCTGGTGCGCGCCCACCCGGAGCTGGCCGGCAAGGCGATGGTCACCCAGAGCCTGACCGCCGAGTCGACCAACGAGCAGGGCCGCGCCGGCCTGACCGACTGCACGCCGGACGAATTCGCGTTGATCCAGAAGCTCAACGCCGACTACAACACCAAGTTCGGCTGGCCGTTCGTGCTGGCGGTGCGCGGCCCGCGCGGCGCCGGGTTGAACAGGCAACAGATCATCGCGACCTTCGAGCGCCGCCTCGCCGGCCATCCCGACTTCGAGCTGGCCGAGTGCCTGCGCAACATCCACCGCATCGCCGAGCTCCGCCTCGACGACAAGTTCAGCGTGACGCCGGAGCTCGGCAACCTCGTCTGGGACTGGGCCGAATCGCTCGCCCGCCACACCGACCCGGGCTACGCCGAACTGGGCCAGCTCACGGTCACGTACCTGACCGACGCGCACCGCGCCTGCGCGGCGCAGCTGGTTGGGTGGATGCGCGATGAATGCGGCTTCGACGAGGTGTCGATCGATGCGGTCGGCAACGTCGTCGGTGTCTATCGCGGCACCGACCGCGGTGCGAAGCGCCTGCTGACCGGCTCTCATTACGACACCGTGCGCAACGGCGGCAAGTACGACGGCCGGCTCGGCATCCTCGCGCCGATGGCCTGCGTGCGCGAATTGCACCGCGCCGGCCGCCGCCTGCCGTACGACTTCGAGGTCGTCGGTTTCTCCGAAGAGGAAGGCCAGCGCTACAAGGCGACGTTCCTCGGCTCCGGCGCGCTGGTCGGCCACTTCGACCCGGCCTGGCTCGACCAGAAGGACGCCGACGGCATCACGATGCGCGACGCAATGAAAAATGCGGGGCTGCGAAGCGAGGACATCCCGTCGCTGCGGCGCGATCCGGCGCGCTACCTCGGCTTTGTCGAGCTGCACATCGAGCAGGGCCCGGTCCTCAACGCGCTCGACCTGCCGCTCGCCGTCGTCACGTCGATCAACGGCGGCGTGCGCTACGCCGGCGAGGTGATCGGCATGGCAAGCCACGCCGGTACCACGCCGATGGACAGCCGCCGCGACGCCGCGACGGCGGTCGCCGAGCTCGCGCTGTACGTCGAGGAGCGTGCCGCGGCGGTCCCGAACGTGGTCGGCACGATGGGCATCCTCAACGTGCCGAACGGTTCCACCAACGTGATCCCGGGCCGCTGCCAGTTCACGCTCGACATCCGCTCGACGACCGACCCGGTGCGCGACGCCTGCGCGAACGACGTGCTCGACCGGCTGCGCGCGATCTGCGAGCGGCGCGGCCTGAGCTACCGGATCGAGGAGACGATGCGCGCGGCCGCGGCGCCGTGCGCGCCCGAATGGCAGCAGCACTGGGCCAGCGCGGCCGATGCGACCGGATTGCCGCCGCATCGGATGCCGAGCGGCGCCGGCCACGATGCGATGAAGCTGCACGAGGCGATGCCGCAGGGCATGCTGTTCGTGCGCGGCGAGAACGCCGGCATCAGCCACAACCCGCTCGAATCGAGCACCAACGACGACATCCAGCTGGCAGTCGAGGCCTTCGCCCGCCTGCTCGACCAGGTGGCCACCGCCACGGCCCGCTGACAGGCGCACCCGACTTCCTCGACACCGCATGACCACTCCGTACGAACAACTCGACCGCTGGGTCGACGCGCACTTCGCCGAGGAAGTCCGCTTCCTGCAGGCCCTGGTGCAGGTGCCGACCGACACCCCGCCGGGCCGCAATGCGCCGCATGCGGAGCGCACCGCCGAGCTGCTCGCCGAGTTCGGCCTTCTCGCCGAGTCGCACCCCGTACCGGCCGACGAGGTCGCGGCCTACGGGCTGGCCTCGCTGACCAACCTGATCGTGCGCCGCCGCCACGGCGACGGCCCGACGATCGCCCTCAACGCGCACGGCGACGTCGTGCCGCCGGGCGACGGCTGGACCCACGACCCGTACGGCGGCGAAGTCGCCGACGGCAAGCTGTACGGCCGCGCCTCGGCGGTCAGCAAGAGCGACTTCGCGACCTACACGTTTGCGTTGCGCGCGCTCGAGGCGCTGAAGCTGCCGCTGAAGGGCGCGGTCGAGCTGCACTTCACCTACGACGAGGAATTCGGCGGCGAGCTCGGCCCGGGCTGGCTGCTCCGCCACGGGCTGACGAAGCCGGACCTGCTGCTGGCCGCCGGCTTCAGCTACCAGGTCGTCACTGCACACAACGGCTGCCTGCAGATGGAAGTGACGGTGCACGGCAAGATGGCGCACGCCGCGATCCCGAGCACCGGCATCGATGCGCTGCAAGGTGCGGTCGCGATCCTGAACGCGCTGTATGCGCAGAACACGCTCTACCGCCAGGTCACGTCGAAGGTCGAGGGCATCACGCATCCCTACCTCAACGTCGGCCGCATCGAGGGCGGCACCAACACCAACGTCGTCCCGGGCAAGGTCGTCTTCAAGCTGGATCGCCGAATGATTCCGGAGGAAGACCCGGTCGAGGTCGAGGCCACGATCCGCGCGGTCATCGCCGAAGCCGCCGACGCGGTCCCGGGAATCCAGGTCGAGATCAAGCGGCTGCTGCTGGCCAACGCCCTGAAGCCGCTGCCCGGCAACCGCCCGCTGGTCGAGGCGCTGCAGCGCCACGGCGAGGCGGTGTTCGGCGAGCCGATCCCGACCTCCGGAACGCCGCTCTACACCGACGTGCGCCTGTATGGCGAGGCGGGCGTACCGGCTGCGATCTACGGCGCCGGCCCGCGCACGGTGTTCGAATCGAATGCCAAGCGAGCCGACGAGCACCTCGTGCTCGAGGATCTGCGCGGCGCGACCAAGGTGGTCGCGCGCACGCTGTTCGAGCTGCTGGGCTAGGCCGACAGACCGCGAGCGGTCCGCGCGCGGGCCTTGCTCCGCCACGCCACGAACGCCAGGCCGGCCGCGAACAACGCGTAGGTTTCGGGCTCGGGAATGGCCGCCACCAGCATCGCATTGGCGACGGCGGCATGCACGGCCGTGGTCGGGTGAATGCCGTCCCAGTAGGTGTATTTGCTGCAGTCTGCGCCGGCCACCGCGCCGCACGCGTCGGTGATGTTGGTAAAGCCGAAGGCGGCCGGATTGGCGGCGATCGCGGTGCCGATGCCGAAGACGTCGAGGATCGAAACGCCGGCTTCACCGGTCAACCGCGCCGTGAGCGCGCCATTCATGACGCCGGCGAGGAATGAGCCGAACGCCGAGCCGCCGGCCGCCGTGACCGCCGGCGTGATGCCGATGTTCGGCGTGTTCCAGACGATGATGTGCTGGGCGCCGGCGGCCTGTAGCTGGTCGACGATCGAGCCGATGTCGCTCACGAACGAGGCCGCGGTGGCCGCGGCCGTCGCCGCCGGGTCGGCACCGCCGGCCACCGCATCCAGCGCCGCGCGGGCGTTGTTGCCGCCGCCCGCGACGACGTACAGCGCGTTCGGCGAGGCGACATTGCCGGTCGCGCCAAGGTATTGCGCCGTTTGCGTCAGCAGGCTGTACGGAAAGCCGCCCGGGCCGGATCCGGGGGTGCCGGTTGTCGCGCCACCGAACGCGAAGTCGGTGCCGCCGGCCAGGGAAGGCAGGATCGGCACGCCGAGCAGGTTGCCGAAGTAGGTGGCCCAGACCGGCCCGTTGGTGTACGTCATGGCCGGTGCGTAGGTCGCACTCGGCACGTAGGTGTTGCCGGTCACGACCTGGGACGGGTCGTACAGGCCGGCGAGGGCGTTGTTGCCGTTGTCGGACAGGCTGTCGCCGAAGATGACGACGCTGCTGTAAGCCGCGGCTTGCACCGGGGCGACGGCGCCGGCGGCCAGGGCGACGACGGCAGCCGAAATCAGGTGGCGGAAAGACGAACGTTTCATGGGGCCTCGATGGGATGGAGATGTGATCGGACGACCCTACCATCGCGCCCGAACCCCTGATATCGGTGGCGCCCGCGAGAAGCACCCGACCCCCGAGAATGGGGGGCGTGGCGAACCCTCGGGTTCGACTCCATCCAAGCACCCGTTCGGTGCGCACAGAATTTGCATCGGTCCGGTGCTGTGTTCACCGCCCATCACCACGGAGCTTCTTGCCCATGAATCTGCCCTCCCGCCGCCGCGCGCTCGCTGCGGCCGCGCTGTTCGCGTCGATCCTCGGCGGATCGATCGCCCCCGCCCTCGCCCAGGAGACGCCGATCCGCTTCCAGCTCGACTGGCGCTTCGAGGGGCCGGCCGCGCTCTTCACGTTGCCGGCCGCGAAGGGCTACTTCAAGGACGAGAAGCTCAACGTCACGGTCGATGCCGGCAACGGCTCGGGCGGGACGATCACGCGGGTCGCCTCGGGCGCCTACGACATGGGCTTCGCCGACATGTCGGCGCTGATGGAGTTCCACGCCAACAACCCGACCGCGCCGAACAAGCCGGTCGCGTTGATGATGGTCTACAACAACACGCCGGCCGCGGTGCTGGCGCTGAAGAAGTCGGGCATCAAGACACCCGCCGACCTGACCGGCAAGAAGATGGGCGCGCCGGTCTTCGACGGCGGCCGAAAGGCGTTCCCAATCTTCGCGAAGGCGAACAACATCGGCGCGGTGACCTGGACCTCGATGGACCCGCCGCTGCGCGAGACGATGCTGGTGCGCGGCGACATCGATGCGATCACCGGCTTTGCGTTCACGTCGCTGCTCAACCTCGAGGCGCGCGGCGTCAAGGCCGAGGACATCGTCGTGCTGCCGTACCAGAACCACGGCGTCAAGCTCTATGGCAACGCGGTGATCGCGAGCGAGGAGTTCCTGAAGAAGAACCCGGAGGCGGTCAAGGCGTTTCTGCGCGCCTTCACGCGCGGCGTGAAGGACGTGATCGCCGATCCGAAGGGCGCAATCGCGACGGTCAAGGCGCGCGACGGCATCATCAACGAGGAGCTCGAGTTGCGCCGCATGAAGCTGGTGCTCGACAGCGTGATCCTGACCCCGGACGCGCGCGCCGAAGGCTTCGGCTCGGTCATGGCACCGCGACTCAGCCTGATGGCGAGCCAGGTCTCCGATGCGTTCGCGACGAAGGAACGCGTCAAGACCGACGTGATCTGGAACGGCACCTTCCTGCCGTCGGCAGCCGACCGCGACATCTTCAAGGTCGCGAAGAAGTGATTTCGGGCTGCCGAATGCCGCTGCGGCCCGGCCGCAGCGCCGGCTGGTCGCGGGTCTTGGCCGGACACGTGCCCGCCGCTTCGCAACGACAGCTTCGAGGAACGGCGTGACGTCGTTCGTCTCGTTCGACGACGTCTGGCTCGCCTACAACGACGAGCTGCTGGCGGCGCAGCAGTTCGCGGTCGAGGCGATCACGCTGCGCGCCGAGCCGGGCGAGTTCATCGCGATCGTCGGCCCGTCGGGCTGCGGCAAGTCGACCTTCATGAAGCTGGCGACTGGCCTGCGGATGCCGTCGAAAGGCACCGTGCTGGTCGACGGCCGCCAGGTCAGCGGCCCGCTCAAGATCACCGGCATGGCGTTCCAGTCATCGTCGCTGTTGCCGTGGCGGACCACGCTCGACAACGTGCTGCTGCCGCTCGAGATCGTCGAGCCGCACCGCTCGAACTTCCGCAGCCAGCGCGGCGCCTTTGTCGAGAAGGCCAGGAAGCTGCTGCAGAGCGTCGGCCTCGGCGGCTACGAGGACAAGTTTCCGTGGCAGCTCTCGGGTGGCATGCAGCAGCGCGCGTCGATCTGCCGTGCGCTGATCCACGAGCCGAAGATGCTGTTGCTCGACGAGCCGTTCGGCGCGCTCGACGCATTCACGCGCGAGGAGCTGTGGTGCATCCTGCGCGACCTCTGGACCGCGCAGCGCTTCAACGTGATCCTCGTGACGCACGACCTGCGCGAGGCGGTCTTCCTCGCCGACACGGTCTACGTGATGAGCAAGAGCCCGGGCCGGATGCTGGTCCGGCGCGAGATCCCGCTGGCGCGCCCGCGCGATCTCGAGGTGACCTACGAGAAGCATTTCGGCGACATCGTCCACGAGCTGCGCGCACACATCGGCTCGATTCGCAAGCCGCTCGTCGGTGCCGCCCCATGACGGCGCGCGAGCGCGAGCGCTACGCCCCGTGGCTGCTGCTGGTGATCGTGCTGGTGCTGTGGGAGGCGATCTGCCGCGGCTTCGGCATCTCGGAGTTCATCTTCCCGAGCCCAAGCCGGATCGCCAACCAGCTGGTCGAGTTCCGCGGCGTGATCGCCGGCCATGCCTGGCGCACGTTCTGGGTCACGATGGTCGGCTTCGGCCTCTCGATCGTCGTCGGCACCCTGCTCGGCTTCGTGATCGGCAGCTCGCGGATGGCCTATGCCGCGATGTATCCGTTGATGACCGGCTTCAACGCGATCCCTAAGGCAGCCTTCGTTCCGATCCTCGTGGTCTGGTTCGGCATCGGCGTCGGGCCCGCGGTGCTGACCGCATTCCTGATCTCGTTCTTCCCGATCACGGTCAACATTGCGACCGGCCTCGCGACGATCGAGCCCGAGCTCGAGGACGTGCTGCGCGTGCTCGGCGCAAAGCGCTGGGACGTGCTGATCAAGATCGGGCTGCCGCGCTCGATGCCGTACTTCTACGCGTCGCTGAAGGTCGCGATCACGCTCGCCTTCGTCGGCACCACGGTGTCGGAGATGACCGCCGCCAACGAGGGCATCGGCTACCTGTTGATCTCGGCCGGCTCGTCGATGCAGATGGGGCTGGCGTTCGGCGGCCTCGTCGTGATCGGCGCGATGGCGATGATCATGTACGAGCTGTTCGCGGTGATCGAGAAGCGCACGACGGCCTGGGCGCATCGCAGCGCGGGCGGCGCCTGACGACGCGGCACCGGTGATTCCGGGCACGGACCGCCGCCGACCGACGAGCCGACGCGGCCGCCGCGGTCCGGCAACAATCGGCGCATGAGCACCGCCGAACCGCCGCCCACCGACGCCCGCACCGAACCGACCGACCAACAGGTCGTCGCGATGCTCGAACGCGCGCACGGCCTGGCGCGGCGCGCGATGGAGGCCGGCCACCATCCGTTCGGCGCGATGCTGGTCGCGGCCGACCACGAGACGGTGCTGCTCGAGCAGGGCAACGTCGACAGCGTGAACCACGCCGAGGCCGTGCTGGCTCGCAACGCAGCGGCACGCTTTTCGCCGGCCGAGCTCTGGAGCTGCACGCTCGTCACGACAGTCGAGCCGTGCGCGATGTGCGCCGGCACGCAGTACTGGGCTCACATCGGCCGGCTCGTCTACGGGATCGAAGAGCGCACGCTGCTGCGGCTGACCGGCAACCACGCCGAGAACCCGACCCTCGACCTGCCGTGCCGCCATGTGTTCGCGCGCGGGCAGAGGGACGTCCGCGTGATCGGCCCGGTCGCGGCGGTTGCCGAGCCGATCGTCGCGATGCACAAGCGCTACTGGCGATCGCGCTGAGGCGACCGCCGCGGGGCCGAGCCGCGCTTGCGTTCGCGGCCCCGCGCCGCCGCTCAAGCGACCGGAGAGCGCACGTGCTCCGGCCGCACGCCCATGCCGAGCAGGCGCGCGAAGAGGCGCCGCAGCGGCCGCATCGACGACAGCAGCCGCATCGGCAGCGGCACTTCGAGCTCGGCGTTCGCGCCGCTCAGCACCGGCGCGAGCACGTTGTCCTGGATGCCGATTTGCAGCGCCTGCGTCGCCTTCGTCGGCCAGAGCCGGCGCTCGCGCACCGCGTCGAGATCGTCGTCCTCGAGCGTGCCGTCGCGCAGCTTCTCGGCGAGCAGGTTGGCGGTCGCGACGGCGTCCTGGATCGCCAGGTTGATACCGACGCCGCCGACCGGCGACATCGCGTGCGCCGCGTCACCGATGCAGAGCAGCCCGGGGCGCGACCACTCGGTCAGGCGGTCGACCGTGACGGTCAGCAGCTTGACGTCGTCCCACGAGTGCAGGTCGCCGATGCGCGACGCCAGCGGCTGCGCCGCCTTGACGACCTGCTCGCGCAGCACGCCGATGTCCTGTGCGCGCAGCGCATCGGCACCGCCCTTGGGGATCACGAACGCGCATTGCCAGTAGTCGCCGCGATCGATCGTGACGACGATGTGCCCGGGCCCGATCCGGGCCAGGCTCTGGTCGGTCTCGGAGGGGTCGCGCGAGATCCGGAACCAGAGCACGTCGATCGGCGCGGCGACGTCCTCGACCGTCAGGCCGGCCGCAGCGCGCACCGTCGAATGGCGGCCGTCACAGCCGACGACGAGGTCGGCGCGGATCTCGAACGCGCCGCCGGGCTCGGTGCCGCGCACGCCGACGACCCGTCCGCCGTCGAGCACCAGTTCGCTGACGTTGGCCTGCATGCGCAGCGCGAACGCGGGCAGCTCCTTCGCCTCGTCCGAGAGGAAGTCGAGGAACTCCCACTGCGGCATCATCGCGATGAACGCGTAGGGCTCCGGCAGACCGCCGAAGTCGCCGAGGCGCACCGACTCGCGGCCGAACCAGCCGCCGATCTCGCGCAGCTTCTGGTGCGGGCGCTTCATGAATTTGTCGAGCAGCCCGAGCTCTTGCATCACGCGCAAGGTCGACGGGTGGACCGTGTCGCCGCGAAAGTCGCGCAGGAAGTCGGCGTGCTTCTCGAGCACCGTCACGCGGACGCCGGCGCGCGCCAGCAGGTAGCCGAGCATCATGCCGGCGGGTCCGCCGCCGACGATGCAGCACGAGGTCGAGGTCCGCGTCGGTGTGATCGCTTCGTCCATGGCTCGCTCCCATTGCAGCGTCTTGGCGTGGCGCGCATTCTGCTCCGGACACGGGCTCCCTCGGCCCGCGGGCCCGCGGGCCCGCCTACACTGCGCCACCCCGTCGATCTTGAACCGCTCATGGGCTGGCACGGCCACCTGCAACTCGACTACCGCCGCGCCGAAGCGCGCACCGTGCTGCAGGACCGCCACGAGGGGCCGTTGCGCGTGCTGCGCAGCCTTTATCCGGAAGGCCATGGCATCTGCCACAACGTGCTGGTCCACCCACCCGGCGGACTGGTCGGCGGCGACACGCTGGCGATCGATGCGACCCTCGCACCGCAGTCGCACGCACTCATCACGACCGCCGGCGCGACCCGCTTCTATCGGAGCACCGGCCCGGCCGCGGTGCAGAGGGTCAGCGCGCACGTCGAGGCCGACGCGCGCCTCGAATGGCTGCCGCTCGAGACGATCGGTTTCAGCGGCTGCAACGCCGAGAGCACGCTGCGGTTCGACCTCGACGTCGGCGCCGAGATGATCGGCTGGGACATCCTGGCGCTTGGCCTGCCGGCCTCGGATCAGTCGTTCGAGCGCGGACGCTACCGGCAGTCGATCGAGCTGCCCGGCCGCTGGCTCGAGCGCGGCACCATCGATGCCGCCGATCGCCGGCTGCTCGATTCGCCGCTCGGCTTCGCCGGCCGGCGCACGCTCGGCGTGCTGTGGTTCGCGGCCGGCAGTGCGCTCGCCGACGCGCGACGCGAAACCCTGCTCGAATCGGCGCGCGAGCTGGCCGCCGCCCATCCGCTCGCGCGCACGGCCGGGATCACGGCGGTGCAGCCCCAGGTCGTCGTGCTCCGAGTCCTCGCGCCGGCCGTCGAGCCGGCGATCGGGCTGATGACGACGGTCTGGCAAGCATGGCGACGGGAAGGCTGGGCGTTGACTGGCACGGTGCCGCGCGTCTGGCGAACCTGACCCGCACCCCCGTCCCGCATTGACCGGATCTGAGCGCCTCGGCGCTCGACTGACCTGGACCCGGACCGGGTCAGGCGCGCCGCAGCGCGGCGTTGCTCGGCTCGACTCGCTCTGCGCGCTCGGAACGCTCGCTCGCCGTCCGCGTGCGGCGCTTCGCGAACACCGAGTCGCTCGCGTCGATGCGCGACCGGCTCGAGCGCCGTCGCGGTCGCTTTGCCGCGTTCTCGGCGGCTGCGGCGGCGTGACGATCCTGGCCGAGACGGCCGATCGACGCCAACGCACGCTTGAACACCTTCAGCGGTCCTTCGGTGTCGTCCGGCTGCGGGCGCGACGCGGCGGCCAGCACGCACACGACGCCGACCAGCACGACCGCGTAGAGCGTGGCGGCGATCTGGAGCACGTCACGCAACGGCATCGAGTCATTCCACGGCCGCGCGATGCCGAGGAACGCGCAGAACATCCAGAGGCAGTTCGACAGCGCGACCGGCATCACGACGACGACCCAGTCGGCGGCGTGCCAGCGACCGACGCTGCGGCCGCGCGCGAGGCGCGGAAAAGTCCAGCGGTGCAGGACCACGGCGTTGAGGGTCAGCAGCAGCACCAGCAGCAACTTGCCCTGCAGCTTCGGGTTCAGCAGCGGCTCGGGCGCCTGGCTCTTGATCAGCAGCATGCCGGCGCCCGTCAGGTACAGCAGCACCAGCGCGATCGTGACGAGGCGGGCGACGAACTCGTTCGGCGGCGGAATGCGAACGCGGTCGTGCGCGAGCTTCGACAGCATCCGCAGGTCGGTCGCGACGATCGCGCCGAGAGCCATCGACGTCGCCAGCAAGTGGCCGAAGACCAGGATCAGGTACAGCACGGCGCTGTCCTGGCGAAGTCGACCCGGCGGGGTCGTTGCAGTTCGATGAGGCGAGGAGCGGGCAACCGGCGCTTTCGGAATCGTGCCGACGTCGAGGGACGCGGCGGTCAGTTCAACGGACCCTTCATTTTCGGCGCGGGCTTGCGCGGGCCTGCGGCAAGAGTTGGCACACCGCCAGACGGTGCGAAGTGTTGCAACTCGCCGCTTCGCGTCTTCGTGATCCGTTGCCGCTCCACTGCGGCTCTCACGTCAATTCGCGAGACATGCGCCGGCCTCTCGTTTGCCTGTCGTCCTATGCGCAGTGGTCCACCGCTGCGCTTCAATGGCGGCGGCCGCCGGGTCGGGGCCGAGGCAAACAACCAGGAGACGGCTATGGCAACGTATGGCGACAAGGCACAGGAGAAGGTCAAGACGGCGATGCACGAGCGCAAGAAAGGCACGCTGAAGAGCGGCGGCTCGGGCAAGAAGGTGACGAACCCGAAGCAGGCGATCGCAATCGGCTTGTCCGAAGCGCGCAAGGAAGGCGGCAAGGTGCCGCCGCCGAAGAAGTCTGCCGCGAAGAAGTCACCAGCGAAAAAAGCGACGGCCAAGAAGACGGCCGCAAAAAAGGCGCCCGCGAAAAAGACGGCGGCTAAGAAGGCGTCGGCGAAGAAGGCCGCATCGAAGAAAACGGCATCGAAGAAAACGGCCGCGAGAAGGACGGCCGCAAAGAAGACCCCCGCGAAGAAGTCCGCGACTCGGAAGACCCCGACGAAGCGGACCGCGGCGCGGAAGGCGCCGGCCAAGAAGAGCGGCTGATTCCCTGCGGTTTGACCGGGTCGCGATGCCGGCCCGGTTCGCTACCGCGGGCGAGCGGAAGGCGCGTCGTCAGTACCCGAGCGCGAGCCCGCTGTTGCGCCGCGGGTCGTTGGCGCCGTAGTAGCGGTTGTTGCCGACCGGCTTGGCGCCGATCGACGGTGCACCGACGAGGATCGCCGCGACGTGGTTCGCCGGCTGCGGGTTCCCGAACACGTGGCCCATGCCTTCGAGGATCTTCTTCGTGTCGGGGCTCAGCGCAAACGGCTCGATGTTGGTCGGATTCGGCAGCCACTGCTGGTGAAAGCGCGGCGCATCGACCGCCTCCTGCACGTTCATGCCGTAGTCGATCACGTTGATGATCGTGTGCAGCACCGCCGTGATGATCCGGCTGCCACCCGGCGTGCCGACCACCATCACCGGCTTGCCGTCCTTCGTGACGATCGTCGGGCTCATCGAGCTCAGCGGCCGCTTGCCGGGCGCCACCGCGTTGGCTTCGCCCTGCACCAGGCCGTAGATGTTGGGCACGCCGAGCTTCGCGGTGAAGTCGTCCATCTCGTCATTGAGCAACACGCCGGTCTTCGCCGCCGTGACCTTGGCGCCGAACCAGTCGTTCAGGGTGTAGGTCACCGCGACCGCATTGCCCTTGCTGTCGACGATCGAATAGTGCGTCGTGTTGCTGCCTTCGTGCGGCGACACACCAGGCTTCAGGTCCTTCGAGATCGCCGCCTTGGCCGGATCGATCGCGGCGCGGATCTTCGCCGCGTAGGCCTTGTCGAGCAGGCGGTCGAGCGGGTTCTTCACGAACTCGGGATCGCCGAGGTAGCTGTTGCGATCGACATAGGCATGGCGCATCGCCTCGATCTGCACGTGCACGGCCTGCGCCGAACGGAAGCCCCACTCTTTCAGCGGATAGCCCTCGAGCACGTTCAGGATCTCGCAAATGATGACGCCACCCGAGCTCGGCGGCGGCGCCGAGACGACATGAAAGCCCCTGTAGTCGCACTCGATCGGCGCAAACTCGCGGGTCTGGTACTGGTCGAGGTCGGCCTGCGTCAGGATGCCTTTGCCGGCCTGGCTCGACGCGACGATCGCCTCGGCGACCGGTCCCTTGTAGAAGCCCGCGGCGCCGCTGTCGCGGATCTGCCGCAAGGTCTGGCCGAGATCGCGCTGCACGAGGCGGTCGCCGGTCACGTAGGCGGCACTGCCGTTCTTCAGGAAGATCGCCGCGGTCGCCGGGTCGGCCTTGAACGCGTCGGTCGCCGTCGCGAACATGTCGGCATCGCCCTGGTCGAGCACGAAGCCCTGCTCGGCGTAGCGGATCGCCGGCGCGATCAGGTCGGCGCGGCGCATCGTGCCGTACTTCGCGAGCGCCATCTCGAGCCCCGACACGGTTCCGGGCACTCCGACCGCGAGATGCCCGGTGGTCGTCGAACCCTTGACCACGTTGCCGGCGGCGTCGAGGTACATGTTCGGCGTCGCGGCGAGCGGCGCCTTCTCGCGGAAGTCGAGGAAGGTCTTGCGGCCGTCGGCGAGCTGGATCGTCATGAAGCCGCCGCCGCCGAGGTTGCCCGCCGCCGGATAGACCACCGCGAGCGCGTAGCCGACGGCAACCGCGGCGTCGACCGCGTTGCCGCCCTTCTTCAGCACGTCGACGCCGACCTCGGTCGCCAGATGCTGGGCTGTGACGACCATGCCGTTCTCGGCGGCGATCGGCGCAATCGAGGCGGCGCGGACCACGCCGCCGAGCACCAGCAACGCGGACAGTGCAACGCTGCGAAGGAGAAGAATCGAGGTCATAGGAAAGTTCCGTGGATGTGAACGGCTTCGGTTGTCCCTGCAGGACTGGGCCTGCCGACCCTGCGATGGCAGCGCCTTCCGTCAGCGTGGCTCGACGACGACGTACCCGCGATTCTCGACCGTGTCGAAGGTGCGCATCCCGTTGACCAGCAGCCGGGTCGGCATCCAGACCCAGCCGGCGATCCCCGGATTGACATCGAGAACAAGGAATGAATCGGACTCGGCATCGTAGGCGCCGAGCGGCGAGATGTGGCCGCCGCCACGCTGCCCGACGGCCTCGCGGCGGTAGTTGACGATCACGTAGGTGCCGGCGCGCTGCAACGCACCAGCGATATCGGCACGGATCGCTTCGTCGGACGTGCTCGCATCGACGACAGTCATTCGCGTGACGAGATCGTGCCCGCGCAGCATCTCGTCGAATTGGCGCAACTGGTAACCGAAGTCGCGCTTCGGCCTGCCGTCGATCACGACGGGCCGACCGTCGACGAGAACCGGCTCGCCCAGCACTTGCGCCCGCGTCTTCGCGCCCTTCTCGATCACGTTGTCCTGCGTATAGCGAGGAACGCTGAGGTCGGCGCCGGGGGGCAGCCGCAGCAGATCGTCGCTTCGCAGCCGGCTGCGGTCGCGCGGGAGCGCTGCGCTGCGCGAACGGATCGTGTTGAGCACGATCGCCGCCGTGGTCGGGCCGCAGAAGGCCGTGTTCGACTGGGCCTCGAACTGGTTCGCGAGCAGCGCGAAATCGGCTTTCGCGCGCGCCCTGGCGAGGCGGGTCAGGCCTTCGTCCGACGCGAACGATGTCAGAGCCGGGGTCGCTGCCGTTGCCGCGGCCGGCGCCGTGCCGACAGCGCGCGGGCTTTCGCAGGCCGCCACCGCGACCAGGATCAGGGCCAGGACGCAGCGGGTCCAGGGCGCCATCGTCAGTTCCTGGCGTCAGTCGTTGGCGAAGCTGTACGGTCCGCCGCGCTCGAGCGCCTTGCGGTATGCCGGCCGCTCGTGAATGCGCTTCAGGAACGCGGCCAGGTGCGGCCGGCTCACATCGAGCCCGGCGCGCTGGGCCGCGGCTTCGAGCGGAAAGCTCATCTGGATGTCCGCCGCGCTGAACTCGGCCCCGGCAAACCAGGCATTCGCCGCGAGCTCCTTCTCCATGAAGTCGAGCTGGCGGGTCAGGTTCGGCGTGGCCATGCGGGCCAGCACCTTTTCCGAGATGCCGCGCGCGATCGGCTTGACGAAGAACGGCATCGGCATCGTCGGGATGCGATCGAAGATCAGCTTCAGCAAGAGCGGCGGCATCGCCGACCCTTCGGCGAAATGCAGCCAGTAGGTGTAGCGCCGGCGCTCGGCGCTGCCGGCCGGCGGAACGAGGCGTCCGTTGCCGTAGCGCTCGAGCAGGGTCTCGATGATCGCGCCCGATTCGGCCAGCGTGACGTCGCCGTCGGTGACGACCGGCGACTTGCCGAGCGGATGCACCTTTAGCAGCTCCGGCGGAGCCAGCATCGTCTTCGCATCGCGCTGGTAGTGCGCGATCTCGTACGGCAGGCCGAGCTCCTCGAGCAGCCACAGAACCCGCTGCGAGCGCGAGTTGTTGAGATGGTGAACGGTGATCATCGCCAGCCGCCGGATCGGGTCAGGGGCTGGCATTGTGAACCGCCGCCGCAGCGGCGATGCCGCTGCAGTGCCACGCGGTTCAGATCGACATCATCTGGCGCACGCCGTCGGCCGCCATGTCCTTGCCGCGGCCGGCGCGGATGATCTCGCCGCGCTCCATCACGAGGTATTGGTCGGCGAGCTCGGCGGCGAAGTCGTAGTACTGCTCGACCAGCACGATCGCCATCCGCTGCGCCTTGCCGGCGACCGACAGGCCGCGGTCGGCGAGCATCCGGATGACCCGGCCGATGTCCTTGATGATGCTTGGCTGGATGCCTTCGGTCGGCTCGTCGAGGATCAGCAGCTTCGGCCCGGCGGCGAGTGCGCGCGCGATCGCGAGCTGCTGCTGCTGGCCGCCGGACAAGTCGCCGCCGCGCCGGTTGATCATCTGTTTCAGCATCGGGAACAGCTCGAACAGCTCGGGCGGCAGCGGCGTGCGGCCCGACTTGTAGGCCAGCCCCATCGCCAGGTTCTCCTGCACCGTCAGGCGGCCGAAGATCTCGCGCCCCTGCGGCACGTAGCCGACGCCCTTGCGCACCCGCTCGTACGGTGTGTCGGTCGTGATCCGCGTGCCGTCGAGCGCGATGCTGCCGGTCTTCACAGGCACCACGCCCATCAGGCTTTTCAGCAGGGTCGTCTTGCCGACGCCGTTGCGGCCGAGCACGACGGTCACCTCGCCGAGCTTTGCCTCGAAGCCGACGTTGCGCAGGATGTGCGAGCCGCCGTAGTACTGATTGACGCCAGTGACGTTCAGCATCTCGAAGGGTCCTGTGATGCCGAGTTCCGCCCCGGCCTGACGGTTGACCACATCGGTGCCGGGTCCCGCCCCGGCGGCCGGGTGACTTTCATTTGGGCCAACAAATGAAAGTCACCCGGCCGCCAGGCCGGAACCCGGCACCTCACATCAGAAACCGTCCCCCGGGGCGGAACTCGGCAAGCCTCAGCGCCCAAGGTAGACCTCGACGACCTTCTCGTTCGACTGCACGGCCGCGAGCGACCCCTCGGCCAGCACGCTGCCTTCGTGCAGCACCGTGACCTTCTTCGCCGGGTTGTCCTTCGTCAGCTCGTGGATGAACTTCATGTCGTGCTCGACGACGACCAGCGAATGACTGCCTTCGAGCGACAGGAACAGCTCGGCGGTGCGCTCGGTCTCCTCGTCGGTCATGCCGGCGACCGGCTCGTCGAGGAGCAGCAGCTTCGGGTTCTGGATCAGCAGCATGCCGATCTCGAGCCACTGCTTCTGGCCGTGCGACAGCAGCCCGGCGGTGCGCTGTGCACTGTCCTTCAGGTGGATCAGCGCGAGGGTCGAGCCGATGCGGTCGAGCTGCTCGCCGCTCAGGCGGAAGAACATCGACGAGCGCACACCGCGGTCGGCCTTCAGCGCGAGCTCGAGGTTCTCGAACACGCTGAGGTGCTCGAACACGGTCGGCTTCTGGAACTTGCGCCCGACGCCGATCGACGCGATGTCGTTCTCGCGCAGGCGCAGCAGGTCGATGGTCGAGCCGAAGAACGCCTGGCCGGCGTCCGGCCGGGTCTTGCCGGTGATGACATCCATCATCGTCGTCTTGCCGGCCCCGTTCGGACCGATGATGCAGCGCAGCTCGCCGGCGGTGATCGACAGCGACAGCGCGCTGAGCGCCTTGAAGCCGTCGAAGCTGACGGTGATGTCGTCGAGGTAGAGGATCGCCCCGTGCGCGAGGTCGAGCTCCTCCGGATTGACGACGCGCGAGTAGCTGGTCTCGCGACCGCCGGACAGGCCGGGCGCAGCGCGTCGGCGCTCCTCGGCCGCTTGACGGGTGCGTGCCCCGGCCTTCATCAGGTCGGGCGTCATGCGGCCTTCCCCTTGACCTTGCGGACCAGGCCGACGATGCCCTGCGGCAGGAACAGCGTCACCGCGATGAACATCGCGCCGAGCACGTAGAGCCAGAACTCGGGGAATGCCTGCGTGAACCAGCTCTTCGCGCCGTTGACGAAGAACGCGCCGACGATCGGGCCGATCAGGGTGCCGCGGCCGCCGACCGCGGCCCAGATCGCGATCTCGATCGACGCCGCCGGCGACATCTCGCCCGGGTTGATGATGCCGACCTGCGGCACGTAGAGCGCGCCGGCGATCCCGCACATCACCGCCGAGATGACCCAGATCGTCAGCTTGTAGGCGAGCGGGTCATAGCCGGTGAACATCAGCCGGCTCTCGGCGTCGCGGATCGCCTGCAGCACGCGGCCGAACTTCGAGCGCACCAGAAAGCGTGCGATCAGGAAGAAGCCGACAAGGGTCAGGCCGGTGATCACGAAGAGCGTCATCCGCATCGACGGCGTCGCGATCGGGTGGCCGAGGATGCGCTTGAAATCGGTGAAGCCGTTGTTGCCGCCGAAGCCGGTCTCGTTGCGGAAGAACAGCAGCATCGTCGCGAACGTCATCGCCTGCGTGATGATCGAGAAGTAGACGCCCTTGATGCG
>Ga0070675_100000071_pt1 | contig 59417 bp, 57 predicted proteins | sample KBSM43metaG_FD_65343 | JGI IMG/M metagenome (GOLD analysis project Ga0070675, IMG submission 65343) | Miscanthus rhizosphere microbial communities from Kellogg Biological Station, Michigan, USA - KBS M4-3 metaG | ecosystem: Host-associated > Plants > Roots > Rhizosphere > Soil ... | reverse complement strand
GCATTACTGCGACCAATCATGCGGCCGATACCATTCTGTGGCCGAAAATTGCGACGTTCCTGCGCGAGTATCCGGACATCAAAGTGGAAATCGCCGTTGATAACGGTCTCATCGACATTGTCGCCGAACGTTATGACGCCGGTGTTCGAACCGGCGAGCAAGTGGCCAAGGACATGATCGCAGTGCGCATCGGACCGGATATTCGCATGGCAGTCGTCGGCGCGCCCTCCTATCTTGAAACACATGCCGCGCCTAAGACGCCGCAGGATTTGACCAACCACAACTGCATCAACCTGCGGCTATCGACATATGGCGGGTTGTATCCATGGGAGTTTGAAAAAGGCGATCGTGAATTGAAGGTGCGGGTCGATGGTCAGCTCATCTTCAATGAACCGAATCAAATGCTCAATGCAGCGCTCGACGGCTTCGGCTTGGCGTATTTACCGGCCGATATTGTGCAGCCACATATAGCGAGCGGAAACCTGGTACACGTACTCGATGACTGGTGCCCGCCTTTTGCCGGTTACCATCTTTACTACCCGAGCCGCCGGCAATCGTCACCAGCGTTTACGAAACTGGTGGATGCATTGAAGTACCGCACGTGATGCGCCGACTTGCGCGCGTCCCGAGTCGTCGGATAGCTAGCAGGGTAGAATCGTGTAAACCACAAAAAATGCTCACGGGAGGGCAATTGTGATTACACGACGTCATGTTTGTATCGCGGTCGGCGCCGGGATGCTTGCATGCATCGCCGTCGTCGTGCAAGCACAACCAGTGGAACCCGTCTGGTCGCTCGCGCAAAAAGAAAAAGCCGCCGTGCTCGACACACTCAAAGAGCTGGTCAACATCGAATCGGGCAGCCGCGAGCTGGAAGGGCTCGAGCGCATCGCCGGCGTGCTCGCGAAACGCTTCAGCGCGCTTGGCGCAAACGTCGAGCTGATCGATCTTGGCACCAGCTACGTCAAATTTACCGATACGCCGCCGCGCGTCGGCAAAGCGCTGCGCGCGACATTCAAGGGTAGCGGCACGAAAAAGATCCTCATGCTCGCGCACATGGACACTGTATATCCGCGAGGCATGCTGGGGCAGCAGCCGTTCAAGAACGATGGCGACAAAGTGTGGGGCCTTGGCATCGCCGACGATCGCCACGCTATGTCTGTGATTCTTCATTCACTGGCGATTCTCAAAGCGATGGATTTCCGGGACTACGGCACGATCACAGTGCTGATCAATCCGGATGAGGAGATCAATTCGCCGGCATCACGCAACCTGATCACGCAATTGGGTAGCGAGCATGACGCAGTGATGTCGTACGAAGGGTCAGGATTTGACGCGGATCAGGTGCGGCTCGCGACGAGCGGCATAGCGCAGGCGGTGCTCAATGTAAAGGGCCGCGCATCGCACGCGGGCAGTGCGCCGGAGCGCGGCGTCAACGCGCTCACCGAGCTTTCCCATCAGATTCTGCAGGCCGGCGACCTCTCCGATTCCACGCGCGGCATCAAATTAAACTGGACCATGGCGTCTTCGGGCATCGTGCGCAACATGATTCCGCCGTCCGCGCAGGCGTTCGCCGACGTGCGCGTCGAGCGGCTCGCCGATCTCGACACGGTGGATCAGAAGCTGCGCGAGCGCGTCAAGAACCAGCGCTTGAAAGACGCGCAGGTCGAGCTCCTCTTTGAGCGCACGTTCCCGCCGCTCGAGCCCACCGCCGCCGCACGCGTACTCGCCACGCACGCGCAGCACATTTACGCCGAGATCGGCAAGAAGCTTGCGGTAAACGACAAGCCTACGGGCGGCGGCACCGATGCGGCGAATGCATCGCTCAAAACCAAAGCGCCCGTGATCGAAGGTTTCGGCCTAATGGGATTCGGCTCGCACTCGACCAATGCGGAATACATTTTCCCGGCGTCCATCGAGCCGCGTCTTTACCTCACCGCGCGGATGATCATGGACATTTCAAACGGCAAAGCGCCGCTGCGCTGAGTTGATGCCGAAACCTGCGAAGGTGTGAACTAACGCGGCGGAAAAAACAAAGGCCGGCTCAGGCGGACCTTTGTTCTCAGCGCAGGGTTGCGCTACTCGTAATACGCCGGCGACATCTTCAGCGTTTTCGTTTGCGTCACATCGTGATTGATCCACACCTGCGCATGGTTAGCCCCGGCGACCTGCTTGAGTTTCTGCAGTGACGTGATCGTCGCTTCCTTGTCGAAGTTTTGCACTGGCGCGCGCGGCGTATCCCAGTTGTCCTTGAAGTGCGCTGCATCGCCCGTGAGCAGCACGGGCCCCGTCTTCGGCAGCTTCACAAGCAGGGACTCATGTCCCGGCGTGTGGCCCGGCGACGTCAGTATCGTGACCGAGCCGTCGCCGAACACGTCATGATCGCCATGCAATTTGATCGTTGGATTGGCGCGCAGCTTCGACCAGTTAGCCGGCTCGGCCGGTGGTTTGCCTTTCGGTCCGATGTAGAAATCGTATTCGGGCTCCTGGATGAAGAGCTTCGCGCGCGTAAAGAGGCTGCCATTGCCGACGTGATCAGGATGAGCATGCGAGAAGCCGACGTACGCGATGTCATTCGGCGTCAGGCCCAGCTCGGCAAGCTGTTGCGTGAGCGTCTTCGACGAGCGCCAGTACCAGTGCAGGGCGCCGGCCGGCAGTCCATTCGGATTTCCGGCGAGCGACTCTGCATAACCGGTCTCCCAGAGCATCCAGCCTTGCGCGTGCTTGATCAGATAGCAACTGTTGCTGAGCGTGATCGCTTTATTGACGTTCTCGGCGACTCCGGGCGTCCAGCGCGATTTGTCGGTCGAGTTGCCTTCGCCGCAATAAAGCACGTACATGCGCTGGACACCGTTGCCGGCCGTGTTTGATGTATTGGCACAGCCGGCGACCAGCGCGGCCGTGAACAGGGTGATGAGCAATCGTTTCATGGGCATCTCCTCTAATGTGTCTGCATTTCGTTCATATCAAGCTTTTCCGGCGATTCCGATATCGAGTCCGTTTGGATCCTTCAACAACAAGCCGCCGGCCGGATTTGGTTTGGATGCGATGCCGCGTCGATCGAATTCCGCTGTGATTTTGGCCTGATCATAGTTTTCGACCACGAGACCGAATTCGTTGCAATACGGTTTACCGTCGGGGCCCGCCGGCCTCAGTACCAGCGTGTTTTGACCGAAGCGCAGCCACATATCGTCTTTCTTCTGCGATACCGGCTTCATGCCCATCAGGCTCGTGTAGAAGTCCGCCTCGCGCGCAACGTCGGGCACATGTAAAACGAAGTACTGGAAGTAAAGCGCCTTGAAGCCTTTGCCGCCGGGCTTGGCAAACAACTCGGGGTTTTTGACGCCGAGCGCATACGCGTCTTTGCATTTCGCCGAGCTTGCAATTTCACACGGGGCGGCCGCACCGGGAAACATTCCCTGGTCCTTGATTGTGACGATGTGCTGGGTGTAGCCCGACGGCCCGCTGACGAACCACCCGGCTTCGCCATCCGGATGCACGCCGGGTAATTTACGGCGCAGCAATTCATCTCTGAGTTCGCCGGCCACTTTCCAGTAGTCGGGCAGACCGAACGAGAAGTGACTGATCGTCGGCTCGGTTCCGGGTTTCGCCGGCGTCAGGTAAAAGCTGTTCGGGGCATCTTCGGGTCCGCAGTCGAGCTGGCATTTGGTGCCGTCGTCCCACACATCGCGCATGCCGAATAAGTCGACATAGAAATCGCGCGTGACCTTGTAGTCCGCCGATGCATACGACAAATGATTCACCGTCGTGACAGCGAAAGCTTTGTTCGGCGCTTCAGCCGCGAATACATTCGCTGCGCGGCCCACTGAGCCTGCGGCGATTGCCGCGGCGTTGATGCCCAGGTATTGCAGCATGGTCCGGCGGTCAATTGTGTTTTTCATACGCTCCTCGCCTGAATCTATAGTTGTGACGACTACAGCTTGAGCATGTGCTGCGCATTCAAGCTCAAAATCATCTCGCGCTCGTGCTGCGACAAACGCGGCACCGACTCGACAAAATCAACCGGCTGCTTAACCGCCATTGCCTGCGGGAAATCGGTGCCCATTACCACGCGGTCAACGCCAACGAGATCGATAAGGTCGCGCATTATTTGCGGATTGAACACGATCACGTCGTAGTAAAACCGCCGCAAGTACGCGCTCGCCGGCTGCTTCATGTGCTTCAACGTCGGGCTGCTGCCAATCGCGTAATCGAACCGGCCGATGAGCCACGGAAACGTGCCGCCGGCATGCGGCAGATACACTTCGAGCTTCGGAAACGCGTCGAGCACCCCGCCGGCAATCAGCGACATTGCCGCAACGCCGTCCTCGTACGGGTTGCCAAGCACGTTGATCATGAAAAAATCCTTGAGCCGCTCTGGGCCGAACGGATACAGGTTATGCAGAAAGAGCGGCAGACCCAGTTCCTCGCAGCGCGCGTAGACCGGCCACAAGTCCTTCTCGTGAAGGTTGCGGCCATTGATATGCGTGCCCATATTGATTGCTCGCATGCCAGGCAGCTTGGCCGCGCGTTCTAACTCTTGTAGCGAGAGCCGCGGGTCCTGCAGGGGCAACATGATCGTCCCAACGAAACGCCGCGGATACTTAACATGAATCTCGGCACACGCATCGTTCGCGGCCTGTGATAGCTTGAGCGCGAACGCAGGTGGCGCCCAGTAAACCATCGGATTCGTCATTGACAGCGCGTACATGTCGATGCCGCGCTGTTCCATTTCCGCGATGATGAGATCAGGCTCGATCATGTTGCGGCGAAGAACGGATGTCTGCGTGCCGCCGGGCACAGAGCGCACGACCGTGTTACCGCTCGCATCGCGCTCGATCTTCGCGCCGTTCGCCTCGCCTTCCTGCTCAAGCAGCGAAACAAAAGCGCGCGGATACCAGTGCGCGTGCGCGTCGATAATCGGCACGCTGTAGCCCCGGCTGCCGCGCACCTGCCCGTTGCTCGCGCAACCTGCGGTGAGCGCGGTCGCACTGAGCACTGCAAGAAAATCGCGCCTGTTAGTGCTCATGTCATTTCATTCTCACGAGGAGCGTATCTCAAGCCGGGCGCGATCTTATTTGCGACTTGCTGGATCATCGTAGGCAAGCGGGGAGACTTTACTTCAAACGGCGCAAATGCTCCACTGTGAACACTTGCATCGAAAAACACATTCATTTTACGGAGTTTGAATCATGGCATCGAAGCCGTTGAGAGTCCCAACCCCTGATCATCCCATTACGATCGAGAAAACGCCGTCACGCGTTGTCGTATCGGTCGGGGGACTTGTAGTTGCTGATTCAGTAGAGGGCCTGACACTGCGCGAAGCGAAATATCCGGCTGTTCATTACATTCCGCGCAAGGATGTGAGGATGTCGCTCCTGGAACGGACGGAACACACCAGCTACTGTCCTTACAAAGGGGACGCTGCTTACTACAGCATTCCTGCTGGTGGCGAGCGGTCTGTAAACGCCGTGTGGACCTATGAGTCGCCTCACGCCGCTGTTGCGGAGATCAAAGACCATCTCGCGTTTTATCCCGACCGCGTGGACGCGATAACCGCATAGGCTGCCTGCTGTCTCATAGTACGAGCTCGGTCAACGTTTGTAACAATGGCCTCGCGGATTAATGCCCGCCCAAGTGTGGCCAACTATTCTCGAGCGGCGGCTGCGCGCCCCCGCTCCAACTTAACGTACGGATCTACCGCTAAACGTCTCGAATGACTCGACAGGGATTGCCGGCGGCGAAAACACCTTCGGGGATGTCACGTGTTACGACGCTGCCCGCGCCAATGACCGTCCGTGGTCCGATATGAACGCCGGCCAATATGAGCGCTCCGCCGCCAACCCAGACGTCAGCTCCAATCTCCACCGGCTTACCGAGCTCCCGTTGTCTACGCAGAGCAGCATCGAACGGATGTAATGGCGTGAGGATTTGAACTCCGGGCCCAAATAGCGTGTAGTCCCCGACTCGAACCTCGCACACGTCGAGCACGACGCAATTGAAATTAAAGTAAACACGCGTACCGAGATGAATGTTCGACCCGTAGTCGCAATAGAACGGTGGTTGCATCCATACGCTGTCGCCGCCGCTGCCGAAAAGATCCTCGAGGATGCGTCGTCGCTCCGCCTGCTGTGAGTCACGCGTATCGTTGAGTCCACGGCACAAATCACGTGCACGTTCGCGGGCGGCCGTTAGCTCTGGATCCAGCGGGTCATAGAGCTCGCCAGCTACCATCTTCTGCCATTCACTGCTCATGCGTCGGCCGATGTTTGTTCGTGCTGCGCGAATATTGGGCCCGTCAGCGGATATCCGCCCAGGAAAACTACTGCTATCGAGGACCCGTTAAGTCGTTGCTTGCGCCACCAGCACCACGCGGTTCACTGTAGTGGACACCACAACGATAAGCCCATCGGGCCTGCGGTGTTGTTATTCATTGCCGGATAGCTGCCCACGGTATTGTTATCAGTGGTCGTGCAGCCGGCAACGGCCATTGCGAAGGCAATGGCGATCGACTGTGTGTGAAGACCAGTTACTACGGCAGCTTTCATGAGCACGCTCGTGACCGTGATTGAGAAAGTAAGTCATCTATCGCTGAGTAAGAACACTGCATGACATCGTTTGTTCCCACGCATACGCGGTGTCGGACTTTCACTCAGTGCAGGCGAGCCTCACATCGGCAATAATCGATCCTCAATCAGTCAAGAATATTCTTCTGGATGTAGTCACGCGTTGTCCGGAGATAGGTATTCCATAGAAGCATACTCGGCGTACGATACTCGGTCAGGAGTGGAACCGAGTACTCGGTCTTCTCGAGCTCCATTTTTCCGCGATCATTGTCGTAGAAGAGCGTGGCAGGAATCTGCTTGACCCCATAGCGCTGCTGGACGCGCGTGAGCTCGCTTCGCTCGACTGTCGCTCCCTCAGTGACGGGATAGCCGTAAAACATTATGTCTTTGCCGAACTCAAGCGCAAGGTAGCGGGCCAGAGTTGCGAGATTGCGCGAGCGCGGGTCCTGGTTTGCGTAAAACACAACTACGACCGGTTTGCGGCTGCCGCGGACGGTTTTCCAGTAGTCCGCGGTCCGGATCCGCTTGATCGGCGCACCCTCGAAGATCGTCTCGACCGGTTCCCTGGCGAGCTGGCGCACGTCGGCCATATTTACGTCGGCTGCCTGCGTCTGCACACACGAACACATCAGAAATGCCGCTCTCATTGCAAACCGGCCTGCATGAAGCAGGAGATTCACTTTGCCGCATGTATTCACGTTCGTTACCCTGGAAATCACAGTACTTGCATATTAAGCTGGATTCGCCGTGAACTTTGAACGGGAGAACACCATTGTCTTCGCGAAGGACCGGCGCAAGTCGATCCGACCACATCTTCCGGAATTGTTTACTCGTGGCGTGACTCACAGCTGGAAGTGACGAGGGTGATATTCGATTGCTCCTGATTGGTTACTGCGCCGAACCTGGACTTCAATGTGTTACGTCAATCGGATCTGGATTGAATAGCCAGAGGCATTTGATCGAGAATTGTTCATGAACCGGCTTCTTCTCTTGTTGTCATTGCTGCTTACCGGGTGTTCGATAGGGATAGGCGTTACGAACGCGCCTCCACTGGATCCTTGCGAGGGCGTTCCGCGCCCGCAAGTTTGTCACTAGTCGCGAGTATGTAAGCGCGAAAGCCTAATGAGGCGCCGAAACGAGGTTCGACGGGACGGGGGTAAGGCCTTTCGTGCTAACAGTACCCGCTGCCTATGAACACCGGCACGGTAAACGGCAGTAATCGAAGCTTAGATGGCGCCGGCGCCCTCGAGCCGCTCAGCAGTAACGACATAACGCAGCGGCCCGACTGCGCTGATTGCGTTGAACGGATAGCAGGTGACAAGCGTGAGGCGGGCTGCGCCGGTACCGCGTAGAACCGCCAGGTTGCTCTTATCCGTGATTGCGATCCCGGTTACGCGATAGCGCCGCACTTCGCCGCGGGCGTTCTCAATGGACAATTCATCACCGTAACGGACATCGCGCAAGAACGTAAAATGGGTATCCCGATGCGCGCTGATTACGCTGTTGCCGCGCTCGCCAGGCAGTGCAGTACCGGTTATGTGCCCCGGACCAAACGCGAGCGATCGTCCGCTCGAGCCCTCGAGAACGAGCAGGTCAACGCCGTATGCGGGCAGCGTGAGCCGCGCAAGCGGCGCAGTATCTGCCCATGGCCATGGCTTCGTTGCGCTACCGTCGATGCGCGTTTTGTCCCAGGCCGCTTTGAGGAGATGCTGCGCGAGGCCGGCCTTTGTATAAATGTAAATCCCTCCACCGAACTGCCACGCACCGGCGGCGAGCAGCAATAGTCCCAATACGCGGCCGCGCGCGGCTGCCAGGTACGACCCGGTGTATGCTCGCATCTCATGTCCTTGCCGGGCGCCGCAGTAACCATAGCGTCGCGATCGCGAGCAGCAGCAACCCGAGTAACAATTGTTCGCGCGCACTCGTCGCCGTTTGCGGCAGCGTGCCGAACACCGCTTCGTAGTTCCAGCCTTCGGGTAAATTCGTCGGCATGGCTGACGTCTGTGTCAGCGCGTCGTTCGGCAGCGTCTTCGTTACATCGACCGCCACCATACTGGTGTACTTGCTTACGAGATGGTGATGCAGCGCAAGGTCAGTGATAGCCTGTTTGTTGTCTTCGCCTTTACTGCCGCGCATGGCGTCGCTGAGCGACTCAATCTCGTCGCGCGCCCACAATACGTTAATGCCGGACTCAGCACTCGCGAGCTGAGTCGAAACTTCCGCTCGCCAGGTTTCTGCACCGATCTGACCTTCAAGTAACACGGTGCCGGCCAATTTGCGCAGCTTTGCGGTAACAAACAACGGCTCGCCAAGATACAGATCGGGAATCTGACGAGGCCACATCTCGGCTTCGGCGTCAGCCGGCCACGTCACACGCAGGTTCGAGACAACGGGGCTTTCGAGTTTTGTGAACAACCTTGTCATCTTCTCTTTGACCTCATCGACCTTGCCGATATAGGTGTATGTGCCGCGACCGAGCTGTGCGGCTTTGGACATGAAGTAAGTGTTCGGCGCTGAACCAATACCAACGGTAAACAGCCGGCTGTCGCCGAGCCGAGCTTTGATGAGCTCGAATAGTTGCGCTTCGTTGCCGACTGCGCCATCCGTCAAAAAAATCACCTGGCGCAGCACACGCTGGTTGTCACTGTTGTTGAGCGCCGCGGTTAATGCCGGCGCCATTTCGGTCCCACCGGTCGCACGTAATGCTTTCACGTAATCACGTGCCTTGGCGATATTTGCGGCACTTGCTGTAACCGAACTGTTGAACAAGACATCGGTTACGGAATTGAACTGAACGATATTGAAAGCGTCGTCCGGCGTCAGACGGTCGAGCGCCATGAGTAGCGCCTGTTTCGCCTGCGCGATCGAAGTGCCCTCCATTGAACCTGACGTATCAATAATGAAGATTGCGTCGCGTGCAATGTGCCTCGCGGCCGCTTGCTGGGCCGCCGGTGGCATTACCATCAACAATGCGTAGTCAGCACCTGCGAATGTTTCAGTGAATACGACGGTTTTGGCTGCGCGTTCGACGGCAGGCGTCCATACGAGCTCGAAATCCTTGTTCGCAGGCACCGGACCATCCGCCAGTGAAACCCGATACCCGGTATCTCCATTCTTAACCGCGTTGATTTTGTGATACGGGCTCCCGACGCTTGCAAGCGCAGCGCCCGCATTCAGATCAACTCGAATGGTCACCGGATTCGAATCGCCGCGCGCTCGATCGACCACCGGCGGCGTGATCCTCGATGCGTCTGGGACGGCGTTGGTATCGGGCGCCCAACCCGTGCCTGTTGCGACGGTTTCGCCGGGCGTTCCGGGGATGTAGCGCGACCCAACGACCATCGGAAAGCGCAGTCTGAAGGTGCCCTGATCGGACTGCACTTTCTGCTGGTATTCAATCTGCACCTCGACCTCTTCGTTCGGCCCGATGTGCGCTACGTTGTTGGTGAATATGTTCGGGCGCTCCTGCTCTATGAGTGCCGCCTTGCGGCCTTCCTGCTTGGCGCTTTCATACGTAGCCCGAGCGGCTTCGCGCTCCTTGATTTGACCTTCAACGATGCGCACGCCGATCTTCATTCGCATGTGATCAACGGCAGACTGTTCAGGCAACGGAAATACATAGATGCCTTCCTGCCAGGCGTCCGTCGGGTTGTAGAATTTTTGCCTCACGCGCACGCGCGCGATAATCCCGGTGACCGCGATGTCGACCTCGGTCATCAGCGTCGGCGCGCGCAATGGTTCGCCGTCGCGCGACTTGAACATCAGCCCTGCGTCTTTCGCTTCAGCCGCGGCTACATAATCCGTGAAGGCGCCGAGTGCAACTACAAGGCATACGAAAAGCCCACGGATGACGCCAACCAGCGAGTCAATTCGAGTCAATCGATTCCGGGAAGGGCGATTGCGTTCACTACAATCCATGTTTCACCTTAATGAGTGCAACTTGCGGCGCGTCCTTAATGCAGCCAGGCGCTTCGGGCCAGAAACTGGGGACCGGCGTTGCCGCCACGTCGCGTATCCGGTACGCGCATCGCCCCAGCCACCGGCCCGAAACGCCCGGCACTTTTTCACTTTGCCATAACGGACAGCGCAACAACCAGTGAGCCCGCGATCGTCGCGGCGGCCAGACCCGCTACCATTGCGCCGGCCAACAGCGCGAGCATTTCGGTGACCAGGCTGTTCCTTCCGATCACCAGCGATTTGTTTTGCATCTCCATTTGCGTCTCCTCAATCCGCCGTATCTCAGCGGCACAGTCGCATTTAAGTCCCCGATGCTGGCGACGCCGCGCATCCGTGATGGCAAACCGCCGATGAATTGTGGCGAAATATGGCAAGTGCCTTGCGTGCTCACGCTCATCCGGTATAGTCCGGCTCACATTGAGGAATCGCCGTGCGCCGACGTATTGCCATCGTTGAGGACGACGCAGTCATTCGTGCGAACTACGCGGATGTGCTGACCAAGCACGGTTATGAGGTCAGCGCGTACGGGGCCCGCGCACCGGCGCTGGCAGCGATGCGCTCGCGGCTGCCGGATCTCGTGCTGCTCGACATTGGCTTGGGCGACGATGTCGACGGCGGTTTCAAGTTATGCCAGGACTTGCGCGCACTGTCGGCGACACTGCCGGTGGTTTTTTTGACGGCGCGCGACGGTGACTTCGACCTCGTGTCAGGCCTGCGCATGGGCGCTGACGATTACGTCACCAAGAATATGAGCCTGCCGCATCTGCTCGCGCGCGTAAGCGCCCTGTTCCGACGCGCCGAGCTGCTGCGCGAGCCCGCGCAGACGGACAGCATCATCGAGCGCGGTCCGCTTACGCTCGATCTCAACCGGTTCGCAATCACCTGGCGAGGTGTCCCGGTCGATCTCACGCTCACAGAGTTCTGGCTCGTGCATGCGCTCGCGAAATTTCCCGGCCACGTCAAGAACCGCGACCAGTTAATGAGCGAAGCACATATCGTCGTCGACGACAGCACCATCACGTCGCATATCAAGCGCATCCGCCGTAAATTCAGCGCCAATGATGTCAAGTTCGACTGCGTCGACACGGTGTACGGTCTCGGGTATCGCTGGAAAGCCGTCGACTGACGACGCTGCAAAAGCCGGCGGCCTATGACCGTTAACAGCAATCGTGCCTTCGGCGGGCGCTTCGCGTTGAGCATCCGCGCTAAGCTCGCCATCGTTGCCCTGGTGCTGCTGGTTATTCCGTGGGTCGGCTACAACTACGTCAAAACGATCGAGCGCCTGCTCCGCGACAACCAAGTGCAGGCTGTCGTTGCAAACGCCCGCGCGGTGGCAACGGCATTGCAGGATCGTCCGCGGCTGATCGAGTTGCGCGCGAGCGAGGCGGCGACAAGTTCAGAAGACCCGCCGCGCGCTGCGTCGGATGAGATCAAATTTCTTGTCACCGGTCTTGCACGCGCAGGCTCGCGCATCTGGATCGTTGACCGCCGGCTGCAGCTCGTTGCCACTGCCGGGAACCTCGATCAGCCGGCGGCTGTACTGAATGAGGATCTTGCGTTTGGCCCGCTCGAGCACGCGGTGCGGGCCGTTTTGCGTACCGTTTTTGAACGTGTGCAGCGACCATCGACCGCTGTCACCGAAGAAATCATTCCGAATGATGTTGTATTCGGCGGCCGGGAAATAGAGCGCGCGCTCGACGGCACCGCGTCATGGCGCTGGCGTGCGGCGCCTGATGGCCGCGCCGCGATTTTGACCGCGCTGAATCCGGTATGGGTGGGCGACCGCGTGGCGGGTGTCGTAGTCGTCGAGGAAACAACGCAGCCGGTCGTGTCCCTCAGTAATCGCGCGCTGGAGCAACTCGTTGCGGTGACGCTCATAGCGTTCCTGGTCGGCGCGCTGACGCTGTTCTGGTTCGCATCAAGCTTGTCTTCCCGCTTGCGCAACCTCCGCGACGAAGCGGAAAACGCCATCGATTCGCAGGGCCGGGTACGCGGTCTTGTCGCAGGAGAGCACGCGCGCGACGAGATCGGCGACCTTTCGCGCGGCTTCTCCACCGTCCTCGAGCGGCTTGCCCAGTACAACGCGTATCTGGAAACACTCGCCGGAAGGCTCACCCATGAGCTGCGAACACCGATCGCAGTGGTGCGGTCGTCGCTCGATAACATCAAATTGCAGGAGGCCGCGCCCGGCTCGGATGTTTATCTCGGGCGCGCCGAAGAGGGCCTCAACCGGCTGGAAACTATTCTGACGCGTATGAGCGAGGCAACTCGTCTAGAACAGACGGTGCGGACGGGCGAACGCGAAACGTTCGACGCCAAGACAGTACTAGCCGGCTGCATCGCTGGTTATAGCGCGGCTTACCCGCAGCGGCGGTTTGCGCTGACCATGACGGATGAGCCGACGCTCCTCTCCGGAGCACCCGATCTTTTTGCGCAGATGCTCGACAAATTGGCGGCGAATGCAGTGGACTTCGCCAGCGGCGATGACCCGATCAGCGTCGCGCTCTACCGGCGCGAGAACACGGTCGTCCTGCGCATCAGCAACACGGGACCGCTCTTGCCCGCCGAAATGAAAGGGCGGCTCTTCGAATCAATGGTATCAGTGCGTAAGGAGAGCGCGCAGCATGAGCCGCATCTCGGGCTGGGCCTTTATATCGTGCGGCAGATAGCCGAGTTTCACGGCGGCAGCGCAACGGCCACTAACCGCGCTGACGGCAAGGGCGTAGAGTTCGAGCTGTGGTTCCCGGTCGCCGCTTAGCGGGGCGAGCCGCTGGCTCTTTGGAAATGGACCGCACGCACCTTGACAGCGCGTGTACGCAGCACCTAAAGTCGAGCCCTTTCCGTAAATCCCCCGCCAATGAGCAACACATACGATGTCATCGTAGTAGGCAAAGGCAACGCTGCGCTGTGCGCGGCACTCTCCGCGCAAGAACATGGCGCGAAAGTTCTGATGCTCGAAGCGGCATCGGAAGACGAACACGGCGGCAACAGCCGCTTCGCCGGCGGCGTCATGCGGTTTGCTTACGGATCGGTCGACGATCTGCGGCGCGTCACCGACATTTCCGACGAGGAGGCTGCGAACAGCAATTTCGGTACGAATACGCGCGAAGAATATCTCGACGTGCTATACCGGCTGACGAGTTACCGCACAGATGCGGACCTGTCCGAGGTTCTGGTGAACGGCAGCCTCGACACCATGGCGTGGCTGCGCTCGAAAGGCGCGCGCTTCATCCTCAATCACGGCCGGCAATCCGGCATGGTGAATGGCAAGCGCGTGTATTTTGGCAATATGCCGATAGAGGTCAACGGCGGCGGCGCAGGCCTCGTCGATTATCTTGATGCTGCAGCGAAGAAAAGCGGCATAGAGATTTCTTATGATACCCGTGCGCTGTCGTTGATTTATGACGGTGAACGCGTGAGCGGCGTGCGTGCTCAGCACAAAGGCAAGGCCGCCGAGTTTCTCGCCAAGTCCGTAGTGCTTGCGAGCGGCGGTTTCGAGGCGAACCCCGAAATGCGCACGCGTTATCTAGGCCCGGGCTGGGAACTTGCGAAAGTGCGCGGTTCGCGGTTCAACCAGGGCGATGGCTTGAAGATGGCGCTCGACGCGGGTGCGGCACCTTACGGCAACTGGTCGGGCTGTCACGCGACGGGCTGGGACCGCTACGCGCCGGAATTCGGCGACGTGAATGTCGGCGATCAGTTCCAGAAGCACAGCTACATCTTCGGCCTGCTGATCAACGCGGATGGTAAGCGTTTTGTTGATGAAGGCGCCGACTTTCATTCGTTCACCTATGCGAAGTACGGCGGCGCGGTATTGCAGCAGCCGGGCCAATTCGCGTGGCAGGTGTTTGATTCGAAAGTGACGAAGCTGCTGCGGTCCGAATACCGGATCAAGATGGTCACCAAGGAAAGCGCCAATACGCTCGAAGAGCTTGCCACCAAGCTCGAAGGTGTTAACCCCGATGGTTTTTTGAAAACCGTGCGCGAATACAATGCGGCGGTCAAAAAAGATGTGCCGTTCGACCACACCATTAAGGACGGTAAAGGTACCGCCGGCATCGAACCGCCAAAGTCAAACTGGGCGCAGGCGCTGGACACGCCGCCGTTCGACGCTTATGCGACTACTTGTGGCATAACGTTCACGTTCGGCGGTCTGCGCATCGACAAAGAGACCGGCCAGGTGCTCGACGTGCACTTGCATCCGATCCCGGGGCTTTACTGCGCCGGAGAAATGGTCGGCGGATTATTCTTCTTCAACTATCCGAGCGGCACCGGACTCGTTTCCGGCGCAGTGTTTGGAAAACTCGCAGGACGCGGCGCTGCGGAAGCAGCGAAGCAAAACTGATCGTCCGCTGTCAGACGCAAGCGGCTGCGAGATAACAAGCTTGCGCGCAGTGCCGGATCTGACGAGATTCTTCAACCCGCGGTCTGTCGCGTTCGTCGGCGCCACCGAAGATACTTCGAAATTCGGCGGACGCGTGCTCAAGCAGATGCTTGAGTTCGGTTACGCAGGGCGGGTGTATCCCGTCAATCCAAAGTATAAGAAGCTGCGCGGTCACGCGTGCTATCCCGACCTAGCCGCTTTGCCTGAAGCGCCCGATCACGTCGGCATCGTCATCGGCGCCGAGCGCGTGCTCAATACGTTGCACCAGTGTGCCGCCAGCGGTGTGCCGTTCGCGACGATATTTACGTCGAATTTCAGTGAGACGGGTAATGACCGCGGTCGCGCTCTGCAAGCCGCAATTACCGGCTTCGCGCGCGAGAGCGGAATGCGCTTGATGGGACCCAACTGCAATGGCTTCGTCAACTTTGTCGATGGATTTGCGATGACATCGACGGCTGCGATCAACGGTCCGCGCAAGCCCGCCGGCGACGTCGCGGTCGTCTGCCACAGCGGTGGTTTGGGACAGATGAACATCATGTGGCGGGCGCAGGAAGCAGGCGTCGGCATTTCGTATGAAGTGAGCTGCGGCAATGAAGCGGATCTCGACGCGCTCGACTTCATGCGCTTCCTGATTGACGACGAAACCACGAACGTTGTTATGGTCGCCGCGGAGACGATCTCCGACGGCCGAAAATTCGAGGCAGTTGCACGCCATGCGGCGGACCGCGAGAAACCGATCGTCATGCTGAAGTTCGGTCGCACGGAAGCCGGCCGGCGCGCCGCCGCGTCGCACACCGGCGCGATCACTGGCGCAGACGAGGTGCATGAAGCTGCATTCCGCCAGTATGGCGTGTTGCGGGTCAATGATTGCAATGAGCTGTACGACACAGCAAAGCTTCTTCGCAAGCGCAAATGGCCGCGCGGCAATCGCGGCGCTGCGCTGACGGGCTCGGGCGGTCACTCGGTCATGATGGCGGATCTTGGCGCAAGCGTCGGCATTGATTGGGTGGCGTACTCGCCGCACACCGTTGATGAATTGCGCAACCTCATTCCCGATTTCGCGGCCGTCTCGAATCCGACCGATCTCACTTCAGCTTTAACAGGATCAGCACGACTGTTTCAGGACGCCTTGAATGTCGTTGCGCAAGACAGTGGTGTCGACGTGCTGATACCCATACTCGTCGCGCCGACCGTGGCTGCGATAGAAGAAGTCGTCCAACTGGCCGCTAAGCTTGAAAAACCAATGGCCGTGCTATGGACCGGCTATTGCCCGGAGAATCCCGCCATCACCGCTGCTACGCTCGTCGCACGCGGCCTGCCGGTCTATCGCGATGCGTTGGCGTTGCTCAAAGCGGTGCGCGCAACGATGATGTATGGCGATTTTTTACGTCGTATACGTCGTGCAAGCACTGATATTTCTCAGCGTCCGGCGGATATCGACATGTCCCTGGCTAGGACGCTGCTGAACACTGACACGCCGCAGCTTACGGAGCGCTTGTCCAAGCGAGTGCTCGCTGCGTATGGTCTGAGCACAACCCGGGAAGAGATCGCATCAACTCCAGATGATGCTGTTGCAATCGCGCGGCGCATCGGCGGCGAGGTAGCACTGAAAATCGAATCGCTGGATATCCCACACAAGACTGAAGCGGGCGCCATCCGCCTTGCCATCGAGGGTGAGACGGCAGTGCGCCGCGCGTTCGAAGAAGTGACGGCCGCTGCACGCGGGTTCAAACCCGACGCGCGCATCAACGGCGTGCTTGTGCAGGAAATGGCGCCGCCGGGCGTTGAAGTAATGCTGGGTATCGCCAGCGATCCAACGTTCGGCAAAGTAATTATCGCCGCACTCGGCGGTATCCACGTCGAAATACTGCGCGACGTTGCCTATCGCATCCCGCCGCTGACACGTGACGATGCGCACTTGATGCTCAACGAGCTGCGCGCCTACCCGCTGCTCGAAGGCGTGCGCGGCGCGAGCCGATGTGATATCGATGCACTATGCGACACTATCGTCAGGCTTTCATGGCTGGCGTGCGATCTCGCCGATAACATGGCGGAGATCGACATCAATCCGCTGCGTGTCCTCGCACAAGGTACCGGCGTGCGGGTCGTCGATGCATTGATCATACGAAGGAACTGCGCATGAATGGCGAGCAGCACGAACTCCTCACGCAGAATCAGGATAGCGTGCTGTGGCTCACCTTTAACCGGCCGCACAAAGCCAACGCGTTGTCGCTGCCGTTGCTCGCCGGACTTGCCATGTCGCTAGGTGAGGCGTCAACTCGTAATGACGTAAAGGCGGTCGTATTAACCGGCGTCGGTGAACGGACCTTTTCGGCGGGCGCCGATCTCTCGCGTCCGCTTGACAATGCGGATGCCTACGTCGCGCAGCGGCGCGCGCAATTCGCCGCGACATTGCTCGCCCTGCTCGATTTTTCCAAGCCGCTCGTAGCGGCCGTTAATGGCGCCGCAGCGGGAGCGGGCATGATGATCCCTCTCTTGTGTGACGCCGTCGTCGCCGCAGATACAGCACGCTTTTCACTGCCGGAAATCAACAAAGGACTGCCTGCCCTGCCCGGCATTGCCATCGTCAAAGACCGGTTCGGCAGCGCACTGGCATCGGATCTCATACTCAGCGGACGCTGGGTGCAGGCCGCAGAGGCGCTGTCGCGCGGAGTTGTAAATGCAGTAGTCGCACCAGCGCAGTTACGCGAGACGGCGCAGAAGACGGCGCTGGCACTGAGCGCGTTCGCGGGACCTGCATATGCTGCCGACAAAGAACTGCTGAACCGTGACCTGAAAACTGCTCTCACGTCAGCGCTCGCGGCGTCCGCCCGGTTTCACGCGGTCGATAAGCCCTGAGATGAAAAACAATTCTACGGGGGCAGTTATCGGCGCGGAGCGCAAAGGCGCGGTTGCCTGGATTACGCTCAACCGGCCGCAGGCGCTAAACGCGATCGATGACGAGATGCGTGAGCAATTGCCGGCTGCGCTGCGCGAAGCGGATGAACATGCCGACGTACGCGTGATTGTTATTCATGGCGCCGGCGATCGGGCATTCTGTGCCGGCGCAGACGTGAAAGCATTTGCGTCCGCGCGCGGACCGGCTGAGTTCCGCCAATCGCGCGTGCGCGGTCACTGGATCGACGCGTTTGATGCCGCGAAGAAGCCGCTCATCGCAGCAATCCATGGTTATTGCCTTGGCGGCGGACTGGAGATGGCGCTCGCATGTGATATCCGGATCGCGGCGCAAGATGCGACATTCGCGCTGCCCGAAGTGAGCCGCGGTACAATCCCTGGCGCCGGCGGCACGCAAAGGCTCGCAACTGTCATCGGCATGGGCCGTGCGCTCGACATGGTCTTGTCCGCCGAACGCATCGACGCTGACGAGGCCCTGCGCATCGGCCTCATCACGCGGCTTACCGCGCGGCATGAACTCCTTGAGCAGACTCGACAACTAGCCGTGCGCATCAGCGCACACGCCCCGATTGCGTTGCAGTTTGCGAAGCAAGCGATGCGCAATGGGACGTCGCCACAATTCGCAAACGGCATGAAGTTTGAAGCGGATCTGCTCGCGCTCCTCCTTACTACGGAAGACCGCGCGGAAGCCGGGCACGCCTTTCGCGAAAAGCGGCCGCCGCAATTCAAAGGGAAATGACCCGTCCCGGAGTGGCCGCATTCATTGCGGCGCTTGCCGCAATGCCGCTTGTTGCCTATGCGCAGTCGTACCCGACGAAGCCTGTACGCCTGATTGTGCCCTTCTCGGCCGGCGGTCCGGCGGATGTGCTCGGCCGCGTGATCGGCGAAAAATTGCAGCGCAGTCTCGGCCAGACGGTAGTTGTGATCAACAAGGATGGCGCGGGCACGATACTCGGCGTCGATATGGCTGCGAAGTCGAGCCCGGACGGCTACACGCTGCTGCTCGGCAACGTAGCGATGGTTATCAACTCGAGCACGGGGAAACATGTGCCGTACGATCTGCAGAAAGATCTGGCTCCCGTGTCGCTCGCATTCACTCAACCGCTGATACTCGTTATCAATCCGTCGTTGCCCGTAAATTCACTCAAGGAGCTGATCACGTATGCCAAAGCGAATCCGCGGAAGCTCAAGTATGGCTCGTCCGGTGTTGGCACGTCGATTCATCTGACCTCAGAGCTCTTTCGGACCGCTGTTGGCATCGATCTTACGCACGTCCCGTACAAAGGCGCAGCGCCGGCACTCACGGAGCTGCTCGGCGGCCAGATCGATCTCATGTTCCCTGGCATTTCGCCGGTCGTCTCGCAGGTAAAATCGGGGCGGCTCAAAGCGATGGCACTCACGAGTCGCGTGCGCTCGGCCGCATTACCCGACGTACCGACGATGGCGGAGCTCGGCGTAACAAACTTCGAATCGGTGGGATGGTATGGCGTTCTCGTGCCCGCCGCTACGCCGACCTCGATTGTGACGCGTCTGAATCACGAGCTGGTTGCCGTGTTGAGCGCGCCCGACGTGAAAGAGCGGTTGTCGAGCCAGGGCGGCGATCCGGTTGCATCCACGCCGCAAGCGTTCGCTGCATTCATCGCTGCCGAGCTTAAAAAATGGTCCGCGGTGATACGCTCCGCCAACATCCAGTTCGAATAGAGTTGGATCAGAACTTATGGACCACCGGCGGTTGTGAAATGAAAGTGCTCGTTTGCTGCGCCTTGTGCGCGCCCTGGATCACGCTGCACGCGCAACAGTATCCCGTCAAGCCGATACGCTTCATCGTTCCGTTCGCGCCCGGCGGCGGTAATGACATCATTGCGCGCATGCTCGGCCAACGGCTCGCAGAGACCTGGTCCCAGCAAGTCGTCGTTGACAACCGGCCGGGTGCCGGCGGCAATCTCGCCGCAGAGATTACAGCCCACGCTCCAGCCGATGGCTACACCGTCTTCCAGTTCAATATCGCAAACACCATCGCTGTCGGACTATACAAAAAGCTGAATTACGATCCGGTGAAAGACTTTTCCGCCGTAACGCAGCTCGCCGCGGCGCCCTTCATACTCGTGGTGCATCCGTCGGTTCAGGCGAAGACGGTGCAGGAACTCATTGCGCTCGCGAAAGCGCAGCCGGGCAAGTTGAACTATGCGTCTTCCGGCAACGGCGGCGCGACGCATCTCGCAATGGAGCTTTTCAAAACCATGGCGGGTATCGATGCGGTGCACATTCCGTACAACGGCGCCGGTCCCGCGCTCACCGAATTGCTCGGCGCGCAGGTACAATTGATGTTTGCCGTGCCCGCTACAGCGACGCCGAACCTGCGGTCAGGAAAATTGCGCGGACTCGGCATCTCGACATTGCAGCGCTCGCCGCTCGCGCCGGACATGCCGACCATCGCTGAGTCGGGCGTGCGCGGTTATGAAAGCAATACCTGGTATGGCGTGGTGGTCGCAGCCCGTACGGCACGCCCGATCGTAAACAAGCTCAATGCCGATATCGTCGCGATCCTGCGGCGTGCCGACTTCAAGGAGCGCATGCTGAGTCAGGGCGCCGAAGTCGTCGGCAATACGCCCGAGGAATTCGCCGGCTTCATCAGGAGCGAAATTGAAAAATGGCGGCGCGTCGTCGCGTTGTCCGGCGCACGGATGGAATAGCAGTTTTCACAAAGCATCATCACAGCGGAAAAACATCGATGGCACACGAAGCAGCAGCAGACAATCGTTACACCCGCGGCATTGCCGAGTTCGTTTCATTACTGCGCTATGAAGACATACCGGGGGACGTATTGACGCGCATCAAGCTCCTCATGCTCGACTCGCTCGGGTGTGCGCTGTACGGAGCGGACCTCGAATGGACGCGCATCATGCAAAAGCGTCTAGGCGAGCTCGACACCACGCGCGCGTGCGCGGTGTGGGGCACGCAGCAGAAGCTGTCCGCGCCGCATGCAGCGCTCGTGAACGGCACGCAGGTCCAGGGCTTTGAGCTGGACGACGTGCATCGTCAAGGCGTTTTACATGTTGGTGCAGTGGTATTGCCGGCGTTGATCTCGATTACCGAACTGCGGCCCGGCATCAGCGGCCGCGAATTTCTGGCTGCCGCTGTGGCCGGTTATGAGATCGGCCCGCGCGTCGGCATCTGCATGGGACCGGAGCACATCGCGCAAGGCTGGCATTCCGGGGCGACGCTCGGTGTGTTTTCCGCCGCTGCCGGTGCTGCACGCGGACTCAAACTCGATGTCGACAAAACCGTACACGCACTCGGCATCGCCGGAACGCAGGCCGCCGGGTTGATGGCTGCGCAGTATGGCGCCATGGTCAAGCGCATGCACGCCGGACGATCATCACAGAGCGGACTCTATGGCGCGCTGTTCGCGGAAGCAGGCTTCACCGGTATCGTCAATGTGCTCGAAAGCGAATACGGCGGATTCTGCACCACCTTCTCGCGCTCAACCGATCGCTTCAAGCTGGACGAACTGATCGCCGGTTTCCATTCGGTATGGCAGACGATGGGAGTGGCGCTCAAGTTCTACTCCTGTGTCGGCAGCAATCACACCACGCTCGATGCAATCCGCCTCATGCAGCAGGAGCGTCCGTTCGGCGCCGACGACGTTGCGAAGGTCATCGTGCACGGGTCGCAGGTTACGATGGATCACGTGGGATGGAAGTATGTGCCGCAAGGCTTGACCTCCGCCCAGCTCAATCTACCTTACTGCGTCGCCACGCTGCTGCTCGAAGGTGATTGTTTCGTCCATCAATTTACCGAAGACAAAGTCGCCGACCCGTTGCGCATGAAGCACGCAGAAAAAGTGGAGGTGCAGCACGACAACGAGATTACGGCCAGAGGCTCCAAGTTCCGTCATATGGTACGCGTCGAGGTTTTGCTCAAGGATGGCACACGCATGGAACGCACAGTCGAAGCCGGACGCGGCAACGAGAAGAACTTCGCTTCCGAAGCCGAGGTCGTGGCGAAGTTCGAGAAGCTCGCGATGCCTGCACTGGCGCGGCCGCAAGTCGAACAACTACGCGACGCGATGCTCAAACTTGAATCGCTCGCGGACTCGTCTCAGATTGCGCGGTTGTTGGCGAAGGCGTGAAGTCGTTGACGAGAGCTGTCACGTGGGCCGCAAGAGCTTCCCGCATCCCAACACTTCCCCGGAGCGAGAAGGGCTTGATTGCCCACGCTTGATCAATGCCCGCGCGCGCCAGCGAACTTTCCTCGCCGTCGACGAATGCATCAAGGCGCGGGCGAAGCCGCTTTTCTCCCTCCCCCTCCCGAAGAGGGACCGAGGGCGAGGGAATTTATCAGAGCGACGATGCTCGATATCATGAAATTTACTTCCCGAGTCTCGGCATGTTGAAGCGATGGATTGCGTTCCTGCTTGCAAGTTGTGCGTTTTCCGCCGCGGCGCAGGACTATCCCACGCGGCCGATTCGGTTGATCGTGCCGCTTGCTCCTGCCGGCGGCATGGATACGATTGCACGCGGCATCGCCGGCAAACTTACTGAGAGTCTTCGTCAGCCGGTGGTGGTGGACAACCGCAGCGGCGGCGGGGGTGTCATCGGTGTCGAACTCGTCGCGCACTCGGCCGCCGATGGCCATACGCTGCTGATGATGAGCGCGACCAGCGTGATCTACCCGCTCATGTATAAAGCGCAATACGATCTGGTGCGCGATTTCACCGCGGTTGCGCAAGTGACGACTCAGCCATACGTCATCGTGGTTAATCCGACGGTGCCCGTGAAATCCGTCGCTGAGTTAATCGCGTACGCAAAAGCGAATCCGAACAAGCTCAACTACGCCTCCGCCGGCAACGGCAGCCTGATTCATCTGATGACGGAGCTTTTCAAGTCGATGACCGGCACACAGATGGTTCATGTGCCTTATCGCGGCATTGGCGCCGCCTACCCGGACCTGCTTGGGGGTCACATCCAACTCATATTTGCAAGCTCAATCTCCTCGATGCAACTCATCCAGGCGCAGCGATTGAGGGCGCTTGCAGTCACCGGCGAACGGCGCGCGAAAGCGCTGCCCGATTTACCGACGGTGATCGAAGCAGGGGTCCCGGGCTTTGTCGTCAACCAGTGGTACGGCGTGCAGGTAGCGGCGGGCACACCGCGCCCGATAGTCGAGCGGCTCAACCGCGAACTGAATCAGACACTGCAATCGCCCGAAGTGCTCGCGCGGTTCGCGGCCGATGGTGCGGAGCCGGCCGGCGGCACGCCGCAGCAATTCGCCGCCCATGTTAAAGCGGAGCGCGATAAATGGAGCAAAGTAATCAAGCAGGCCGGAATACGCGGCGAGTGAACGCCGCATGCCCCAAGACTGCTTGCGCAGCTCGTATCCTGCGTATGGCGGGCGTGCTGGCGCTCGGGCTTGCCGTCGATGTTCGAGCTGCCGACATTTATCCGGACCGCCCCATACGCCTCGTAGTGCCTGTAGCAGCCGGGGGCGGTAATGACATCGTCGCCCGCATGCTCGGCCAGAAACTCGCCGAGGCGTGGGGTCAGCAAGTCGTCGTGGATAACCGGCCGGGTGCAGCGACTGCCATCGGTGCGGGGATCGTTGCACAAGCGGTACCCGACGGCTACACAATAATGTTGACGTCGGTCAGCTTCGCGATCAATGCAAGCATGCCTCGCAAGCTCCCGTTCGATGCCATCAAGGACTTCGCGCCCATCACGCAGGCTGCACGCGTGCCGCAGATCATCGTGGTGCATCCCTCGGTCGCTGCAAAGTCGCTGGGCGAATTCATTGCGCTCGCCAAAGCGCGTCCCGGCCAGATCAACTATGCATCTGCCGGCAGCGGTTCTTCAACGCATCTTGCGATGGAGCTGCTGATGGAAATGACCGGCATCACGCTCAACCATGTGCCGTACAAAGGAACGGCCCCGGGCCTTGCCGATGTAATCGCCGGCCATGTGCAGACATGCTTCGATGCAATTCCACCTGTCATTCCGCATACACGCAGCGGTCGCGTGCGCGCGCTGGCGATAGCGAATCCGCAGCGATTTGCAGCGCTCCCCGATGTGCCTACTTTCACGGAGGCGGGATTACCCGGATATAAATTCGGGTCGTGGTTCGGCATATTGGCGCCGGCCGCTACGCCGGCCGCCATCATCGACCGGCTGAATCGCGAGCTTGTCCGCATCATCAAGCTGCCTGAAACGCGGGAGCGCTTCACCGGCCTTGGTATCGAGCCGCTTGGAACGACACCGCGCGAATTTTCGGATTATCTCAAAAGCGAAATCGCGCAGTGGTCGGCTGTGGTGCGCCGGCACAACATACGCGCCGACTGAAGTCGTTCTTCGTGAGGGAAACCTACTCGTCGTGAGTCGATGATGCCGCTCACACTCACGGATTTGCTGACGCGACAACTTGAACCGCAAGGCGCGGCGACGGCGCTCGTCTATCAGGATGCATGCGTTAGTTATTCAGAGCTCGACAATGAAAGCCGCCGGGTCGCGCGCGGCCTTGCACAACTCGGGATCGGCGAAGGCGACCGCGTCGCACTGTGGCTGCCCAATGTGCCTGCATGGCTTGCATGTTTCTTCGCCTGCGCGAGGTTGGGTGCAATTGTCGTCGCGGTGAATACGCGCTTTCGCAGCGGCGAAATCGCTGACATTGTCGGACGTTCGGCCGCGAAGGCATTGGTGTTCTGGCCCGATTTCCGAGACATCGATTTTGCCGGCGTGCTGAGTGAAGTGCAGCCGGATGCGCTGCATGCACTGCACACATTGATTGCTTATGACGAATCGCCCGCTGAAATCGCGCGCCCGGCAATCATAGGACGGCCGGTAGTCCGCTATCGAGACCTCACTTCTTTGCCCGCGCTCGACAACGACAATGCGCGAGCCGGCGCCGGCTGTATCATCTTCACAACGTCCGGCACGACCCGGGCGCCGAAATTCGTTCTGCACGACCAGGCGTCCATCACGCGCCACGCCCGCGACATGGCGAAAGCGTTTGCATTCGATGCCGCCGACGCGGCAATCCTGCTTACAGTGCCGCTGTGCGGCGTGCTGGGTTTTTGCAATGCGACTGCCGCGCTGGCAGCCGGTCGCCCGCTGATAATGCTGCCCACCTTCAACGCGCACGCTGCCGTCAAGGCGATACGCGCTCATCGCATCACGCATTTGTCGGCGGTAAGTGACATCGTTGCGAAACTGCTCGCTGCCGCGCCAGAAGCAATCCCGTTTCCGAGCCTGCGCATGGTGATTGGCGCGCGTAGCGGCCAGGCTGCCCCGGCGCAAGCGCGCGGGCTCATGCTGATGGGTGTGTATGGCATGAGCGAAGTGCAGGCGATGATTTCGCTGCACAAGCTGACTGATGCGCCGGAGCAACGCGAATTAGGCGGCGGCAAGCTGATCGCACCGGAAGCACGCGTACGCGCCCGCAATCCGTCAACCGGTGAAATCCTGGCGCACGGTACGAGCGGCGAGCTGGAATTCCTCGTGCCGAGCGCAATGGCTGGATATTTCGGCGATGCCGCCGCGACCGATGCAGTCCTCACGTCCGATGGCTATCTCAAGAGCGGCGATCTTGGCTACACGACCGCAGACAACGCGTTCATTTTTCAGTCGCGCATCGGCGACGTCTTGCGGCTGGCGGGCTTCCTCGTCAATCCGCTCGAAATCGAGGCCGTGCTCGACACCCATCCCGCTCTACGTGCGAGCCAGGTCGTCGGCATCGATGGGCCGCACGGCACTCGCGCCGTCGCATTCGTGATCGCAGAACCGGATGTCACATTCGACGCTGCGGAAATCGCTGCGTACTGCGCGCGCCGCATCGCAAAATTCAAAGTGCCCGAACACGTAATCGTGATCGACGCATTCCCGATCACGCCGAGCGCGAACGGCAACAAAGTGCAGAAGGCGAAACTGCGGGAGCTCGCACACGCAATGTTGACCGCTGATGGACGAGCTGCGACTACAATAGTAAGCGGTGCACCATAGCGGCGCATGGTAGCTGCAAAGCGGTACGTCCCGGGTGCGTTCAACTGTGCAATGACGTCTGAAATGTTGTGTTAGCCATGGCATAGACGTTGCGTCATGCCGCATTCGTGCAGCCTGACTAAGCGCCATATTCGCGCTCGCTCATAGGGAGAAACGCCTGATGCAAGCATTCATTCTGCTCGTTTCAATGCTGCTATCGCTGCTGTGCGCATCCGGCGCATGCGCACAAAACTATCCGCTGAAAACGGTGCGCATCGTCGTGCCTTTTCCGCCGGTCGGTGCTGCTGATCTGCTGTCACGCACAGTCGGGCAGAAACTTTCCGAAGCGACAGGCCAGCAATTTATTGTGGATAACCGGCCCGGCGCAGGCGGCAATATCGGCGCGGAACTGGTCGCGGCAGCGCCGCCTGACGGCTATTTGCTGCTGATGGCGCCGGTCTCGAGTTTTGCCGTCGGCATGGCCGCTTATTCAAAGCTCAACTGGAATCTCGAGAAAAGCGTCGTGCCGGTGGCGATGGTTGCGAATGTGCCGCACATGCTGGTCGTGCACCCGTCGCTGCCTGCAAGAAACGTCAAGGAGATCGTCGCTCTCGGCAAAGCGCATCCCGGGGAGCTCAATTTCGCGTCCCAGGGGAACGGCACGTTGTCGCACCTCGAGCAGGAAATGTTGAAGCAATTGGGCGGCTTCACGGCGAACCACATTCCTTACAAGGGCAGCGCGCCGGGGCTTTCGGATCTGATTCCCGGTAACGTGCAGCTTTTCTTCGACAGCATCCCGTCGTCCGCTCCCTATGTGAAAACCGGGCGTTTGCGCGGAATCGGTGTTGCCTCCTCACAGCGCTCGCCGGCATTGCCGGACTTGCCCACGATCGGCGAGTCGCTCAAGGGATTTGAAGCTGATAGCTGGTTCGGCTTGATGGCGCCGGCCGGCACGCCGCGTGACGTTGTCGTGAAGCTGAATGCCGAGGTACAGAAAGTATTGACGAGCGCAGACATCAAGGAAAAGCTGTTGGCGCAGGGCGGCCTCGTTCATGGCGGCACGCCTGACGACATGGCCGCGCAGATACGCAAAGACGTCGCAAAATGGGGCAAGGTGGTGCGGACCGCCAACGTCAGGATCGAATAGAATCGCGCTTTATCCGCAGGACCCCACATGAGAGAAGATGCGCGCGATGCTGCGGCCCGCGTCAATGAGCAACGGCTCTGGCAGCGTCACGCCGAGATGGCCGCAATCGGCGCGATCCCCGGCAATGGCGTCAACCGCCCGGCGCTGTCGCCGGAAGACATCCAGGCGCGCAAGCTTCTCCTGTCATGGGCAACCGCGCGCAATTTCACGATCAGCGCAGATGGAATCGGCAATCTATTCGTGCGACGGCCCGGCACGGATGCAAACGCAGATCCCGTATTGACCGGCAGCCATATGGATTCACAGCCGCGCGGCGGCCGGTTTGATGGCATCTACGGCGTGCTCGCGGGTTTCGAAGCGCTCGAAGCAATGGATGAAGCCGGCGTCATCACACGCCGCCCGGTCGAAGTCGTCGCCTGGACAAACGAAGAAGGCGGCCGTTTTTCACCGTGCACAATGGGCTCGATGGTGTTCAGCGGCGCACGTTCGCTCGCCGACGTGCTCGACGTGACGGATAACGAAGGCACGCGATTGCGTGACGCACTTGCGCAGACATTGGCGGCAACACCGCAAGCAGCTCAGCGGGCATTCAAGTCCCCCGCCGCCGCTTACATCGAGGCGCATATCGAACAGGGGCCGCTGCTCGAAAATGCGCGCAACACCATCGGTGTCGTCACTGGAATCCAGGGCCTGCGCTGGTTTAACATCGAAGTGTTTGGCAAGACCGATCATGCCGGGACGACCCCGCTCGCGCTGCGCAAAGATGCCGTACGCGATGCGATCGCCATCATCAACGCGCTGACCGACCTCACGCGAGATCCGCATGACATCACGCGCTTTACCGTGGGTCGCATGCTCGTGACACCGAATTCCCCCAATTCTGTCGCGAGCCACGTGCTCTTCTCAGTCGATATACGCCATCCCGATCCTCAACGCATCCGAGAGCTCGGCGAAGCAGTCGAGCCGGCCGCGCGCAAAGCCGCGACAGTGTGTGACGTCAAAGTAATTCCCACGCTGCACGATGACCCGTGCGTGTTTAACCCGGAGGTCGCAGGCGTGATCGAAGCTGCCGCGCAAACGCTGCGCCTGCCGAATATGCGGCTGCCGTCGGGCGCAAGCCATGATGCAATGTACATGGCGCGGCTATGCCCGACCGCGATGATTTTCGTGCCGTGCGAGCACGGCATTTCGCATAACGAGGCGGAGAATGCGACACCCGCTGATTTAGCGGCCGGTGCGCGCGTGCTCACCGCATCGTTAATCGAACTGGCGAATCGCTGAGGCGCTTTTGAGCGGTGTCTATTGAAAATGCTGCATTTCGGCCGCAGCACGAAAGCGCAGTGATATATAGATGCGTCGCCCGGCGCAGGCGCGCACTCCGTGAAAGTGCTGGAATGAGAAGCAGTGGCTGAAACACTCGATATCGGCATCGACATCGGCGGCACCTTCACTGACGTTGTCTGCCGCTTCGCCGACGGTTCACTAAAGCAGTTCAAGCTACCCACGACGCGCGCCGATCCCGCCGAGGCTGTGCGCCACGCGATCGCGCACATGGTTGCCACCTGGGCAATCGCGCCGTCAGACATTGCGCGCTTCGTGCACGGTACGACCGTCGCCACCAATGCTGTACTCGAGCGCAAGGGCGCCACGATCGGCGTAATCACAAGCGAAGGGTTCAGCGATGTACTGGAGATCGGCCGCGGCAACCGGCGCGAGATCTACGACACCGTGATGCTTCCGCAAACGCCGGTGTTTCTTGCGCCGCGCGCAATGCGGCGAGGCGTGCCTGAGCGCTTGAGCGTAGCTGGCGAAGTGGTGACGCCGCTCGATGAATCAGCGCTCAAGCAGGCAGTGATTGAACTCAAGGCCTCAGGTGCGACTGCAATTGCGGTGAGTTTCCTGTTCTCGTATCTCGACCCGCGCCATGAGCAGCGCACCCGTGAACTCATCCGCGAAGTGGATGAGAGCTTGTACGTCTCGCTCTCAAGCGATGTCGATCCCGCGTTCCGCGAATACGAGCGCATGACAGTCACTGCCTTCGATGCTTATGTGAAGCCGGTGCTCGACGCCTACTTGAACGGCATGGAGCAAAACCTCGCGGCGGACGGCGTGACTGCGCCATTGCAAATCATGCAGTCGCGCGGCGGCGTGTGCTCGGCGACGGTCGCGCGGAGACGGCCGGTTCGCATGTTCCTGTCCGGGCCTGCGGCAGGCGCAATTGGCGGTGCGCTCGTCGGCAAGCGCGTCGGCGAACAGAATGTCATCACTGTGGATATCGGCGGCACGAGCTGCGACATTGCGCTAATCAGCAATGGCATACCGATGATCCGCGCCGACGGCGTGATCGATCGCTTTCCGGTACGCGTCGCGATGGTTGACGTCAATGCAATCGGCTCCGGCGGCGGCAGTATCGCTTGGCTCGATGCGTCAGGGTCGCTGCGTGTCGGGCCGCATTCGGCCGGTTCAGAGCCGGGTCCGGTTTGTTACGGCCGCGGCGCCTCCGAGCCGACGGTCACCGACGCTTCAGTCGTGTTGGGCTATCTGAATCCCGACTACTTCGCGGGCGGTGCGCTAACGCTGAATCCGCAACTTGCGCACGAGGCCATCCACGAACGCATCGCGCTACCCATGGGATATAGCGTCGAGCAGGCGGCGCTCGGCATACACCGCGTTGTCAACGCGCAAATGGCAGAGGGCATACGCTTGATGTCAATCAACCGCGGCGTCGACCCGCGCGAATATGCGCTCGTCGCGCTCGGGGGCGCCGGCCCTTTGCATGCATGCGCGCTCGCAGAAGAGCTGTATATGACGCGGGTCGTGATCCCGAGCCGGCCCGGCGTGCTTTCTGCAATCGGTCTGCTTGCGGCACCGGTCGAACACGAATCGTTTGTCGCTTACACCAAGCGTTTCGATGACGCACACGCTGATGACATCATGGACCAGCTACGCAAGCTCGACATTCAGTGCACTGCGTTGATGAAGACCGACGGTGTGCGGCCCGACGCGGTGCGCATCGAATATGCGGCCGACGTGTGCTATATCGGGCAGTCGTATTACCTCGAGGTGCGCATCGACGCGGCCGATCCAACCACGATGCTCGACACGCTCTACCGGGACTTCGTCGTCGTGCATGAACGAATCTACGGCCACAGCACACAATCGCCGGCGCGTATCGTCAACCTGCGCTCGGTCCATCGTGCGGGCGGTGGCGTGGACCTGCGCGAGAGCGCAACCGCGGGCAGCGGCTTGCACGCCAAAGGTCAACGCAAGCTCCTGCTGCCGGGAAGTGCTGATGCGGTAACCGCTGACATCTACGACCGCACGACGCTTGCCGCGGATACCGAAATCGCGGGACCAGCGATAGTCGAGCAGACCGACACAACAACTCTGGTACTGCCGGGATGGCGCGCGAAGCGCATCGCGACCGGTGATATCATCATGACGTATTCCGGCTGACGCTGGTCCGACTCAATCCCGCGACGCTATGAACAAGCCAGTGGAAGTTCTCACCGCACTCGACCCCATCCTCATGGAGGTCGTGCGTTACAAGCTCGAAAGCATCGCCGAGGAAATGCAATCGAGCCTCGTACGCGGATCGTTCTCGCCGATCGTGAAGGAAGCGAATGACGCGTCGTGCTGCCTGTTTACAACGGACGGCACGACCGTCGCTCAATCGCGCTCGAATCCGAGCCATCTCGGTTCACTGATCTATTCCCTTAAAGCCATCCTCAAGCATTACCCCATCACATCGATGCGGGACGGCGACATCTATATTTTTAACGATCCGTATATGGGCGGCACTCATATCCCGGACATTGCGGTAGTGATTCCGGTCATCGGTGATCGGCGCGTGGTTGCGTTGACTGCGAGCATCGCACACCACATAGATCTCGGCGGGACCATTCCGGGCTCGTCCGCGGCGAACGCCACTGACATATTCCACGAGGGTTTGCGCATCCCGCCGATGCAACTCTCGTGTGCCGGTAAGATGGACCAAGGCATCGTTCGTCTGATTCGCAGCAACACACGCATGCCGGACAGCGTAATCGGCGACCTCAATGCGCAGATCGCAGCCGGCAAGATTGCGGTGCGGCGCCTGACCGAACTCGGCGCACGTTACAGCCACGATCTCGTCGTGCGGATTTTCGATGAGCTGATCAACCGTTCGGAGAAAATGACGCGCGATGCGCTGCGTGAATTACCGCAGGGCACTTACGTCTACGAAGACACGCTTGACAATGACGGCGTCGATCTCGATCAGCGTGTGACCATCAAAGTCGCGGTCACCATAAAGGACGGCGAAGTGCTATTCGACTTCACCGGCACCAGCCCGCAGGTGAAAGGGCCGATCAATATCGTTCCGTCGGGTGTTTATTCATCGGCGTGCTATGGCGTGCGCGCGATAACCGACGCCAGCATCCCCACGAATGGCGGATGTTTCCGGCCGGTCAAAGTCATCACGCCTGAAGGAACCCTGGTCAATCCCAGGGTCGGTGCGCCGGTAAACGGTCGCACACATCCTATGAAACGCATCGCGTCATGCATCGTGGGCGCGCTGGCGCAGGCGCTTCCTGACCGCTTTGCCGCCCCTGCCGCCGCCTCACTGCTCGTGCTCACGTACGGCGGGCAATGGCCGGGCGGGCGCAACTTCGTCGTCACCGATCTCATCAACGGCGCATCGGGCGGCGCCCAAGGGCACGATGGCGTCGATTGCATCGCGACCGATATGACGAACGGCATGGCGATGCCTGAAGAAGCGCTCGAAATGGAAGCGCCGATCCGTCTTATCCGCAATGAACTGCGCACCGATACCGGCGGAGCCGGCGAATTCCGCGGCGGTGTCGGTATTATCCGCGAGTACGAAATCCTGCACGGGCCAATGAAGTTTTCGCATCGCGGCGAGCGCCACTATTCGCAAGCGCACGGCCTGTTGGGCGGTGCTTCCGGTGGCACTGCGTATTCCGAGATTCGGCGGCGAGATGGCCGCGTTGAAGAGATCCATTCTAAGATTGTCACCACGCTTGAAACCGGCGACCGCGTCCTGATCAAGACGCCGGGTGGCGGCGGTTATGGAGATCCGCGCAAACGCGCCCGCGAGCGCGTGCGCACCGATCTTGCGAACCGCAAAATTACCGCGGACATAGCCCGCACCGTTTACGGTTACAGCGCGTAACTGCGCGCTATTTCGCCCGCCAAGATGTGAAGCCGCTCGAACAGAGCGTCAGATAGCGTGTGTTAAAATTGCACACTCATCATCAGCGAGCTGCCATGGCGCTTTCGCCCCTCACCGCCCTCTCACCGCTCGACGGCCGCTACGCATCCAAAGTCGAATCGCTCCGCCCGCACTTCAGCGAGCTGGGTCTCATACGCCTGCGCGTGCGCGTCGAAGTGGAATGGCTGAAGGCACTCGCTGCAGAGCCCGCTATCAAGGAAGTGCCCCCGCTATCGGCGGCGACGCTTAGCGAGCTCGAGACTATCGTCAGTGGCTTTTCGGAAGGCGACGGCGGCGCCGTCAAGGCGATCGAGTCGCGTACCAATCACGATGTTAAAGCGATCGAGTATTTCCTAAAGGAGAAGCTCGCCGGGAATGCGGAGATCGCAGCAGTCGCCGAGTTCATTCATTTCGCGTGCACCTCCGAAGACATCAACAACCTTTGTCATGCGCTGATGCTCGAGGAATCGCGTGTGCGCGTGATGCTGCCCGCGCTCGACGCGATCGTGGAGCGCCTGACCGCGCTTGCGCATGACCTCGCTGATCTGCCGATGCTCGCGCATACGCACGGCCAGGCAGCGAGTCCGACGACATTGGGCAAGGAGCTGGCGAACGTCGTCTGGCGACTGCATCGCGCGCGCGATCGCATCGCAAAAGTACTGATTTCGGGAAAGATGAATGGCGCTGTCGGCAATTACAACGCGCACATAGCCGCCTACCCGGAGGTCGATTGGGAATCGTTCGCACGCCGTTTCGTCGAGAGACTGGGCGTCGAATTCAATCCGTACACGATACAGATCGAGCCGCATGATGCGATGGCCGAGCTGTTCGATGCTTATGCCCGTGCCAACACCATACTCATCGATCTCGCGCGCGATACCTGGGGCTACATTTCGCTTGGCTATTTCAGACAGCGCACCAAGGCGGGCGAGATCGGCTCGTCGACCATGCCGCATAAGGTCAATCCGATCGATTTCGAGAACTCAGAGGGTAACTTCGGGATTGCGAATGCGCTTCTGCGGCATCTTTCCGAAAAACTGCCCATCTCGCGCTGGCAGCGCGATCTGACCGATTCAACGGTGTTGCGCAATATGGGTGTTGCACTTGGCCATACGCTGCTCGCATACGATTCCCTATTGAAGGGACTCGGTAAGCTTGAGGCGAATAGCGAGCGCCTGGCAGCAGATCTCGATGCGACGTGGGAGGTGCTGGCCGAGCCCATTCAAACGGTGATGCGGCGCTTCGGCGTCGGCGGTGCTTACGAGCAATTGAAAGAGCTCACGCGCGGCAAGGCAGGGATCACTCGTGAAACGCTGCATGCGCTCATCGAAAAGCTCGACATCCCGCAAGATGCGCGCAAGCGCCTGCTTGCCTTAACGCCCGGGCGCTATACCGGGAAGGCTGCCGAACTGGCAAGAAAGATCTAGCGCGCCGTACGCGAGCAACAATCGCCCGGACCCGCTCTTAAAGGTCGCGCCGGTCGCTTCCTAATGCCCAGAACACTCAGGCCCAGAACCCGATCTCGAGCGCTTTCGAGACGAGCTCGCGCTTTAGCCACTGGTCATCGTCGTCGAGATAGCTCCACGGTATCTTACCCTGCGCGCGCATCTCTCGAATATACGAGCGATAGCGGTAATGGTCGTAAACGGACATGACGTAGGTGGCGTATGCGATCGTCAGTTTTTTGTGGCCGCGCACGATCACGAGGTTCTCGTCGTTCTTTTCGCTCGCCGATGTCGAGAAATTATGGCTCCCCGTCACCAGCACCGGGTCATTCGATAGCGGATCGATCACGAGCACTTTTGAGTGCACGATCGCATGGCCGACCTGCGATAGGAAATCCTTGCGCGTCACTTCGGCAATCCACGGTCCGATGTCAGCATCCTCGCCTTGCGGCTGCACGACCGTGTAGTGGTCCGGCTTGAATTTGCGGTCGCTGCTGACGATGTTGATATCGAGAACATTCTTGTCGCTGTCGGCAGCCGTCGTGCCAAGCGTGCTCACGACACCCCGCACATACATGTTCGCCTCGTTGGCACGCTTGCCCGCGAGCGTATGCAAGCCGTCTTTACCCGGCGTGAACATCAGAAACAGAATCGAATCCTTTGCAGACGCGATAATCTTCCGCAGCACATCCATATCGCGACCATCGGATGTACGCGTAAACCAGATTTCGGCCTTCGCGCTGCCGATCGAGAATGTGTGCGAGGTGTCGTTGGCAGCAACGAGTTCCGGGGGAAAAGATGCGGGATCGAGCTTGGGCGGTGACGCAGCTTGCAGGAGATCCCACTGCTGGCGATAGAGCTTCGCTATGTCCGCATTCTCGATCAACAATCCATTATTGACCTGGGTGCACAAGCCGGTGGTGCTCCAGTTGGTACTGCCGGTCCATACTGCGCGCGGACCTCGGGCATTCGACAGAACCACAAACTTGTTATGGCCAAGGCCCTTCGACTTCAGCATGCGGTTGATGGTGACGATGCCTGAGTCGTTCAGATGCTTGCGTGCGGCAGCGTTGCCGTCCGCCGGATCCGATCCATTCGAAAGGATCAGATTGAGCCGCGTGCCCAATGCGATCATCGCGTCCTCAAGCTTGGCATCCCCAAGCTCATAGAGAGCGGCATGCATGGCAGCGCCTGCATCCTTCCCGTGCTTCAGCATGTCTCCAAGCTCGATGCCGAGATCACCTTCCAGAAAGGCGCGGAACTTCGGATCGGTACTCGTCTTGAGCTGCGCCTTAAATTTCGCGGGCGTGAGCTTCTTTTCTTTGAGGTAACGCGCGACGAATTGCGACAGGACAAGCCCGCGGTTGAAAAAACAACTGAAATTTCCACCCGCGTCACTCGACAGCGTCGCCCATGCGGTCCACCTGCTCGCGGGGCCTTTTTTGTACGGCCGTCCGCTGCCCGCATCCACCATAGCGGTAACCCGGTAGCGAACCTGGTTACCTACGTCCGCGGCGTGATCCGTCCAGTTGAAGCGCTGAAACGGCCATTCGTCCGAAGGGCGATGATCGCCGGACTTGGGCTTGTCCGTGCTGAAGCCGACGCGATTCTCGACGGGTTCGGTCTTAATGCTTGCCCCGTTCTTGCGCCCGCGCTCGAGCAGAAAACCGCGGCAGCCGGGAATGAATTCGCTCGGCGCCCAGGCGACGAATGCATCGTCGCTGTTCGTGTACAGGGCTGCCTTGATGGTTATCGCCATTGTCCCTCCCTTATATGCTTGTCAGGAACACACGAAACGCTCGGCTTGAGTCTACGCGGATGAAGGTGGATGCTCAATGCGTCGGAGAACGCCGGGCGCGCGCCGACCGCGAGACAAGCGATGGCTTTGTTTGGTGCGCCTAAGCGCGACGCACGGGGCCGGAACTTAGTTTAGCGCGCGCGAATTGCACAACGGCGGGGGAAATAGAGAGCACGACGATGCCAAGCATGAATAACGTAAGGTTATTCTTCACTATAGGGATGTTGCCGAAGTAGTAGCCGCCGTACACAAAAAAGCCGATCCAGAAGATGCTGCCGCAAATGCTGTAAAGCAGGAAATGAAGATACGTCATGCGGCCGATGCCCGCCACGAACGGCGCGAAAGTCCGGATGATCGGCATGAACCGCGCCAGCACGATCGTCTTGCCGCCGTGCCGCTCATAAAAGCGCTGTGTGCGCTGTAGATGCGCTGGATTGAACAAACGTGAGCGCTGCCGCGAAAAAACGCGCGGCCCGAGGTAGCGGCCGATCCAGTAGTTCGTATTGTCGCCGCTGAAAGCAGCCAGGGCGAGCAACGCGAACACGCCGTGCACATGTAGAGCGCCGGTGGCGCACAACGCTCCAGCCACGAATAACAGCGAATCGCCGGGCAAAAACGGCGTCACGACAAGGCCCGTCTCACAAAAAATGATCAGGAAAAGTATGAGGTAAACCCACGACCCGTAGTTCTGGATGAGAACAGTGAGGTGCTGGTCCAGATGCAGGACGATGTCGATGAATTGCGTGAGCAATTCCATGGCGGGCGTTCGGCGAATCGTGTTTTCTAGATCGCCGCGCCGACTTCGTTTTTCTTTTCAGCCTTGACGAGATCTTCGCGCGACACGCCGAGCCACATAACGATCGGGCTCGCGACGAGCACCGAGGAGTAAATGCCGAAGCAAATGCCGATGGTCAGCGCAAGCGCGAAGTAATGCAGCGTCTCGCCGCCGAAAATGAGCATCGATGTAACCATCAATTGAGTACAGCCGTGCGTGATGATCGTGCGCGAAATCGTGCGCGTGATCGCGTTGTCGATAACCGTGGTCACGCTTACCTTGCGCATCTTGCGGAAGTTCTCACGGATCCGGTCAAAGACCACCACCGACTCGTTGACCGAGTAGCCGAGAATCGCAAGCACCGCCGCCAGCACTGTCAGTGAAAATTCCCACTGAAATATCGAGAAGAAACCCAGAATGATCACCACGTCGTGCAGGTTCGCGATGATCGCCGCAAGACCGAACTTCCATTCAAAGCGCAACGCAAGGTAGGCGACGATTCCGATCGAGACGAAGAGCAGTGCAAGTCCGCCGTTCTCGATGAGCTCCTTGCCGACCTGCGGCCCTACGAACTCGACCCGCCGCACCTCCGCTGTCGCGTCTTCCTTGCGCAACTCATCGCGCACCTGTTCGGAGAGCTTGGCGCTTGTCACGCCCTGTTTGACAGGCAGCCGGATCAAGACATCACGTGAGGTGCCGAAATTCTGCACGGAAGCGTCGGCGAACCCGAGCTTGCTCATCGTATCCCGGATTTTGTTGATGTCCGGCGCATGCTCGTAGTGCATCTCCATTACGGTGCCGCCGGTGAAGTCGACGCCGAAATTGAGCCCCTTGGTCGCCAGCGAGATCACCGCGATGAAAAACGTAATAACGGATATCACGTTGAACAGCAGCGCATGGCGCATGAAGGGGATGTCTTTTGTGATGCGGAAAAATTCCATGTTGCCTACCGTGTTTTGTTATTCGTAAGAGTCGATTCGCTGAACCCGCGTCAAACAGATGCTTCTCACGTGCGTCTGGCGCGCGCTTCGATTTTTTCGGCGCCCGCTTTCCACACCTGCCCGATCGAGATGCGATCCAGGCGCCGGCGGCTGCCGTAATACAGGTTGACGATGCTGCGGGAAACCATCACCGCGCTGAAAATTGAAGTCGCGATCCCGAGGCACAGCACCACCGCAAATCCTTTTACCGGCCCTGAGCCGAATGCGAACAGCGCGAGACCGCCGATCAGCGTCGTGATGTTCGAATCCAGAATAGTGCCCCACGCGCGATCGTAGCCCGCATAAATTGCGGCCTGGGGCGTATTGCCGTTGCGCAGCTCCTCGCGAATGCGCTCGTTGATCAGCACGTTCGCGTCAATCGCCATGCCTACGGTGAGCGCAATCCCCGCCATGCCCGGCAGCGTCAGTGTCGCCTGCAGCATCGACAGCAGCGATACGAGCAGCAAAACGTTGACGGCAAGCGCCGTGATCGAGATGACGCCGATGACGTGGTAGTACGCAATCATGAAGATCGCAATGAGTGTGAAACCGATCCATGTCGAGTGGAAACCAATCTTGATGTTGTCGGCGCCAAGGCTGGGTCCCACCGTGCGCTCTTCAATGATGTCCATGGGGGCCGCAAGCGAGCCGGCCCGCAGCAGCAGCGCGAGGTCGTTTGCTTCGCGCGTCGACATGCGCCCGGAAATCTGGAAGCGCCCGCCGAGCTCCGAATTGATCACGGGCGCGGTGATGACTTCGGGCTTGCCTTTCTCGATCAGAAGAACGGCCATGCGCCGCTTGACAGCATCGCGCGTAACGTCGCGCATGATGCGCGCGCCCTGCCCATCCAGCTCAATGCTGACAATGGGCTCGTTGTTTTGCTGGTCGAAGCTCGGTGCCGCGTTGGTCAGCCGTTCGCCGGTGATGATTACGTTTTTCGACAATAGCAGCGGCTCGCTCGTCTTGCCGCGGCGCTCGTAATGAAGCTCAGTGCCGAACGGAATATTGCCGGCAATCGCGTCCTGTATTTTCTGCGGATCGTAGTCGCGCGCATTCGAGTCGCCGGCGTGCGCTTCGACCAGCCGCAATTCGAGGCTTGCCGTGCGTCCGAGCAGTTCTTTGGCCCGGGCAGTGTCCTGCACGCCCGGCAGCTGCACGACGATTCGATCAGCACCCTGCTGCTGAATCAGCGGTTCCGCAACGCCCAGCTCGTTTACCCGGTTACGCAAGGTCGCGATGTTCTGCTGTAGTGCGAGCTCCTGTGTGCGCTTTTGTTCTTCGGGCTTTAACGTCGCCAGCAACCGGAATTCGCCGCCCTGCTCCTGGTCTGCCAGCGCGAGCTCGGGTGCCGAGGTTTCGATTTCCCTGCGCGCCTTCTCGCGCGTGTCGCTGTCGCGGAATTTGATCAGCAGCGTCTGGCCTTCGCGCGAGATGCCGTTATATGAGATGCGCTTGTCACGCAGCAGGCCGCGTATGCTGCTGCCCGCGCCGTCTATCTTTTTGGTGAGCGCTGACGCCATATCAACCTGCAGCAGGAAGTGCACGCCTCCCCGCAGGTCGAGACCGAGATACATGGGCAGCGCACCGATTGCAGTCAGCCAGCGCGGGCTGCGCGATAACAGATTCAAGGCGACGACGTAGTCCTCGCCCAGGCGCGACTGCACGACCTCTTTTCCCTTCAACTGCGTGTCGATGTCCTCAAAACGCACTTTGAGACTCGTCGCATCGAGGAATACGCCATCGGTGGCAATCTTCGCTTCTTTAAGCGCCTGCTCGACGCGGTTCATGAGATCGGCGTCGACTTTCTGCGTCGATTTGGCGGGCGATACCTGAATAGCCGGTGCCTCGCCAAAAAAATTCGGCAGCGTGTATAGAAGACCAATCAGCAGGGTGAGGCCAATCAGCAGGTTTTTCCAGAGCGGGTAACGGTTCATTATTTTATGCAGGCGTAGCGGCTATGGCAGGAATCACACGTCGCCAAGGACACCCCATCGCCGTTTCGTTACTCAATGCTTTTCAGCGAGCCCTTAGGCAGCGCGAGCTGTATGGCGGGACGCTGAACACGAATCTCGACATTGTCGGCGACTTGCAGCGTCACGTAATTTTCGTTCAGCCGCGTGATCTTGCCGACAATCCCGCCGGCGGCCACGACTTCATCGCCTTTTTGCAAAGCGTCGATCATCGCCTTGTGCTCCTTGCCGCGTTTCATTTGCGGACGGATCATCACGAAGTACAATACGACGAACATCAGGATGATAGGCATCATCGACATGATGTCGACGCCGCCCGGCGCGGCAGCCTGTGCCCATGCTTGACTGATAAACACGCTAGCTCCTCCTCACCGCGCGCGGATTTAGCGGCAGCTCATAAAAATAGTCGATTCTAACACGCGGCCCTCCGTTGCTATGTAACGCCAACCGATACTTTCCTCTCGGTCCGGTGTTGCCGATCAGGAATTTTCATCGTTTTGCTCGCGTCTGGCCGCTGCGGTTGCACGCAGGCGCCTGAACTCGTCGACGAACTGCGCCAGGCGCTGGTGTTGGATGGCGTTGCGCAGACTGCGCATCAGCGCGAGAAAATAATGCAGGTTGTGCCAGGTATTGAGCCGTGCGCCCAGAATCTCGTTCACTTTCTGCAAATGATGCAGGTAAGCACGCGTGAAGTTGTGGCACGTGTAGCAATCGCAGGACGCGTCGAGGGGATTCGTGTCGTCGCGGTATCGCGCGTTCCTCAGCTTGATCGTTCCGGCGTGCGTATAAATCCACCCATTGCGCGCGTTACGCGTGGGCAGGACGCAATCGAACATGTCGATCCCGGCGCTGACCGCTTCGACGATATCTTCCGGAGTGCCGACGCCCATGAGATAGCGCGGCTTGTCCGCCGGTAACCGCGGCGCAGTGTGCGCAAGTGTGCGCTGCATTTCAGCCTTGGACTCCCCGACTGACAGTCCGCCGATCGCATAGCCGTCGAAGCCGATGTCCAGCAGGCCCGAGAGCGAACGATCGCGCAGATGCTCATGCATACCGCCCTGGACGATTCCAAACAGTGCGTTCGCATGCGAGCGACGTTCAGCTTCGAATGCACGCTTAGAGCGTTCGGCCCATCGCAATGAAAGCTCCATGGACGCACCCGCCTGAGCGACGTCAGCCGGGTAAGCGGTGCACTCGTCGAACACCATAACGATGTCACTGTTCAATACGCTCTGAATGCGCATCGACTCTTCGGGCGTCAAAAAACAGGCGTCGCCGTTGACCGGCGACTGGAACTTCACGCCCTCCTCGCTGACCTTGCGGAGGTCTCCGAGACTGAAAACCTGGAAGCCGCCCGAATCGGTAAGGATCGGGCCGTTCCATCCCATGAATCGATGCAGGCCGCCATGCGCGGCGATCACATCCAGTCCGGGCCGCAGCCATAGATGGAATGTGTTGCCGAGCACGATCCGGGCGCCGATCTCATGCAGTTCGGCCGGGCTCATCGCCTTGACCGTGCCGTACGTTCCTACCGGCATGAAAACCGGCGTTTCCACCACTCCGTGCGCAAGCGTGAGGGTGCCAGTACGTGCGGCGCCGTCGGTAGCCGCGACATTGAACTGCATCAGGAGGGCAGCAACTTGATCAACGCCCGCCGCATATCATCCGGCATCGGCATTGGCCGGTGGGTGGCGCGATCACAGCAGACATGCACGAAGTGGCCTTGAGCCGCCGCACTCGCGTCCTGATTGCGGAATACGCCTATCTCGAAGCGCACGCTGCTCGAACCGATGTGTCCGGCACGCAAGCCGCAATGGACCTGGTCCGGAAACGAAATAGGACTGAAGTACTGGCAGCCGGTTTCCACCACGAGGCAGACCGGACCCTCGCCCAGCGCTAACACACCCTCGCGCAGCATGTATTCGTTGACGACCGTATCGAAGTACGAATAGTAGTTAACGTTATTGACGTGGTTGTAGACGTCGTTATCCATCCAGCGCGTAGTGATCGTCAGAAAGTGCGCATAACGCGCGCGCGTTTCCGGGTTCGTTTTGGCCATGGGAATAGCGATTTAACGTTTTTCGATGAGCATCGCGTCGCCATAGCTAAAGAAGCGGTAGCGTTGTTCGACCGCGTGGCGATATGCGCGGCGGATATTATCCATGCCGCCGAAGGCCGCAACCAGCATGAGCAGCGTCGAGCGCGGTAAGTGAAAATTCGTAATCAGGCGGTCGACCACGCGAAACTGATAGCCGGGCACGATAAAAAGACGCGTTTCGGCGCTGCCTGCTTTCAGTTCGCCATTGCCCGCGGCGGATTCGAGAGCGCGCAAGCTCGTCGTGCCGACAGCGATCACCCGCTTACCAGCGCTGCGCGCCGCAGCGATTGCATCCACCGCGTGCTTAGGCAATGAATACCATTCGGCGTGCATCACATGTTCGCTCACGTCATCGACGCGGACCGGTTGGAACGTGCCGGCGCCGACATGCAAAGTCAGATAAACCAGGTTGACGCCGCGCGCCGCCAGATCGCCGAGCAACGCAGTGTCGAAATGCAGCCCGGCAGTGGGCGCCGCGACCGCCCCGGGCGTTTTTGCATACACTGTTTGATAGCGCGCATTGTCATCGTGCTGAGCGGGGTGCGCAATATAAGGCGGCAGCGGCACACTGCCGGCACGCTCGAGCAGCGCGAACACATCGTCGCAGTCAAGAAAACGCAGCTCGTAGAATTCATTCACGCGTCCGAGCACTTGCGCCGTTACGTCGTGCTGGAGCACTAATTTTGATCCGGTGCGCGGCGTCTTGCTTGCCCGAATCTGCGCAAGCACACGGGCGTCACCGAGGACGCGCTCGATCAACACCTCGATACTGCCGCCACTTTCTTTGTGCCCTGACAGTCGCGCCTTGATGACGCGGGTGTCATTCAAGACGACCACGTCGCCGGCGGCTACAAGCTCCGGCAAATCGCGGAAATGCCGGTCCGTCAGCTCACCGCTGCGGCCATCGAGATGGAGCAGACGACTGCCTTGCCGTTCATTCGCCGGGGACTGGGCAATGAGCTCCGGCGGCAAATCGTAGTCGAAATCGCTAAGCCTCAAGGTCCGTATCCATAATTCGAGCGAGCGAGAGAATAAGGCAAAAACGCGCTGACCGCCGAAGCGGCGATGGCGGCTGATCAGCCGTCGCCGTGCCGAGCCCTATAAATTGTCGCTTGTGGCCGATTGCGGGATAATGCGGCCTCTTTGCCGGGATGGCGGAACTGGTAGACGCACCGGACTCAAAATCCGGCGGTAGCGATACCGTGGGGGTTCGATTCCCCCTCCCGGCACCACGCAGACTCAGGCAATCCTCTGGCGTTGTTAGAAGACCGGAGGCAGTGAAACCGGTTACAACCAGGAGAGAAAGGCCATGGCATCGCGCAGGTATGTGTTGTCCTTCGACATGGGTGAAGACAAGTGGGTTTTGAAAAACCAGTCCACGGAAAAAATTATCAAGCGCTTTGAGAAAAAGGAACAGGCAACGCGCACGGGCGTATTGCAGAAACTCCTTGGAAAGCAAGGCGGCACGGTGCGCATCGGCACCGCAAGGGGAGTATTTGCGGAAGAGCGAACCTTTCGAGAGCGTTAACCTCCCGGCACGCTGCACGCAGATCTTGCGCTAGTAAGGCGTGGCGAGATCCGCGCTGGCCTGCGCTCTGCGCAGCGCTTTGCCATGCGAATAACGTGCCATCAGACGACGGTCGGAGACGATGGCGCCGACCGTTTCGCCGATCACCATGACGACGCCGAGCACCGGTAAAACAAGCATCAGGCCGGGAATGCCGGCGATGGCGCCGCCGACGAAAATCATCAGTACCGCAACGAGCGGATGAATATCAAGGCTTTTGCCGATCGTGAGCGGCATATAAACAAAGTCGTCGAGAAGGCGTACCAGCACAAAAAGAATGATGGCGGAAGTCGCTACCGCCGGCTCGGCCGGAAAATCGGTCGCTGCAACGAGCACGACGAGCAAGCCGCCCGCAATCGAGCCAACATAAGGCACCCATGCGAACACAGCGGCGATCAGGCCAAGCGCAAGCGGTGACGACATGCCAATGGTCCAGAGTCCGAACGCGAGTGTCAGCGTATCCAATATCGTTAGTGTGATCAGCCCAACGAAGTAAGAACGGGCAGCGCGGTCCACCTCACTCAGTAGATGCAGTGTTCTCTCGAAGAACGCGTTCGGCACCGCTCGCGCGAGAAAGCGCTGAAAGTGGCGGCCATCCTTGAGAAAGAAAAAAGCGAGGAATGGCGCGAGTAACAACGATGGCGTCCATGCGGCAATGCCCAACGCGAGCGGCTCATAGTGCTCCGCGAACCTGCTCGTTGCGTCGTTCAGCCGATTAACGACGGTTGATGCAAAATGCGCGTGTTCGAGCGCGGAATAGCGTTTTTCCAGTCCGGCAAGCGACCGCTCGAGCAGTCCGATACCGCCCTGCAAATAGCGCTCGATAGCCAACTGCCAGTCGCCGAGATGGATCGTTGCCCATGCGAGCGTCGCGGTTGCCGCTATCGCGAGCAGAACCAGAAAGATCAGCATCAGAATGGCAGCAGCACTCGCCCGGCTCATTCCGGCAAGCACGAGTCGCTGCATTGGCGGATAGAGCAAATAATATAGAATCAGTGCCAGCAGAAAAGGCACGACAAGAAACAGGATCTTTTGGAATGCGAGCAGCAGCAGGCAGGTAACTGCCAGTATCGATGTCCAGACGATGGGCCCCGAGTCGCTCGTCTGGTCATTCATACGCATGAACGGCTGCGAGCTCCTTGTTAGCTTCGCGCAAACGTCTGCCGATATGTCTCGCGAGCTGCAGTGATAGCTTGGAAGCAATCAGGCCATGGCTTTCCAGCAGGCTCATGAAGTCTGCACGAAAGAACACCGCAAGTGTCGTGTTCACCGCCGCCCGCGCCTGTGCGCTTCGCACCGTGTTATCGAGCAGCGCGAGATCGCCGAAGAAAGTGCCTGGCCCAAGTTCTATGATCTGTCCATCGCGGGGACGTCCCTGCCGGCAGATAAGCACGCTGCCTTCGATAATGATGTAAATCGCTTCACCCTGATCGCCTTCATCGAAGATCACCTCATCCTTGATGAACTGACGCTCGTGCAGCAGCGCGTCGACAATATTGAGTTCGCTGGCCGTCAAATTGACGAACAGAGACAAAGCGCGCAGGCGTTCGAGTCGCGGGGTGGTCTTCTTATTGAGGAACAGGCCGAGCAATGGGCGATCCCATCCGACGTGACCGCCATAGTTTAACCCAACGGCACGTGAATCTTAGGCTGGCTCTGCACCGTGGGTGAGTGATTAACCGTGCAGTGCAGTTCAATCGTTGAGGCGGCGATTTGCGGAGGCGATTTCCTATCGACATGCGTTTCTGCGGACGCCCCAATGATTGGTTGAACGCGGCTGTATCGCGCCCCGCGCATCGCACTCGCACACGGCCGGCCGCCCGGCGGAGAGATTGATGTGGTGTCCAAGGAGTTGACAAACCATAACCATACAATCCGGACCAATTTACGCGGCTGTATCGCCGCTGAGATCGACCGCTCCCATCCTTCCGACGGTGCGACTGAACCACTCGAATGTGACATCTTTCACGTTACGTCTTGCGCAAAATGCGGCAGGTTCGACACTTCGTCGGTGCGCGCAGTACCGGCGCAAAAGAATGCGTAAAAGTTGTGCGATCTAACTACTTTCGTGACTTTGTCAGCCTTTGGCGGACGCCATTCTTCACTTACCCACCGGGTTATCCACAGAAAATGTGGACAAGTGCCCCGACCGCGCGCACGGCGCCGACGGCTCGGCGTCTAATCGGCGAATTCGGCGTCCGCGTCCTGTTGCGCCCGTTGGGCCAGTTGCCACTTTTTGTCTAATGAAGCGTTTTTGCCCTCAAGGATGCCGAACCCGACATACACAAGGAAGAACATGATCGCGGACAGCAGACCCCAGATGAGGCAGCCGGTCAGCACCAGATGTATGAAGCGCACACTTTCCTGGATCAACTCGCCGCCGGACTTGTAGAGCCGGGCCAACTCGGCGCAAGTGCTGCCCGCGGCGCTGAACGTGCTCGAAATCGTGGGATACGAGAGCCCGGGCTCGGCGACGTGCATGACATAAAGCGCTGTGCCAGCAATCACCGCCATGGCCATCGACACGCCTGCCAACAGCAATGTGATCTGACGTAATACATACATGGTGAGCCTCCCGGTCCCTTCTCTACCGCCGCACGTAGATTCCCGCGCAAATATCTTCTCATGTCATGCGGCCGAGCGCCGCTGTTCTTGGAAGTCGAGCTCAGCCATTAGCGTAGCTCATTTGTAAGCGTGGTGTAAGTTAGCCCGTGGATTATTCGCGTCGTCTTCTTTGCCATTCTTTGATCTCAGGAGTCCTTATGATCGATAAATCCCGTGAAGCGTATGTAGTTCCAGTCGGACCCGGCGGCATGTTGGGTCGAATCGGGCGCTTCATCGTATTCTTATGCACTGCCGGCTTTATGTATCCGAACGTCTGCGTCGAAGGCCTCGATTGCACCAAGCTCCAGGACGCGCAACAGGGCACGCTTTACGACAAGAAGTAGCATTCGATGGCGTTGCCTTGCGCTAGACACCGCCATCTCCTTCACAGCAGCCGACCAGTTGCCGAGCGCCCGACGACGAAGTCAACACGCAGAATTTAGTACTCTTCACGTCGTATCAATCGCTTATTGCGGATCGCATAGCCGTTTAGTCTCGTCTCCATGCGTCCGTTCTGCATACGCATCGTCTGTATGCTATGATTTTCCATGGCGCGCGTTGTAGTTGTAGCGGCGAATACAAGCCGTTACATCATCGTCTCACGGCGGACCGCCGTAAACCACTGGCACGATAGCAACAATCGACGACTAGACTGAACCGTAAGTGCAGATACTTCGGTTCGATGTCGGTCAACGATCGCGCGAAAATTTGTCACGTCGCGGCGAAATGCTTTGCGACTGACTGAACGGTGCGCGCCTTTCAGCCGTCTGCGAAAGCGCGCCAAACGCGTAGCCACGATCTGAGCAGACTTAGGCGTCCGCTCTCGCGGCACACATGGACAAGGAGCAATCGAATGGCAGGTATGAAGAAAACAGGCCCCGAGGTATTAAAGCTGCGGCGCCGGCTCGGACTCAACCAGCATGAATTCTGGTCACCTCTGGGTGTCACTCAATCGGGCGGCAGCCGCTACGAGTCGGACCGCCGCATTCCCAAACCCGTTTTGAAGCTCATAGAGCTCGCATACGGGAACAAGCCACAGGAAGCCCTCAAGCAATTACGCGCAAGGCGGTGATTGTTCGGCGCACAGTGCTCCTCGCGCGGCGCTAAGCACTTGAGTTAGTCCGGCTTGATGCCGGCGTCGCGTATGACCTTACCCCACACTTCATGCTCGCGCGCCAGCAGCCTGCGCAAGTCATCCGGTGGACCGGAAAGTGGCGTGGCGCCCTGAGCAAGCAAACGCTCGCGCAGATCAGGCTGTTGCATCGCTGCAGCTATCTCTATATTGAGTTTGCGTACAATCGCTGCCGGCGTTCCCGTTGCAGCGAGAATGCCGAACCAGCCGCTCGATTGGAATCCGGGCGCGCCGGATTCTGCGATTGTCGGTAGCTCAGGGACAACGGGTGAGCGCTCTGCACTCGTCACAGCCAGGCCGCGCAGCGCGCCGGCTTTCATGTGCGGCGTAACGATCAGAACGTTATCGATCGCCGCCTGCAGGCGACCACCCAGCAAGTCAGGAATGAGGGCCCCTGTGCCCTTATACGGAACGTAAACCATATCGATACCGGTGACGCGCTTCAGCAGCTCACCGCTGAGACGCTGCACTGAGCCCGGCGTCGACCCCGCAAAGTTCATCCGACCCGGGTGGGCCTTCGCATAAACGATGAAATCCTTCATCGATGTAACGGGTACTGACGGGTGTACAACAAACACGTACGGCGACAGCGCGAATAGTGCGATCGGCGCGAAGTCTCTTGCCGTATCGAACGGGAGCTTTGCATATAAATTGCCGATGGTGCCGAACGAACCGCCGGCCATCAGGAGCGTATAGCCATCGGGCTGCGATTTGGCGACGAGATCTGCACCGATGATGCCGCTCGCGCCGGCGCGATTGTCGACGACTATCTGTACTTTGAGACGATCGCTCAGCTTTGCGGCGAGCAGTCTACCCATGATGTCGGTCGATCCGCCCGGCGGCAAACCAACGATCATGCGAATCGGGCGCCGCGGATAATCCTGTGCGTCACCGATCGGCACCATCGCCGTTACGACGACGGCGCATAGCATCGGTATCCTGATGAACCATGGTAACCGCATAGAATGTTCTCCCCGTGTTGCGCTACATCAGCAGCTGCTCGCTAATCCGCGATGTCGAGTAGCGGTTTGCCTGTGATACGCCGCCCGGCAAGCGCGGCATGCGCCTGGTCGACGTTGGTAAGATCAAAGTGACCTGCGATATCCATTCTCAAGGAGCCGTCGAGCAACGCTGCAAAGATGTCGGCTGCGCGCCGGCGCAAACTAGCGCCATCCGAAATATGGTCCGCGAGCCGCGGGCGCGTGAGGAACAGCGAACCCGCCTCGCCAAGCTCGATGGGATCGAGATCGCGGACCGAACCTGACACTGTCCCATAGTTGACCACGAGTCCGCGCACGCGGGTCGCGCGAAAACTGTCGCGCAGCGTCGCCTGCCCGATCGAATCAAAGACGACGTCGACGCCGCGCCCGTCAGTCAGGTCGCGGACCGCATCGGCAAACCGTCCGTTGTCATACATGAGTGCAGAGTCAGCGCCTCGCGACCGCGCGACCTGTGCTTTGTCTGCCGTGCTCGTCGTTGCGAGCACAACTGCTCCAAGGCGTTTCGCCATCTGTATGAGCATTTGGCCGATGCCGCCCGAGGCCGCATGTACCAGACAGGACATGCCCGGCGCGAGCTTCGCGACATCAGTGACAAGATAATGGGCAGTGCAGCCGTGAAACAACGACGCAGCAGCCACATCGAGCGACAGCGCATCCGGCACTTTCACGACACGCCATGCCGGCACGACCGCGTATTCGGCGTAACTGCCCCAGACTATGCAATACGCTACCCGCTCGCCGATTGAAAATCCGCTCACGCCACTGCCGATAGAGGTGATGTAGCCTGCGCCTTCCATGCCGAGCGTCAGCGGCAATGACAGCGGATAGGTCCGCGAGCCGGCGTACTTGCCTTCGCGCGTATGTATGTCCATGAAGTTGATGCCGGCACGACTGAGCCGTATCTGCACCTCACCGTCGCCCGGTGTCGGTAGTTCGATGTCGCGATGGACAATGACTTCGGGCCCGCCATAGCGGTCGATCTGTAGAGCCTTCACGGGTCGCCCTTGCATGTGCGCATTAACGCTCGCAAGGTCACGCCTTCAGTCCTCGCGTATACCGGCATCCCTAATCACCTTTCCCCATTTCGCCATATCGAGTTGCAGCATACGGGCGAATTCCTGCGGTGTGGTACCTACTGCTTCGACTCCGGCGCTGAATAATCTCGCTTTGACGCTTTCCGCATGAAGAGCGCGCGCCAGTTCCTCATTGAGTCGCTGAATGATCGCCGGCGGCGTTCCAGCCGGTGCAAAGATTCCGGTTAGCGCAATGGATTCATAACCGGGCACACCGGCTGCAGCAACGGTCGGCAGACCAGGCGCTAGTTTCGTGGGCTGCGCACTCGTGACCGCCAATGCGCGCAGCCGTCCCGAATTTATATGCGCTGTCACCGCGCCGGCAATCGGAAACATCAACTGCACTTCGCCGGCGATTAACGCATTGAGCGCCGGTCCGACGCCCTTATATGCGACGCGCACGATCTTCACGCCGGCCGTGCTTTTGAATAGTTCGACCGCGAGATGTGCGGAAGAAGCGGCATCCGCGCCCGCATCATTCAATTCGCCGGGGCGCGCCTTCGCGAGCACGATCAATTCTTTGACGGACTTTACCGGTAGCGAGGGATGCACGACAAGGATGTTGGGCGAGCTGACTGGCATCGTCACCGGCGCGAAATCGCGGATGGGATCATAGGGGACCGCTTTGCGCATGAAGGGCAGCAGCCACATCGAAGGGCCGTAGAAGAGCAATGTGTATCCGTCCGGCGCAGAGCGTGCGACTGTCTCCGCCGCGAAAACTCCGCCTGCACCGCCGCGATTATCGATGACGAGCGATTCGCCCAGACGGGCGGTGATCACCGGCGCTATGAGGCGCGCCACGAAGTCATTGCCGCCGCCGGCCGCTGCCGTGACCAGACGGATAGGCCTGACTGGAAAGTTTTGCGCAGACACCGTCGTAGAGAAGGTTAGAAACATCAGCAGGACCGGCGCATGACGAAACGCGCTGCAATTTAGCCTCTGCTGAGTCGGCATGGTCGAAGGATTGTAAGGCGTCGTGCGGAAGCACCGCGCGACGAATCAGCAGCCTAACGCTGATTTATTTTTTCTTACCGACCGCGAGTAGCTTGTTCTTGGCTAGGTTGCGCAACTCTGCCTTGCGGCGCTGGTAGCAGGCGATACAAATCCATCGTGTGGTACCAATCTTACGGAACTCACCGGTCGTCCAGTGGCTGCCGGTGCTGCAAAACCTCTTTTTGATTTCACCCGTCATTTTCTCTCCATCCACACATCTTTGACAGCCGACATGGTGCAACTATGCGCGAGGCCGACACCACGAATCTGCCCCGGTGTGCCGACCGGGCGCTCTCATCGCTCGACCTCGATGTTGTCTATCAGGCGCGTCCTGCCCAGTCGCGCGGCCGCCAACACGACCACATTGCGCTCGCCATTCTGCGGCGGTTCGAGGTCCGTGCGACCTCGCACGGCGATGTAATCGGGTTTCCAGCCATGGTGCGCGAGTTCCGCCATCACGTCCAGTTCTATGCGCTGATAGTCGCGCGCACCGGTCGCGAGTTCGTCGCGCGCCTTACGCAGCAGCGCATAGAGTCGCGGCGCTTCCCGGCGCTCCTCGGGAGAAAGATACATATTGCGTGAGGATAGCGCGAGTCCGTCTTCGGCGCGCACTGTCTCGGCGAGTATCAGGTCGATCGGCAGCGCCAGTTGACGCACCAGGTTGGTGAGGACCAGACACTGTTGATAATCCTTTTTGCCGAAGATCGCCGAATGCGGCGCAACCATATTGAAGAGCTTTAAAACGACAGTGGCGACGCCGCGAAAGTGTCCGGGCCGCACCGCCCCGTCGAGGATATGCTGCAGGTTCGATGGCTCAACGACATAGGTCTGAGGTTCCGGATAGATCTCTTTCTCATCCGGAGCAAAGACGACATCGACGCCGGCTGCACGTAGTTTCTCGCAATCGGCCGCGAGGGTGCGCGGATAGCGCTCGAAGTCTTCCTGCGGTCCGAACTGAAGCCGGTTCACGAAGATGCTTACGACCGTGCAGGCCGCACGCGGCTTGGCGATGTTTATTAACTGAATGTGGCCGGCGTGCAGGTTGCCCATTGTCGGCACAAACACGTTGTTCGGCACGCGCTGCAGACGCTCGCGTAAAGCCGCAACAGAGTGTATGACATCCATTAGTGAGAATTATGAGACCGGCAGACAGACTGGTTCCGCCCGACACTGAGCTCGTCCTCCAAGAGAGAGGTCGTAAGTGCGGGAGCGACGAGCAACATGGCGCAGGGATGTGAAGCTCTATAGTAGCGGGGCTGCACTGTCGGGGACTGGGCACGAGGAACGCTATTCTAATCCCATGCGGCGCCAGCCATGAGAATGCGCCTGCATTGGCCTTTTAGAAAATCAGACCCTGCCCGCATTGCGTACATCAATACGAATGTTCGGCCGCGGGAAAACTCTTCGCTTTGACCTCTTTCACAAAGGCCTCGATCGCGCCTTGCACGCTTCCCGTTCCACGCATGAAATTCTTGACGAACTTTGCTTTCTTGCCGGGATAAATGTCGAGCATATCGTGCAGGACGAGTACCTGCCCGGTGCAATCGACGCCGGCGCCAATCCCGATAGTCGGAATGCGCAGTGCCGCCGTCACTTCGCGTGCGAGCACCGCCGGGATCAACTCGAGTACCAGCATTGCGGCTCCGGAAGCTTCGAGCATTTTCGCTTCGCTGATCAACGCCTGCGCTTGCGTCTGCGTCTTGCCCTGCACGCGGAACCCGCCCAGCGTATGGACAGACTGGGGCGTCAGGCCGAGATGACCGCACACAGGCACGCCACGTGCGGATAGGAACTCGATAGTCGGCACCATAGTCTCGCCGCCTTCGATCTTGACCATCTGCGCGCCGGCCGCCATTAGTCTGGCTGCATTGGTGAACGCTTTCTGCGGCGTCACCTGGAAAGATCCGAACGGCATGTCGGCAATGATCAATGCACGCTGTGCGCCTCTCGCGACACATCCGGTATGGTATTCGACGTCGCGCAACGTTACGCGCAGCGTCGAATCATGACCCTGCAGCACCATGCCCAGCGAGTCGCCGATTAACAGGGTATCGACACCCGCCGCGTCGAGAACCGCAGCGAAGCTCGCGTCATAGCAGGTCAGCATCGTGATCTTGTCGCCGCTCTGCTTCATGTTGTTCAAAGTCGTCAAGGTATTGCGCATGGACATCACTCCCCGAAACTGAAGAATTCGCGCGCACTGCGCATGTCGCTGATGCGCTCCAACAATAACTGAAAGTCCGCGGGCGCATCGACGAAATTGAGATGGTCCGAGTTAACGATCAGCAGCGGCGCGGCGGCGTACTCGTAAAAGAACCGCGCATAGCTCTCCGCCAGTCGAACCAGATATTCTTCGGATATGGTGCGCTCGTAATTGATCGCGCGGCGGCGCACCCGATCGATGAGTGTCTCGGTGGAAGCTTGCAGATAAATAACGAGATCCGGCGTGGCTGCCTCAGGCTTGAGCTGCTGGTAAATCTGCTCGTAAAGATTGAGTTCATCGCTGTTCAAGGTCAGGCGCGCAAATAGCGGGTCCTTATCCAGAATGAAGTCCGCGACCGTTGCACGCCGGAAGAGATCAGCCTGATTGAGCTCGCGCACTTGATTCATGCGCTGGAACAGGAAAAATAACTGAGTCGGCAGCGCGTAGCGGGCGCTGTCCTGATAGAAGCGGGCCAGGAACGGGTTTGCCGCCGGATCCTCGAGCAGCGGCGTGCTGCCCGACGCCTCTGCAAGCTTGTGAGCGAGGGTCGTCTTGCCTGCGCCTATCGGTCCCTCGACGACGATATAGCGATACTTCTCGATAAGCGCAGTCATGCGATAGTCGTGGGCGGTTGCTCACGCCGGATATCGCTTGTATCGATCTCAGACAACAGTTCGCTTACCACGCCGCGCCCGGGAATGATGCACTCCGGCGCGATCTCGCGCAGCGGAACAAGTACGAACCCGCGCTCGTGCATGCGTGGATGCGGAATAGTGAGACCCGGCTCATCGAGTTGCAGGTTGTCATACAGCAGCACATCGAGATCAAGCGTGCGCGGGGCATTCGGAAATGCCCGTACGCGTCCCTGCCGCGCTTCTAGAGCAAGCAGCGCTGCAAGTAACTCGTGAGGCGGCAAACGCGTCTCGATCTCTGCGACGGCATTGACGAACTCCGGCTGATCGATATTACCGACGGGTGCTGTGCGGTAGAGCGCTGATTTTTTCGTCACATGTGTGCCCGGCAAGCTGTCGAGCGCAGCAAGCGCCGAGACGACCTGTCTGACAGGATCGCTCAAGTTAGCGCCCAGCGCGACGTACGCGATGACATCGGTCATGCCGGTTCAGCGGGTGAAGGTGCGCCGGCTGCGGGCAGTTTGCGCTTGCGTGGCCGGCGGCGGCGTTTCTTCGCCGCTGCAGGAGCGTCTTTCACAAGCATGCCGGCGCGCGTCGCCTCGTCAGCGTGCTGGAATTTTTCCCACCAGGTGCCCATCTCGGCATCCAGCTCGCCGCTCGCGCAGCGCAACAGCAGAAAATCGAACCCTGCCCTGAAGCGTACATGTTCGAGCAACTGGTAAGGCCGGCGACCTGAGCGATTCAGGAATCGCGCTTGCAGCGCCCAGATGTCTTTCATGTCCGCGCCGTAGCGGCGTGGAATCGCCAGTTTCTCTGCCTGCACCTGCAGGACCTGATCCATCGCGTGGTATAGGGCCGGCATCGTGTGCATCTTGCGCGCTTCGGCCGCTTTCCACGCGGCCAGCACTTCGTGCCATAGCAGCGCCGCGAACAAAAATCCCGGCGATACCGGCTTTCCTTCATTGATGCGCTTATCGGTGTTCTCGAGCGCGAGCATGACAAAACGCTCCCCGAGCGGCTGCTCGAGAATCACGTCGAGCAGCGGCAGCACGCCATGATGAAGCCCCTCTTTGCGCAGCCGCCGCACGCCTTCGGCGACATGGCCCGACATCAGCAGCTTCATCATTTCATCAAACACGCGCGCTTTCGGCACGTTCAGTAACAGCCCGGCCAGCGACCGAATGGGTTTTCGGGTACGAGCGTCGATTTCGAGGCCGCGCGCCGCCGCCAGGCGTACTGCGCGCAGCATCCGTATGGGATCTTCGCGATACCGCTGGGCCGGATCGCCGATCATCCGCAAGCGCCGCGCCTTGATGTCGGCGACGCCGCCGTGATAGTCGAGCACTTCTTCGCGGACCGGATCGTAGAACATCGCGTTGACAGTGAAATCGCGCCGGCGCGCATCGTCCACAAGGCTGCCGAATACATTATCGCGCAGGATTCTGCCGTGCTCGTCTGTATGCTGCTCGCCCTCATCGTTGCTGTCCGCGCTGCCGCGAAATGTCGAGACCTCGATAGTGTCACTGCCGCACATCACATGCACGAGCCGAAAACGGCGGCCGATGATCCGCGACCGGCGGAATATGCCGCGCACCTGTTCAGGCGTCGCGGAGGTGGCCACGTCATAGTCTTTCGGTATGCCCCCCAGCAGCAGATCGCGCACTGCACCGCCGACGACGTATGCAGCGTGTCCCTGCTGTTGCAGCGTCTCACACGTTTTCAGAGCACACCGGCTCACGTGAGCGCGCTCGATGCGATGAGTTTTGAACGGTATGACTGCAGGCTTCCGCGTCTTGAACAAACCGCCGGAAAAAACCTTGCCGAGAAAACGCCTGATCATCAGGAAAAATGCCTATGGGTGAAACAAATTGAGCGGCGCACGTGAGTGCATCCGCTCGAATTTGTGGCGCTCTGATTATATAACGGGGATAAAGTGCGCATCGGCGCCGGTACCGTAGGCGTGCACACGACACCCATACAACGCCTGCAACACATGTGATTGCAGCAATTCCGCCGTTCTGCCGCTCGCGTAGCGTCCATCACCATAAAGCATGAGCACGCGATCGCAGCGGCTGGCGAATGTTAAATCATGTAGTACAACCGCCGCACATTTACCATCATCACGCGTCACTTGGCGCAGCAGCTGCAGAGTTTGCAGCTGGTGGCGCAAATCAAGATGCTGCAACGGCTCGTCGAGCAGCAGCGTGCTGCAGTCCTGCGCCCACAGTTGCGCGAGACGCGCGCGTTGACGCTCACCGCCGGACAACGTCGCGTATGGCCGCGCTGCGAGCGCAGTCAGATCGAATGCCGCAATGGCCCGGCATGCCGCTTCTTCATCAGCCGCACCCGGCCCGAACATGGAGCGTGCATGCGGATACCGGCCAAGCTTTACGTAGTCGGATAACGTACCCCAGTATTCGTGATCTTCGCGCTGCAGCAGGATGCCGAGCGCACGCCCGAGTTCGCGTCTACCGTATTCGGCCAGCGGACGTCCATCGACGTCGACCTCACCAGCCGCTGGCATGGCGAGCCCGGCCAAGGTATGCAGCAACGTGGTTTTGCCGCTGCCGTTGCATCCAAGCACGGCCCACAATTCGCCGGTCGCTACGGTCAACTTTAAATCACGGCACAAGGCGCGAGTCCCCACCGCCACCGTCAGGTGCTCACAGCTCAACGTCATGCTTTGCGTGATAACAGAAGTAACAGCACCGGCACGCCAATCAACGCCGTAAACACACCGACCGGCAATTGCTGAGGCGCCCATATAGTGCGTGCAAACGTATCTGCAAGCGTGACGAAACTGCCGCCGACCATCGCCGAAGCTGGTAACAGCCAGCGGTGATCAGTGACACCAACGAGCCGCATTGCGTGCGGCACCATCATACCGACGAACGCAATACTGCCGCCAAGCATGACTGCTGCGACGGTCGCTGCCGCAGCGCAAAAGTAAATCGCCGCTTGCAAGCTGCCGACCGGCACGCCAAGCGCTCGGGCCTTTATCGCGCCCAGCGCTAATGCGTTGAGACCGGTCGCAAGCAACATGAACAGCGTCAGAACCACTGCAAGGACAAGCCACGCCGTCGCGCTTTCATGTGCGTGCGACAGGTCACCCATCAGCCAGTAGAGCATGCTCTTCAACTGTGCCTGCGGCGCAACGGTGAGCACCAGACTGATGAGGGCGCCAAAACCCGCTGACAGCACAACGCCGGTCAATAGCAAGCGGTGCACATTCCAGTCGCCGGATCGGAATGACAACGCGAAGACGATGGCGATCGCGGCGAGGGCGCCGCCCAAGGCGGCAAGATTAGTGATCGCCAGTCCACCGCCGAAGAGCAGGGCGCCTATCGCACCGAGCGCGGCTCCGCCCGATACACCGAGTATGTAAGGATCGGCGAGCGGGTTTCGCAACAGCACCTGCAGCAGCACCCCCGACACTGCAAGCAGGCCGCCGCAGGCAAACGCCGCTAATGCGCGCGGCAGACGCAGCTTCCACACGACGTCGTCTACTACGCCTAGCGATGAGTCAACAAGCGTGCGCAAGAGCGCGCTCAGCGATACGGGCAGACTGCCGAACATAAGCGCTACAAGTATGCTGCTGATCGCAATCAGAATGAGTATGGCAAGCAACGCGCGGTGCGACATTCAGGCAAGGCTCATGATCGGCCACTGCTTTGCTTCAGCATGCGAACGCAGTGTCGCGTCGGGGTCTACCGCGACCGGATCTGTCACAAGCGATAGGAGGGGAAGGTCGTTGAGCGAGTCGCTGTAGAACCAACTGCGCTTGAATGCAGCAAGCGTTTTGCCGCGCGCCGACAGCCACTCATTGAGCCGCTCGACCTTGCCTTCGCGAAAACACGGCGTGCCGACGACTTCGCCGGTGAATTCTCCATTGATGTGCGCCGGTTCGGTGGCGATGAGGTTGTCCACTTTGAAAGCGCGCGCGACGGGTGCCGTGACGAAGCTGTTGGTTGCAGTGATGATCACGCAAAGGTCGGTGTTGTGACGCTCCACGAGTGCGCGTGCACGCGGTCGAATGATGGGAATGATCTTGCTGCGCATGAATGCAGCGTGCCAATCATCCAGCACGCGGCGTGGATGCCGCGACAACGGCTTCAGTTGAAAATCGAGGAACTCGTGGATGTCGAGCGTCCCGTCCTTGTACTGCGCATAGAATTCATTATTGCGGGCTTCATACACTTCGCGATCGAGCACGCCTTGCTCGATGAGAAACTGCGCCCATTCAAAGTCGCTATCGCCGGACAACAGCGTGTTATCAAGATCGAAGAGCGCCAGGTTCAACTGCGGCTCTGCTAGGGAGCGATCAACTCGCGCACGAGCGGCACCGTAATCGCGCGCTTGGTTTCGAGCGAATAGCGGTCGAGCGCGTCGAGCATCGCCAGCAGCGACGGCAGGTCGCGCCGCGCGTGTCGAAGCAAATACTCCGCCACTTCGCGCGAAAGACGAATCCCGCGCGCATCAGCATGATGCGCAAGTGCCGCGGCCTTCTCGTCGTCGTTCAGTTCATTCAGGTGGTAGACGAGTCCGCTAGCAAGCCGGGTGACTAAATCGGCGCGTAATGAAAGCCGCGACGGTGCATTGTCGCCCGCCGTGAGCAGCCACCCGCCGTCGGCGCCCACCCGGTTATGTAGATTGAATAGCGCGATCTGATCATCGCCGGTTAGCCTGTGCACATCATCTGCAATCCAGATGACGCCGCGTGTTTGTGCGTGCTCGTCCCGGCGCGCATGAAACCACTGCACCGGCAAGTCATTGCTGCGTGCCGCTGTCCCCACCGCACGAAGCAGATGCGTGCGTCCGCAGCCGCTTGCACCCCATAGATAAATGAAACTCTCCGTGTTCGCACCATTGGCTAACGCGTAGAGCGCTACGATGGCTTCTGCATTACGGCCCGCAATAAAATTGTCGAGCGATGGAGCGGCCGGTGCTGCTATATCGAGCGCGAGTTGTTTCATGCGCGAGGCATTTGCGCGCAGCGGTAGCAGGTCATTTCGGGTAAAATTCGACGGCCAACGGCGGCATGTGCGATTGTACTATTAACCTTCCGCGCAGAAACGAACGCTGCCTGACGTCCTGACGCCCGCCACCGCATACACGCAGCGAGAACGCCTTGAGCATAAGCGACCGCTCCAAAGCCATGACCTACCGCGATGCAGGCGTCGACATCGATGCCGGTGACGCGCTGGTCGACAACATCAAGCCTTATGCAAAACGTACCATGCGCCCGGAGGTGCTCGCCGGCATTGGCGGATTCGGCGCCTTGTGCGGGATTCCTGCTAAGTATCGTGATCCGGTGCTGGTATCCGGAACAGACGGAGTCGGCACCAAGCTGAAGCTTGCGTTCGAGCTTGATCGACACGAGACGATCGGCATCGATCTTGTTGCGATGAGTGTCAACGATATCCTCGTGCAGGGCGCCGAGCCGCTGTTCTTTCTTGATTACTTCGCATGCGGAAAACTCGACGTTGCAAGAGCGACGAAAGTGGTCAAGGGTATAGCGGAGGGCTGCGAGCAGGCGGGTTGCGCATTGATCGGCGGCGAAACGGCCGAGATGCCCGGGATGTATCCGGCGGGCGAATACGATCTTGCGGGGTTCGCTGTCGGCGTCGTTGAAAAAAACCAGATCATCGATGGGTCGACGATTGGTGAAGGCGACGTGGTGCTTGGTCTTGCATCGAGCGGCGCGCATTCGAATGGCTACTCTCTGATCCGCAAGATTATCGGTACTCGCCGCGACGATCTCGCGCAGGAGTTCGCGGGCAGCACACTTGGGGACGCGTTGCTCGCTCCGACGCGGATCTACGTGAAAGCAATTTTGCAACTGCTCGCCAAGCTGCCGGTCAAAGGACTTGCCCACATTACAGGCGGTGGTCTCACTGAAAATGTGCCGCGCATAATGCCCGAACGCTTGACGGCACGCATGGAGCGCAAGGCGTGGCCTTTGACGCCGCTATTCGGATGGCTGCAGCGCGCAGGGAATGTGTCGGACGATGAAATGTTGCGGGTCTTCAACTGCGGTATCGGCATGGTCGTGATCGTCGGGCAAGAGCACTCGCAGGCTGCGATTACAACGCTTCAGGCAAGCGGGGAAACCGTGTGGTGGATCGGCGCTGTTCATGAGAGAAAAGGCAACGAGCCGCAAGCTATCGTCACATGAAAACAATCGTGATCCTGATTTCGGGACGCGGCAGCAACATGCAGACCATCCTCGAAGCGCGACTGCCGGCAAAAATTGCGGCTGTGATCAGTAATCAACCGCACGCCGGCGGACTTGAAATTGCCGCCGCTCATGGAGTCGCTACACGCGTAGTTGACCATCGTGCCTTCCCTAATCGCGCGTCATTCGACGCTGCGCTCGCCGCAGAAATCGATCACTTCCAGCCCGATCTCGTCGTGCTCGCGGGCTTCATGCGCATTCTTACTGACGAGTTCGTGCAGCGTTATAGCGAACGCCTGATGAACATACACCCGTCGCTGCTGCCGGCGTTTGCCGGCTTGCACACGCACCGGCGGGCGCTCGCAGCCGGCGTCAAAGTGCATGGCTGCAGCGTGCACTTCGTGACACCGGAGCTCGATCACGGGCCCATTATCATTCAGGCCGCTGTGCCTGTCCTGCAATCCGACAGCGAACAAACGCTTGCTGCGCGCGTGCTCGAACAAGAGCACCGGATCTATCCACAAGCTGTTCGGTGTTTCTGTGAGGACCGGATCACCGTTACGGCCGCCGGCGGCGTACGCATTGAGCATGCGGCGGACGGGTCGGGCAGCCTGCTCTCGCCGGCGTTGAGCTGATGGCAACTGTGCGTCGTTTAGCCTTACTCGCCGCGGCGTTCGCACTGGTAAGCACCGCGCATGCTGCATCGCCGGAATTTGTGTCTGCAGATTACAACGTTTACAGAGACAGTCTGCATGTCGCGACGGTGCACGAGGTTTACTCGCGAAGCGCTGACACTTACCGGATAACGAGCGAAACCACGCC
>Ga0070675_100000069_pt1 | contig 59717 bp, 60 predicted proteins | sample KBSM43metaG_FD_65343 | JGI IMG/M metagenome (GOLD analysis project Ga0070675, IMG submission 65343) | Miscanthus rhizosphere microbial communities from Kellogg Biological Station, Michigan, USA - KBS M4-3 metaG | ecosystem: Host-associated > Plants > Roots > Rhizosphere > Soil ... | reverse complement strand
TGAGGACCGGATCCAGCTGCTGGCCTGCCTCGGTCAGCGAGTAGGTGACCCGCACCGGACTCCCCGCTTCGACCTGGCGCTCGACCAGGCCCTCTTCCTCCAGCTCGCGCAGCCGCTGGGAGAGCAGCCGGTCGGAGAGGCCGGGGATCGCCCTGCCGAGCTCCCCGTAGCGCATCGGCCGCTCGGTCAGGGCGCAGACGATGGCGCCGGTCCAGCGCTTGCCGATCAGCTCGATCGCGTAGTGGAAGTGGGGGCATACCGCCCCCGCGGTCTTCCCCTGGACCTCGGTCGGACTGACCTGTTCCATGGCTTCGACCTTACTGAACGTAAGTGACGGGCTCGAAGGGATCACCCGGTGCAGGGGCCGGTCCCCACCCCTTCGGAAGTGTTGCGGAGCGCCTGGCGCACCTGCTCGGCCGGGATCGCGAAGCCGCCGCGCGGCCCGCTGGTCGTGGCCGCGAAGACCGTCCCGACCACGTTCCCGCGCGGGTCGACCAGCGGCCCGCCCGAGTTGCCGCTGCGCACCGACCCGCTCATCGCCACGATCGTCCGCTCGACCGGGCCGTTGCCGTAGGAGTCCTCGCTGATCGTCGCCCGGGTCTCGCCGATCCGGGCCGGCGAGAGCGAGTAGGGGCCGTTTTCGGGATAGCCGAGCACCGCCCCGTCCTCTCCCTCTTTCCGCTGGGAGCTGACCGCCAGCGCCGGCAGGGGCGCGCCCACGCGCAGCAGCGCCAGGTCCTGCCGCGGCTCGTAGTAGATCGGGACCGCGTCGAGCTCGACCCCGTCCTGGGTGGTGACCGTGGTGTCGTCGGAGCCGGCGACGACATGGGCGTTGGTGACGACGATTTCGGGTTCGACCGCCCAGCCCGAGCCCTCGATCCCCAGTCCGCAGGCGGTGCTGAGCACCCGCACGACCGATTCGCCGGCGCGGAGGACGTCGGGGTCGGAGGCGATCTTCGCGTTCGGGGCGGCGACCGGCGCCGCCGGCCCCAGCACGGTCGGCGCCGGGTCGACGCGATCGAGCGCGTTCAGCAGCGGCCCGCTCGGCGGCAGCACTTCGTTGAGGCTGCGCAGGATCAGCGACTGCTGGATGTCAGCCCGCAGCCGCGCAGTCGAGGGCGCGTGGAGGAGGACAGCGCCGAAGACCCAGGAGAGGCCGAGGGCGACGGAGGCGATCAGGGCGGCGCCACCGGCGCCGTCGGCGACGTTGAGGAAGGGTCGGCGGACGATCTTTTCCCGCAGGCCGAGGGCGAAGCTCTCCACCGTCACCGCCATCAGCGCCCCGATCAGCAGCGCCCCCAGGGCCGCGCAGAGCGGCGCGTAGGGCGAGTGCGAGCCCTTCGTCAGCAGCAGCGGGCCGACCCGGCTGCCGGCGAAGGCGCCGACGCCGAAGCCGAGGAGGGTGAGGGCGCCGACGATCAGGCCCTGCCGGTACCCCCAGAGAGCGAGGGCAATGGTGAACGCGAGGATCGCCCAGTCCAAAACAGTCACCCGGGAATAGAAGCATTTCCGGGAGAGCCTCCTTTACCTTTCGCCGGTGCCCTCGATCCCCACCGAGGCGGAGCGCCGCCGCCGCCTCCTCACCAGGACCCTGCCGCTCGTGGCCATCGCGCTGGTCGCGTTCGTCGTCGGCATCTCCGCCGGCTCCGGCGGCTCGCCCGAGAAGGAAGCCGCCCAGCGCTTCGTCACGGCCTGGGAGGCGAAGAACTTCAAAGCGATGTACGCGGAGCTGAACGAAGCTTCGCGGGCGCGGGTCGACCGCAAGGAATTCGAAGCCGCCTACCGCGACGCCCAGCAGGTGGCGACGACGCGGGGGCTGAGCGCGGGAGGCGCCGGCGACGCCGAGGACAGCGGCGACGGCAAGGTGGTCCCAGTAGGGATGACGGCTTCGACCGTCGCCTTCGGAACCGTCGAAGCCGAGCTCGACGTGCCCTACGCCGACGGCGGGATCGAATGGGACGAAAGCCTCGTCTTCCCCGGCCTGCGCGACGGCGAGGAACTGGCCGCCGACGTCGAACTGGCCGAACGGGCGCCGATCCTCGCCCGCGACGGCACCGCCCTCGCCGAAGGACCCGCCGAAGAACGCGAACACCCGCTCGGGAGCGCCGCGATCGACGTCACCGGCGAAGTCGGCGAAGCCTCGGAAGAAGACCTGCCCCGCCTCGCCCGCCACGGCTTCCCGCCGGAAACGCCGGTCGGGATCAGCGGCATCGAGCGAGCCTTCAACGACCGCCTCGCCGGCAAGCCCGGCGGCTCGCTGCTGGCGGTCGCCGCCGACGGCTCCGCCGTCCGCACCCTCGCCAAGTCGAAGCCGCAGCCGGGCGCCGCGGTGAAGACGACGATCGACCCCGAGCTGCAGGAAGTCGCGGTCTCGGCGCTGGCCGGCCGCTCCGGCGGCGTCGCCGTCCTCGACACCCGCAAGGGCGACGTGCGGGCGCTCGCCGGCCAGGCCTTCTCCGCCCCCCAGCCCCCCGGCTCGACCTTCAAGGTCATCACCACCACCGCCGCCCTGGAAGCGGGCAAGGTCAGCCTCGACGACGAATTCGAAATCACCGACGGCGTCAACGTCGGCGGCCGCTTCCTCAACAACGCCAACGGCGAGTTCTGCGGCGGCACCTTCCGCGAATCCTTCGCCGAGTCCTGCAACGCCGTCTTCGCCCCCCTCGGCCCGGCGGTCGGCAACGACAAGCTGGTCGGCACGGCCGAAGCCTTCGGCTTCAACTCGCCGCTGACCCTTTACGCGCCGCGGATCGTCGCCGAAGTCGATCCCGAAGAATCGACGATCCCGACCGAAATCGGCGAAGAAATCGACCTCGGCGTCTCGGCGATCGGCCAGGGCGAAGTGCTGGCGACGCCGCTGGAGATGGCGAGTGTCTCGCAGACGATCGCCAACGACGGCGTCCGCCTCCCAACCTCGCTCGTCCTCAACCCGAAGCTGCGCTCCGACGCCGAGCCGGTAAAGGTGATGGAGGAGAAGACCGCCGAAGAGCTGACCGAACTGATGATCGGCGTCGTCACCGAAGGCACCGGGACCGCCGGGGCGATCCCCCAGGCTCAGGTGGCCGGCAAGACCGGCACCGCCGAGCTGGGGCCGAAGGCCGGCGAAGAGGACTCCGAAAACCCGGTCCAGATCAAGGACGCCTGGTTCACCGCCTTCGCCCCGGCGCAGAAGCCGCGGCTGGCGGTCGGGGTGCTGCTGATCGAAGCCGAAGCGGCGGGCGGCGAAGTCGCGGCGCCGATTGCCTCGGAAGTCCTCTCGGCCGGGCTCTAGAGGTCGAGCGTCACTTCGGCGCCCTCTCCGTCTCCCTCGCCGGGGATGTGGAGGGTGAGCGGCCGGTTCTCGGAAGCTTCTTCGGGCAGCAGGAAGATCGCCACCGAGCCCTCGATCGGGCCCAGCTGGGCGGCGGTGTCGAGGCGCGGGATCTGTTCTTCGGCTTCGACCGTGCCGTTGAAGGGAAGGGCGAAGATGCTTTCGCTTTCCAGCACCTGGTACTCCTTCTCGTCCGCATCGGTGATCTTCAGCGTCGAGGGCAGCGGCTGCGGTTCGTCGCTTTCGTTCTGGACTTCGAAGAAGACGCCGAAGTACGTTTCGCCTTTCGGCGCTTCCTTCTGCCCGACGAGGAAGGCTTCGTCCTCGGAGTCGTTCGGGTTGAGGTAGCGGGAGAAGGTGACGTTGTACTTGAGGTCGCCCAGCTCCACCGACTGTCCCTCGGCCACCGACTTCGAGTCGCTCTCGTAGCCGCAGGCGGAGACGCCGACGGTGAGCGCGAGCAGCGCCAGGAGCGCGAGCAGCGACAGCATTGGGCGGCGGTGCGGGGACATCGGCGGCGAGGAGTCTATATATGCGGAGGGCGTTACGGGATGCCCGTCGCGTACCGGTTGCCGCCGGCGACTGCGATGCGCTCGGAGGCGGGCCGGTCGGACTCGAGGTTGTCCCGCAGGCGGCGCAGCGCCGCTCGCCAGCCGCGGCCCTGCCAGAGCGAGCCGGCGCTCAGCAGCTCGAGCAGGCGGTCGCCGGGGCGCGGCTCGGTCCAGTGGGAGACGTGGACCTTGGTCAGGCCGCCGGCGCCCTCGGTCAGCTCCCAGACGGTGTGGTTGGGGATCCGGTTGGCGCGGCCGCCGCGGCCCTCCTCGATCACCCGGAACGGCTCCTCGACCCCGACGATCGTCGTGTCCATCCAGACCTTGCGCAGCGGCGCGTCGACCCGGAACCGCGCCCCGGCACCGATACCGCTGGCGTCGATCCGGGTGAGGTGGAAGTCGGTGAGGAAGTCGTCGGTGAAGGAGGGGCGGGCGGCGAGGTCGACCAGCGTCGCGAAGACCTGCTCGCGCGGGGCGTCGATCTCGATTTCAGCGCTGACGGGACCCATCGGAGCGGGGATTCTAGATGTCATGCCAGGAAGCGACTGGATTGACAAGTTTGAGTGATTTTCGTCAGGGGCAGGACTAGTATCGAACCAACGTCCAGAGAGGAGAGGCCCCATCTTCAACACTGCCGGCATCAGCCCCGCCGGCGAGGCTCTCGCCACCGGCTCCATGCCCGGCGAGGGGACTTATTTCTGCCTCGTCTGCGGCACCCAGGTCTCGCTGAGGGAGACGGATTCGCTGCCCCTGTGTGCCCATTGCGGCGCCTCCCGCTTCCGCCGCGACTCGATCTTCTCCTCGCTGCAGGAGCACGGCTCGAAGACGGTCGAATTCGCGGTGACCGGCGAGCGCGAGCCGCCCGGCTGGCTCGACGAGGCCCGGGATCGCCTGACCGCGCCCGGCTACCACCTGGCGATGCGCGAGCAGGGAGAGATCGCCACCTTCGCCCTCGGCGAGGGCTGGGCCAGGATCGGCCGCTGCAGCACTGCGGACATCTGCCTCGACGATCCCAGCGTCTCTCGCCGCCACGCGATGATCTGCGCCGAGAAGGAGCAGCGCCCCCGCGTCCTCGACGACCGCAGCCTCAACGGGATCCTGCTCAACAGCCGCAAGATCGACGTCGCCGTCCTCAACCCCGAAGACGAGCTGACGATCGGACGCTACCGCCTCTACCTCCTGCAGGCCTAACCGCGAGGCCGTAAAAACCCTTGCTGTACACGGCTTTTTGCGGTCTCGGTGAACCGCCGTCCTTTTCCGGCCACCCCCGCTCCTACGATGCGGCTTGGTGACCGACTTTCCAGACGATCCCGGCAACCCGCCCGGCGAGGAGTCGATCTCGGCCTCGGCCGAGCGCGCCCGCGCCGAGCTCCACGCCGAGATCGAGCGCGTCCGCCGCGGCGTCGAGCAGATGCTCGACGAGCAGAACGCCCCCCTCAACAGCGACATCCGCCGCGAGCTCGACACGGTGCAGGAGGACCTCCGCCGCTACGTCAAAACCCGCATCCGCAAATCCCAGAAGCGCACCGACCGCCGCGTCGGCCGCCTCGAGGACCGCACCGCCGCGCTGGAGAAACGCCTCGACGGCATCGACGCCGAGCGCCGGATGACCGAATGGCGCATCCACTCCGACACCGAGCGCATGCTCGGCGGCCTGCTGCAGGAGGTGCGGGGAATAGCGGACCGGCTGGAGGGAAAACCCCCTCCTCCGGCCCTATAGCTCACTCGGTGCTGATGCTCGGGTCGGCCTGGACCTTCAGCGGCACGATCATCAGGAAGTTGCTCGTGGCGTCGGCGGCGAGGTCGAGGACTCGCTGGGCCTCGTCGTCCTGGCCGGTGGCGCGGAGCTCCGATGCGTAGCCGTTGAGGAGGTCGTCGAGGTCGAAGAGGGCCTCATTGTCGAGGTCCTTGAGTTCGACTTTGGCGCCCTTGCCGAGGCGGCGTTCGATTGCCGCCCGGTCGACGCCGAAGGCGTTGTGGCGGACATAGACGCGGCCGCCGGTCATGCCGGCGCAGGCCCAGGGGCCGATGTCGCCGAGGACGACGGCGCGCCCGGAGGTCATGTACTCGAAGGCGAAGCCCTTGGCGTTGGCGCGGTTGGCGACGGTGCCGCGGCTGTCGTCGATCGGCCCCTCTGGCTCGCCCGCCAGGACCACGTCGGCGCCGGAGAGGCGGATGCAGAAGCGCGAGTCGGCGCTGCCCTGGACGTAGAGCTTGCCGCGCTGAGCCCCGTAGGCGAAGGACTTGCCGACCGAGCCGTTGAGGCGCTTTCCGCGCGCTCCCTTGCCCTTGAGGATCGCGATCGTCCCGCCCAGCATCGTCTTGCCGACACCGTCCTGGGCGCCGCCCTCGACGCGGATGTTCACCCCGTAGGAGTTGAACGCCCCGAGCCCCTGGCCGGCGACCGAGCCGCCGTCGAACTCGAGGTTCGCGAGGACGTCGTCGTCGCTGCCCGCGGCGCCGCCGTCGAAGATCCGGTTGCGGGCGATCGCCCCCGCCAGCTCGGTCCCGAGCACGCGGTCGTTGGCGTCGGTCGCGCGCGGGAAGCGGCTGCTGACGGTCTTGCCCGAGCAGACTTCCGGCGCCAGGGCGGCGATCTGGCTCGAAGCCTGCTTCGCCTCCATCCGGATCGGCCGCGCCATCACCAGGCCGGCTTCGGCCCGCGCCTCGGCCTCCTCGGCCACCGGCAGGTCGAGCGGTTCGAGGTCGAGATGCTCCTCCAGCGGTTCGATCAGCGGCGTCAGGTCGATCGTGTCCTTCATCGCGACCTGCTCCAGCAGGTCGTAGCGGCCGACCAGGTCCTGGGCCCGCTCGTAGCCGAGCGAGGCGACGACCTGCTTGACCTCCTCGCCCATCGAGGCGAAGAAGCGGGCGCAGGACTCAGCGGCGCGGTCGACCTCCTGCGGGGTGAACTTCTTCAGCCCGTGGGCCTCCGCTTCTTCGGGGGTCTCGATCTGGGTCGCGATCCCGACGTGGCAGGTGTCGAGCTGGCAGCCGCGGCAGATCGTGCAGCCGAGGCTGACCATCGCCAGGGTGCCGAAGCCGACGCGGTTGGCGCCGAGGCAGTGCAGCTTGACGATGTCGTGGCCGGTCCGGTACCCGCCGTCGGCCCAGATCTCGACCCGGTTGCGCAGCCCGGCCTCCATCAGCGCCCGGTGCACGGCGCGGGTGCCGATGTCGCTCGGCAGGCCGACGTGGCGCAGCGCGTGCTGGCGCGCCGCGCCGGTCCCCCCCTCGAAGCCCGAGAGGGTGATGATGTCGGCGCCGGCCTTGGCGATCCCGAGGCCGATCGTGCCGATGTTCGGCACCACAGGCACCTTGACCGAGACCCGCACGTCCGGGTTGACCGTCTTCAGCTCGTCGATCAGCTCGGCCAGGTCCTCGATCGAGTAGAGGTCGTGGTTGTTGGAGGGCGAGATCAGGTCGGTGCCGGGCGAGGCGTTACGCGCGGCGGCGACCTTCTCGGAGACCTTCTTGCCGGGCAGGTGGCCGCCCTCGCCGGGCTTGGCGCCCTGGCCGATCTTGATCTCGGCGACGTAGGAGCTGTTCAGCATCTCCGCCGAGACGCCGAAGCGGCCGGAGGCGACCTGCTGCCCGCGCCACTTGCGGTAGCGCCCGTACATGTCGCGGATCTCGCCGCCCTCGCCGTTGACGCAGAGGATGTTGGTCGCTTTTGCCGCGTCGGCGTAGGCACGGAAGGCCGGCTCGGACTGGGAGCCGAAGCTCATCGAGGAGATCACGATCGGGTAGTCGTGGTGGCCGACGCCGGCGTCGACGCCGGCCGGGTCGACCGGGTCGCGATCGCCCTTCAGGGCCATGATGTGGCGCATCGAGATCGGGCTCTGCCTCTCGAGGTCGCGGACTTTCTCCGAGTACTCCTCGTAGGTGCCGGTCCCGTTCGCGGTCGCGATCGCCGCCTTGTAGACCTTCGGGTAGAAGCGGAACGTCTTCGCCGGTTTCGCCGCCGCGTCGTCGCCCGAGAGGGCGTGGGCGCGGGCGTTGGTGTCCTCGTCGAGGTCGGCGAACCCGGTCCCCGCCTTCTCGGAGGCGGCGTAGAACTCGGTCTGGAAGATCTCGGCCAACTCCGGCTTGATCCCGATCGAGCTGAACTGGCGCGCGTAGCCGCGGACCTCGTGGATCCCGATCGTCGAGATCACTTTCTCGATCCCTTTGCGCAGCGCCGCGCAGAGGTTGGCGACGTCGGACTCGTAGTCCTCGACGCAGATCACCTCGACCATCGTGTACGGGCAGACGCCGTTGGCGCCGAGCCCGAGGGCCAGCATGACGTCGTGGACGTTGCGGATCGAGGCGGCGCGCAGGACGAGGCCGCAGCGCCGGCGCAGGTTCTCTTCGCCGGGCTCGACTTTGAACTGCTTCAGCGCCTGGTCGACCGCCGAGGTCGCCAGGTGCGGATCGAGGTAGCGGCGCTCGGCGTCGTAGACGGTGCGGTCGGTGAGGACCAGCAGCTCGCAGCCGTTGCGGACCTTCTTCACCGCCTCCTGCTTGATCCGCTCGATCGCCCCCCGCGTCGTCTCCGACTCCAGCAGGGAGATGTCGACGGCGGCGGCGCGGCCGCGGAACTCCTCCCAGAGGTCCTCGAGCAGGTAGGTGTCGTGCTCGCGGGCGATCTCCCGGTAGGGCTTGTCGGCGAGCGGCGCCAGGCCGTGGTGGCCGCCGAGGATCACCGGGAACCCGGTTTCGACCGTGCCCGTGTCCTCGCCCGCGTTCTCCAGCGAGGGCCGGCGGCCGAACAGGGTCCGGGTCGAGAAGTGCTCCATCTCGCGTTCGCGGTCGATCGCCGGGTTGGTGACGACGGCGACCGTCTCCTTGAAGTAGTCGGCGAGGTTCTGGCGCTCGGGCGAGAGCGCCGCCAGCGGGCCGTCGTAGCCGAGCGACCCCACCGGCTCGGCCCCGTTGGAGGCCATCTGCTGGACGAGTTTGACGTCGTCGCGCTGCCAGCCGAAGCCGGCGAGGACGCGATCGGAGACCCGGACCGGCTCCTCGGGGCCGGCGTCGGTGTAGCCGGGGACGTCCTGGCCCTCGAGCGGGCCGCCGGTCTCCAGCGCCCGCTCGTAGCCGGCGACCGCCTCGACGCCGTTCCGCGCCAGCCAGCGGTCGCGGACGATCCGCAGCATCTCGTCGTGCGGGTGCAGGCTGGAGCTGCGCTCGGCGCGGTCGATCTGGACCAGCACCTTCTCGCCCGGCGCCAGCGGCTTCGGCTCGGAGGTCATCTTCGCGACCGAGACGACGCCGGGCTCCGAGCTGAAGACGAAGTCATCTTCGGTCTCGACCTGCCAGAGCGGGCGCAGACCCATTGCGTCGGCTGAGAAAACGCACTCGTCGGCGTGGCGGGCGATCAGCGCAACGGGGCCCTGCGCGAACGGCCCCATCGTCTGGTGCAGGTACATGTAGAAGGCGTGCAGGTCCTCGGGGAGGCCGCGGACCTCCTCGACGATCGGCGGCAGCACCATCTCCATCGCCTCGGCGAGGCTGAAGCCCTCGCGGCTGACCAGGGTGTCGATCGTGCGGTTGAGGTCCTGCGAGTCCGAGGAGCCCGGCTGGATCGGCACCGCCAGCATCTTCGCCTCCTGGCGCAGCTGCTGGATCGTGTTGATCTCGCCGTTGTGGCCGAGGACGGAGAAGGGCTGGACCCGTTTGAACGAGGGCCAGGTGTTGGTCGAATAGCGGTTGTGGCCGAAGCAGCCGATCGTCTCGAAGCGCGGGTCGTGCAGGTCCGGGTAGTACTCGCCGAGCACGTTCGGCGCGCCCATCACCTTGTAGACGCAGGTCGTGGCGGAGAAGGAGGGGACGTGGACGTCGAGCTCTTTCTCCAGGCAGATCATCAGGTCGAAGAGGACGTGGTGGCGGGTCTCGGAATCGGCGACGAGGCCGCCGAGCTGCCAGAAGATCGGCTCCTCCTCGCGGGCGGTCGGGCCCAGCGCGGGCGAGTTGACGACGCCCTCGCGCTCGGCGAGGACGCGGAAGCCGCCGGCCGCGAGCAGCTCGCGGGCGTCGTGCTTGACCCGCTCGACGTCCTGGGAGCGCTCGATGAAGACGTGGGCGACGGCGAAGGCGTCGTCGGTCGCCAGCGACGGGTCGTGGCCGCCGGCGCGGACCTCCTCGGCCCAGATCTTGCGCGGGATGTCGACCAGGAGGCCGCAGCCGTCCCCCTCGCCGTCGACGTTGCCGGCGCGGTGGAGCATCTTCTGCAGGGCGGGGATCGCCAGCTCGATCGGTTCGTGGCTCGGCGTCGCGTCCTTACGGACCGAGGCGTAGATGGCGCAGGCGTCTTTGTCCTCGACGCTGGGCGGAGAGACGAGCGGCCGGTAGGGACGCTCTGGCGAGTAGCGCTCCACGCGAGCGCCGCGATCGGACTGGGCCTTCAATTTTTACCTCCCGGGTTCCACGCCTTCTTCGAGCGGGCGCGCGACGGGTTGACGAGTTACGGGATTATAGGGTCGCGTCAAGCCCCCCTTCTGCTGCCGGTTCAGACGCTAGGTTGAGCGAGTGAGTTCGACCGTGGCATTCCCTCTTGCCGGGCTCGAGACCGACCTCAGGTCTCGGCCCCGGGGACAACTGCTGAAGTGGGTCGGCAACAAGTTCCGCCAGGCCCACCTGATCGCGGGCCTCCTCCCAGAGAGCATCGACACCTACTACGAGCCTTTCGTCGGCACCGGCGCCGTTCTTGCCACGGTCTCCCCTGCTCGCGGCGTCGCCGGCGACTCCCTCCCGGTCCTGATCGATTTCCATCGACTCGTCCAGACAAAGCCGGAGCAGCTCGTGACGCATTACTCCACCACTCGCGAACAGATCTTGGAGCGGGGCCGCGTGGCCTACGAGGAGGTCAAGGAGCGCTTCAACGCCGAGCCCAACCCAGAGGATCTTCTTGTTATCAGCCGAACTTGCTACGGCGGTGTGATGAGGTTCACCCGCGACGGCAGGATCAGTACCCCGATCGGACCCCACACCCCGATGCCCCCCGAGAAGCTGGCCACCTACATGGTCGACTGGAAAAACAGGCTCAAGGGCACCTCGTTCGTCAACCGCGACTTCCGCGAGACGATGGCCGAGGCAGGTGACGGAGCGGTGGTCTATTGCGACCCACCGTATCTGCACGGACAGTCGATCCTTTACGGGGCGCAGGACTTCCGCACCGGCTATTTGTGGACGGCGGCCTTGGAAGCGGTCGAGCGAGGGGCGCGGGTGGTCGTCTCGATCGATGGATGGCGACGCTCCGGGGCGAAGAAGATCGCGCTCGACGACATCCCTGAGGGCCTCTTCGCGAGAGAGCTCCTGATCGAGCGAGGCGGCTGCATGCTTCGCCGCTTCCAGATGAGCGGGGAGGACATGCAGGCCGAGCGGGTCGCCGACCGGCTCCTGCTCAGCTGGTGAGGCTTGGCTCCGGCCAACTCGCGATCACCGAAGGCCACTCCGTCACCACCTCGCGCCCGAAAAAGGCAGCGTCGAGGAGGCCGGAGTGCAGCATGTCGATGATCCGGCATATATAAGGTTTTCCGCACTCCCACCAGGTGAACCGGTCATCCAAGAAGAGGTAGTGGTCGACCGCGATTCCCTCTTCTCGCAGCTCGTTCAGCTCGTATCCGTCAAGCGCGCTCTCGTAGACGCCGTCGGCAACTCTGCTGCCGAACGTCTTGGTTCCGTAGTACTCCTTTATCTCCCATGCGGCATGGGGATGGTTGAGGCTCGGAAATGCCCCATCCATTCTCCGGAAAAGAGTGCGCAGGGGCATCCCGTCCCGCGAGAAGGTAAGAGGACCCCGGGGGTCGGCGATGAAAGGCGCCTCCCCGAATCGATCGTTGAGCCCTCTCCAGGTCAGCATGTTGACGATTCCAGTTAGGTAAGCAGGGTGCCTCTTGGCGCCCTTCTGCTTATTGAACGGCAGGAGCTGGCTGGGCGGGTCCACCTCCGCGCGAAGCTCCTCGAACAGCTCCCTCGCTTCCCTCCTGTCCATGAGGTTGTCCCGAATTTGGTTCTGCATGAGATCCGCTCGGATTGTGGAATACCGAGCAATTTCCCGTGCTAGCTCCTCCTGTCCTTCGGGAGACAAACCCCTTCTGCGCAAGGCATTGACTACCTCAGCAGGGGAATAGGCGCGGGGGCGAGAGATCATCTTTTGCGTAGCGCGATGTGAATAGCCGATCTCCTGTGAAACCAGCTTCACCACTGCCCAAAACTCCGGTGGCTTCCCGCGAAACTCCTCAACCGGCAGCATTGGGAAACCTTAGATCGGCAGGAGTCAAGCCCAGGACATGGGCTCGTAACCACCCTCTGGCTGCACACCAAGCAAAAGCGCCGTCACCTTCCTATCGGACCGGTTGAGGATCGTCCGCTTTGCAGGAGGATCGACCGAGGCGAAGGTGCCTGCCGGCGCCGGATGGTCCTCCCCGTCGAGCCGCATCACCGCCTCGCCCTCGAGGATCACGTAGAGCTCGACCTGCCCGCTCTGCGCCTCGTCGTGCTCGGGGATCTGCCCGCCGGGCGCGATCTCGACCAGGTTGTAACCGAAGGCTCGCGTTCCCAGCGCCTTGCGGGCGAGCAGCCAGGTGCAGTCGCCCGACCCCTCCATCCGCTCGAAGTCGTCGCGGTTCTTGATCGTGTAGTTGGCCATGCTCCGAGCCTAATCCGTCATCGGTTCCAGCTCGGTTCAAACGCTTCTTTCACCAGGGTCCTCGGCTTGCCGCCTGACGTGGAGACGGTCTGGACCTTGTGGTTGCGCAGGCCCGGGTCGAAGCCGCCGTTGAAGCCGAGGACGAGCTTGCCGTCGGCGGAGAGGTCGGTGCCGACGAAGCCCTGCTCGCCGGTGCCGGCGACCGGCTTCTGCGCCCCGGTCTTCGGGTTGACCAGGACGGCGTAGCTGACGTCCTGGCCGCCGAACTCGGCCAGCAGGCGGCTGCCGTCTGCGGACCAGTCGGTCGGGAACAGCCCCTGGAGGAGCGGGTCGACCTTGGTGTGGGTCAGGCGTTTGACGCCTTTGCCCTGCGGGTCCATCAGGAAGAGCTCGTTCTTGCCGCCGTAGCGGCGCTTCTTCGCTTCCACGGTCTTCACGAAGACGATCTTCTGGAGACCCCAGAGCGGGTCGGAGGAGCGGTGGTCGTCGGTCAGCCGCACCGGTTCCGGGGCGCGAACGTTGACCACGCCGGGAATCGGGACCGGGAAGCGGAAGACGTCGCTCCGCGGCGGGTACTTTTCGCTTCCAGAGATCGAGTAGACGATCTCGGTCCCATCCGGCGAGAAGCTGAAGCCGCCGAAGAAGCCCTGGGCGACGACGGACTGGGTACCGGTAGCGACGTCGATCAGGACCAGCTTGAGCTTGCCCAGTTCGGGACCGCGCAGCGCCGCGATCGTCTTCGAGTCCGGCGACCAGGCCAGATAACCGTTGCGGATGTTCTTCATCAGCGTCGTCGCCGGCCCGCCAGTGGCCGGCGCCAGCTTCAGTTCCTGCGCGAACTTCGGTCCTTCGTGCAGGTAGGCGATCGAGAGCCCGTCCGGAGCGACCTTCGGAGCGCGTCCGGCTCCGACCTTCCGCCCCCCGCTGCCGTCGTCGCTGGCCACGTAGACCGTCGCGTGGAGCGGGTTCTTGACGTAGGCGAGCGTCGCGCCGGCGCTCGCGGGCATTGCCAACAGGGCGACGAGGACGAGGGCGGGCAGGAGCAGCTGCGGCTTCGGGAGGGTCGTCATGCGGCCGATGCTATCCCGGGCCAACGACAGCGGCGACCACCAGCCCGCCGCTGACGCTGAGGAAGGAGACCACCGCCAGCGCCCGGTACCAGAGGCGCTTGTCGACCTCGGGGTCGAAGGCGAGCGGGACGAAGAGGAAGGGGTTGACGAAGGTGCCGAAGACGAGCGCCGCGGCGACGGCGGTCGGTAGGTCCGGCACCGCCAGTCCGACCCCGATCAGGATCAGGCCCATCATCACGTAGTCGAGGTGGACCTGGCGGATCCGCTGCGGCGCCACGATGCCGATCCGCCGCAGCCACTCCGGCCGCTCGCCGCGGATCACCATCGCCCAGCCGAGCAGGCCGCCCAGCGCCAGCTCGATCAGGCCAATGCGGACGACCCAGTCCATCTACGCCTACAGCTCCGGCACGTCGGCGCCGAGGGGGCTGAAGGGCAGCCGTTTGACCTCGGCCCAGCCGGCGCAGCGCTCCTCCAGCGCCGCGGCTACCTGTCCCGCCTCCTGCCAGGTGGTCCAGACGAGGACGGTCGGGCCGGCGCCGGAGATCGTCGCCCCCAGCGCCCCCAACTCCCGGGCCGAGTCGACGAGTTCCATCGAGCGGGGGTAAAGCTCGCGGCGGCGGTCCTGGTGGATCGAGTCGCGGAGGCCGCGGGCGAGCAGGTCGAGGTCGGCGCTGCGCAGGCCGAGGACCAGCGTCGCCGCGGCGGAGACGTTGGCGACGGCGTCGCCGAGGGGCACCTCAGCCGGGATCGCCTCGCGCGCGCGCTCGGTGGAGACCTCATCGGGCGGGATCACGACGATCCCCTCCAGCCCCTCGGGCGGGTCGAAGCGCGCGGCGGTCGGCCCGTCCTCGCGGCTCGCGCAGACGACGAAGCCGCCGTAGATCGCCGCGGCGACGTTGTCTGGATGCCCCTCGATCTCGGTCGCCCGCGCCAGCATCTCCTCCTTCGAGAGCGCCAGCTCGTAGAGGTGGTCGGCGGCATAGAGGCCGGCGACGATCGCCGCCGCGGAGGATCCCAGCCCCCGCGCCAGCGGGATCTCGCTGCGCAGCCGGAAGGCGATTCCGTCCGCCGGCCGCAGGCTCTCGAACGCCCGCACGATCAGGTTGTCGCACCCGGTCGAGACCTCGAGGCCGCCCGGATCGAAGGAGAACTCGTCGCTCTCCTCGACCTCCAGCTCCAGGTGCAGCGCCATCGCCGCCGCCATCGCGTCGTAGCCGGGGCCAAGATTGGCCGAGGAGGCGGGGACGCGGACGAGCCGGTGGCGCGCGGTCACGGATTTAGTCGAACACAGCGCGCTCGACGGCGCTGAGGTCGTTGTCGCAGTTGATCACCGAGGGGGCTTTGGAGAGGGCGGTGTCGGGGTCCTTGAGGCCGTGGCCGGTGAGGACGCAGACGACGGTCTCGGGACGGGCCGCATCCTCGACGACCGGGAGGCCGTGGGCGAGGAGGCCGGCGACCGAGGCGGCGCTGGCGGGCTCGCAGAAGACGCCTTCGTTGTCGGCAAGCCAGCGGTAGGCGCCCAGGATCTGCTCGTCGGAGACGGCGGCGACGCGGCCGCGGGAGGCGGTGAAGGCTGCCATCGCCTCCTCCCAGCGCGCCGGGTTGCCGATCCGGATCGCCGAGGCGACGGTCTCGGGCTTCTCGACCGGCGTGCCGCGGACCAGCGGCGCCGCGCCCTCGGCCTGGAAGCCGTAGAGGACCGGGGCGGCGCCGACCTCCTGGAAACCGCGCCAGTAGGCGGTGACGTTGCCGGCGTTGCCAACGGGAATCGCCAGCGCGCCGGGCGCGGCGCCCAGGTCCTCGACCACCTCGAAGGCGGCCGTCTTCTGGCCTTCGATCCGGTGCGGGTTGACCGAGTTGACGAGCTCGATCGGGTGCTTCTGCGAGAGCTCGCGGACGATCCGCAGGGCGTCGTCGAAGTTGCCCCTCAGGGCGACGACGCGGGCGCCGTGCATCAGCGCCTGGGCGAGCTTGCCGATTGCGATCTTGCCCTCGGGGACGATCACCGCCCCGCGCAGGCCGGCCCGCGCCGCGTAGGCGGCGCAGCTGGCGGCGGTGTTCCCGGTCGAGGCGCAGATGATCGCCTCCGCCCCGCGCCCCTTCGCCCGCGAGACCGCCACCGTCATCCCCCGGTCCTTGAACGACCCGGTCGGGTTCAGGCCCTCGAATTTGAAGAAGGCGCGTGCTTCGATCCGCTCCGAGAGCCGGGGCGCCTCGATCAGCGGCGTCGACCCCTCGTTCAGCGTCACCACCGGGTCCCCTGGCTCGAGCGAGAGCCGGTCGCGGTAGCGATCGATCAATCCCGCCGCCACTAGTACTCCTCCTCGATCACCCTGATGCTGCGAGGCGGCGAGCGCAGGTCTTCTAGCCCCGCCAGCTCCTCGACCGCGGCGGCGAACTTCGACTCCAGGCACTGGTGGATCACCATCACCAGCCGCGCCTCGGAGCCGCTGCCGCGCTGGACGAAGCTCTTGACCGAGATCCCGTGCTCGCCCAGCACCGTCGCCACCCGCGCCAGCACGCCGGGCTGGTCGGCGACCTCGAGGTGCAGGTAGAAGGAGGAGTCGACGTCGGCGACGATCGGCAGCTCGACCCGCGTCTCGTGCACCGGCGCGTCGCCAGCGAGGATCGAGACGACGTCGCCGAGGACCGCCGAGGCGGTCTGCAGCCCGCCCGCGCCCGGGCCCGACATCGTCACCTCGGTGATCGCCGGTGCCTCGACCATGACCGCGTTGAACGGCCCCTCGATCGGCGCCAGCGGGTGACCCGGGTAGAGGAAGCAGGGGAAGACGCGGACGCTGATGCCCCCGTCGCGCCGTTCGGCGACGCCGAGCAGCTTCAGCGAGAGGCCAAGCTCCTTGGCGTAGGCGAGGTCGTCGGGCTGGATCCCCTCGATCCCCTCGAACGGGACCTCCGCCAGGGTGACCGGGGTGTGGAAGGCGAGGCGGGCGAGGATCGCCATCTTCGCCGCCGCGTCGGCGCCGCCGACGTCGTCGGAGGGATCGGCCTCGGCGTAGCCCAGCTCCTGCGCCCGCCCCAGCACCTCCGCGTAACCGGCTCCGGTCGCCGCCATCTCGCTGAGGATGAAGTTGGTGGTGCCGTTGACGATCCCGAAGACCTTGGAGATCTCGGTGACGCCGAAGCTCTCCTGGATCGTCCGCACGATCGGGATCACCGCCGCCACCGCGGCCTCGAAGCGCAGCTGGACGCCGGCCTCGCGGGCGACCGCGAAGAGCTCGTCGCCGTGCTGGGCGAGCAGTTGCTTGTTGGCGGTGACGACCGGCTTGCCGGCGCGCAGGGCAGCGATGACGTGTTCCCGCGCCGGCTCCGTCCCCCCCATCAGCTCGACGACGAGGTCGGAGCCGGCGAGGATCTCCTCGAAGTCGCCTTCTTCGCGGGTGAGGACGCCGGCGATCTCCGGCCGCCGCCCGGTCGCCGCCTCGACCGCCTCGGCCCGCTCCGCCAGCAGCTCGGCGAAGGCGGCGCCGACGGTGCCGCGTCCGAGCAGCCCGATGCGGACGGGTTTGGAGCCTTCGGAGGCCACGCTCCTAAACGTCCCTCGCGGTCAGGTCCTCGTAGGTCTCGCGCCGGACCACGACCCGGGCCTCGCCGTCGCGGCAGAAGACGACCGGCGGCCGGGTGACGCCGTTGTAGTTGTTGGCCATCGCGTAGCCGTAGGCGCCGGTGGCCGGGGTGACGAGGACGTCGCCGACGGCCGGCTCGGCCAGCATCGTGTCGCGGACGATGACGTCGCCGGACTCGCAGTGCATGCCGGCGATCGTGACCAGCGTCTCGGCCGGCGCGGCGGCGCGGTCGGCGATCAGCGCCTCGTAGACCGAGCCGTAGAGCATCGGCCGCAGGTTGTCGGACATGCCGCCGTCGACCGCGACATAGGTGCGGACGCCGGGAATCTCCTTGACGGTGCCGACGCGGTAGGCGGTGAGGCCGGCGTTGGCGACCAGGGAGCGGCCGGGCTCGACCAGGATCCGCACGCCCTCGCCGAAGACCTCGGCGACACCCCTGGCCTTGACGTCGACGTAGGCGTCGATCGAGGGGGGCTCGTCCTCGGCGGTGTAGGCGACGCCGAGGCCGCCGCCGACGTTGACCACCCGGCACCAGTCGCCGGCCAGCTCGCCCAGCGCCTGGATCGCCAGCTTGTAGGGCTCGAGCTCGAAGATCTGGGAGCCGATGTGGGCGTGGAGCCCGACCAGCTCGAGCTTCTCGGAGGCGAGCACGCGCTCCACGGCTTTTGCCGCCAGCCCGTCCGCGAGGCCGAAGCCGAACTTACTGTCCAACTGGCCGGTGGTGATGTAGTCGTGGGTCGAGGGCTTGATCCCGGGCGTGACCCGGATCAGCACCCGCTGCGGTTCGTCGAGCAGGCGCTCGCAGCGCTCGATCTCGTCGAAGGAGTCGAGGATCAGGTGGCGGATCCCGGCGCGGGCGGCGAAGAGGATCTCCTCGTCGGACTTGTTGTTGCCGTGCATGTGGATCCGGTCGGGGTCGAAGCCTGCCTTCAGCGCCATGTGCAGCTCGCCGCCGGAGGCGACGTCGACCGAGAGCCCCTCCTCCGCGAAGAGCCGGTAGGCGGCGGTGCAGGGCAGCGACTTGCTGGCGAAGAGGACCTCGAACTCGGCTCCGCGGCTCTCGAACGCCTCGCGGTAGGCGCGGGCCCGGGCGCGGATGTCGTCCTCGGCGTACAGGTAGGCGGGGGTGCCGAACTCTTCGGCCAGCTCGACCACGTCGCAGCCGGCCACCTCCAGGCGCCCCTCCGCGTTGGTCCGGCTCCCCTGCGGGAAGACCGCCGACCCCGCGATCGGATCGCTCGCTACCGACCCCGCCTGTACGTGCTCAGCCATTGGGCAGGCATTTTGACGATTAGGGCCTGAGCGGGCGGAACGCTTGCTTCAGCCGGAGATCACTTGCCGCCGACGAGGCCTTCGACCGCGCCGACGGTTTCGTCGACGGTCTTGCCGACCGGCGATTCCGGTCCGGCGACGCCGTTGACGGTTTCTTCGGTCACCTGGGTAACTCCGGTTTCCTCCAGAGCACCGCCGGTGACGCTTTCGTCGACCTGGTTGACGGTTTCGTTGACGGTGCCGGTGACCTTTTCCGAGGTCGTGGAGGTGGTCGTGCCATCGCCCCCGCCGCCGGTTGCACCACCGCCCCCTCCGCCGTTGGAAGACGGGCCGGAGCCGCCCGAACCGCCACCGGAGCCTTCGCCGGGTGCCGAGCCGCCTCCGCCGCCACCTCCCGGAGCTTCGTGGCCACCGCCACCGGTCCCAGCGCCGGTGCCCTGCCCCGTCCCGCCAACCCCCTGCGGGCCGCTGCCGCCGCCGGCACCGCTGCCTTTGCCGGCGGCGCCGCCGCCCGCGGAGACACCGGCGCCACCTTTCGCGGCCGGGCCGCCGCCACCCGCGGCGGCCGCCGCATCGCCGGCGGCCTCTGCGGCCGAGACGGCGGCTTCGTCGTCCCCCCCGATCAAGCCCGGGACGGGGAAATTCTCGAAGACCTGGGCGGAGACGAGGAGAACGAAGGCGACGACCGCCACCGCGACCAGCCCCGCTCCGGACATCGCTCCCACCAGGTAGTTCCGCGCCTGCCTAACCATCCGCTGTTCGCGTACCCACGGTAGTCAGCGGATAACGACCGCTCAGGGAATACTCCTAAAATTAAGTAGGGCGAACGTTCAGCCAGGCGTGGCGTTCTCGACGTGCAGCAGCTCTTCGGTCGCCTCTTCCTCCATCTGCAGGGTCGTGTGTTCGATCCCATAGCTCTCCCGCAGCGTCAGCTCGAGCCGGCGCCGGATCAGGTCGCGGTCGCTGTTCTGGGCGACGACGACGTGGGCGGCGATCGCGCCGAATCCGGAGGTGACGGTCCAGACGTGGAGGTCGTGGACCGAGCGGACCCCCTCCTCGCGGCAGATCGCGGTCCCCACCGCGTCGACGTCGAGCCCGGCCGGCGCCGCCTCCATCAGCACGTCGACCGGCTCCTTGATCAGGCGCCAGGAGGAGGCGAAGATCAGGGCGGCGATCAGCAGGCCGACGATCGGGTCGACGATCGGCGAGCCGCCGAGCAGGACGAAGGCGCCGGCGACGACGACGCCGATCGAGCCGAGCGCGTCGGCGGCGGAGTGCCGGAGGACTCCCTCGAGGTTGATGTCCTCGCGCTGGCCGCCGGCGAGGACGACGGTGGCGGCGACGTTGCCGGCGAGGCCGAAGGCGCCGAGGGCGAGGACGCCCCAGCCGTCGATCCCCGGCGGGTCGGAGAAGCGCCCGATCGCGGCGACGGCGACGGCGACGCTGACGACGACGAGGAGCAGCCCGTTGACGAGCGCCGCCAGAACCTCCGAGCGCTGGTAGCCGAAGGTGCGCCGCCCCGCCGCCGGCAGGCCCGCCAGCCGCGCCGCGATCAGGGCGAGGACGATCGAGCCGGCGTCCGAGAGCAGATGGCCGGCATCGGCCAGGACTGCCAGCGAGCCGGTGAGGAAGCCGCCGACCGCCTCGGCGAGCAGCAGCCCGACGTTGATCCAGAGCGCCCACCGCATCCGCCGCCGGCTGTCGGCGCGGCGCGCGTCGAGCGCGTGGCTATGACCGGGTCCGTGCACGCAACCGAGGATACGGATGCCGACGGGACGAAAATACCCCTATATGTAGGGAAATCGTCCCGTCGGCGGATAGGGGTCAGGCGGCGACGGGCTCCTTCGCGGCCTCGGCGGCGACTTCGGCGGCGTAGCCGAGGCGCTCGGCGTATTCGCGGGCCTGCATCCGCGAGATGACCATCCGCTGAATCTCGGCCGTGCCCTCGAACAGCTGGTAGATCTTGGCGTCGCGGAACCACTTCTCCAGCGGGCACTCGGTGCTCTGGGCGTAGGGGCCGACCAGGTCCATCAGCGTCGTCGTCGCCCACATCGTCACGTCACCGGCCTTCAGCTTCGACATCGAGCCCTGGCCGCCGGTCATCGGCACCCCGTTGCGGCCCATCCAGGCGGCGCGCTGGACCAGCAGGCGCGCCGATTCGATCTCGGTGGCGACGTCGGCCAGCGTCTGCTGGATCCGCTGCGACTGCAGCATCGCCACGCCTTCGTAGGACTGGCCGTCGAGGTACTCGAGGGTCCACTCGTAGGCGGCCTGGGCGATCCCCAGCGCCGAGGCGCCGACCAGCGGCCGGGTCACCTCGAAGGTCGCCAAGGCGTCGGCGCCGCGGGACTTCTTCCCTTCGCGCCCGCGCTGCAGCTTCTTCTCCAGCTTCTCCTCGCCGCCGAGCAGGCAGTCGCCGGGGACGCGGCAGTCCTCGAGCACGACCTCCGCCGTGTGCGAGGCGCGGATCCCGAGCTTCGACTCCTTCTTGCCCTGGGAGAGGCCGGGAGTGTCCTTGGGGACGACGAACGAGGCCTGGCCACGGGTACCGAGCGCCGGGTCGACGGTGGCGACGACGACGTGGACGTCGGCGATGCCGCCGTTGGTGATGAAGACCTTGGTCCCGTTGAGGACCCACTCCTCGCCGTCGCGCCTGGCGGTCGTTTTCAGGCTCTTGACGTCGGAACCCGCCTGCGGCTCGGTGACGGCGTAGGCGCCGAGCTTGATCTCCTCGGCGGTCCCGAAGCACTCGGGGACCCAGCGCATGATCTGCTCGGGGGTGCCGGAGGAGGCGATGCCCGCCGCGGCGAGGCCGGAGCCGGAGATCGCCAGCGCGGTGCCGGCGCAGCCCCAGTGGAACTCTTCGGCGGAGATCACCTGGAACTGGCCCTCGGGGTCGGCGGCGGAGCGCTGGATCGACTCCAGCGTGCCGAAGCCCTGCTTCCGCGCCTCCTTGATCACCTCCCAGGGGATGCTCTCCTCCTGGTCGTGCTTCCGAGCTGCCGGCCGGATCACCTCGCGGGCGAACTTGCGGCACCGCTCCTTGAAGTCTTTCTGCTCGTCGTTGAGTGCGAAGTCCATCTCGATCCTCTCTCGCGCCTTCCGCTACCGATTGACTGGTCAGTCAGCCAGTCCTGCCGGGACTCTACTCCTCCCCGTCGGAGGCGCTCGGCTACGTTTCGGGCGTGACCCCGAAGCGGCCGATCAACGCCGACGTCCCCGAGGCGGAGGCGAAGGAGTCGGAGGCCCCGACGCAAGAGACTCCGAAAGCGGAGGGGGCGCCGAAGATCCTGGCGGCGCTGGTCGCCCTGGCGGTCGTCTTCATCGTCGCCGCGATCGTCTTCGGCACCGGCGGCGACTCCGGCAGCAGCGAGGCGCCGGCCCCCACCCCGGCCCCGATCGAGAGCAAGCCGTCGGAGAGCGCCCCCGAACAGACCGCCGAATCCCTCGGCTATCCCGGCTTCGCGACCAACAACACGACCCGCATCGGCGGCTCGGACCCGACCGCCAACGCCGCCGGCGCCGCGCTCGCCGCCTTCCCCTCCACCACGCCGGCACAGCGGCCCGCGGCCGTCACCATCGCCGGCGAAGAAGACTGGGCGGGGGCGATCGCCGCCGCCGTCCTGATGGCGGAACCGGTGCGGGCGCCGATCCTCTTCTCCGGGCCTGACGAGATGCCGGAGGTGAGCGAAGAAGCGCTCGACGCGCTCGACCCCCAGGGCAGCACGGAGACCGGGCAGGCGGCGCTCTTCGCGGTCGGCACCGTCGCCTACTCGGGCAAGGCGGCCCCGGTCGACTCCGGCGATCCCGCCGCGACCGCGGCCCAGATCTTCAACCTGCGCGAACGTCTGACCGGCGCCCCGCCGAAGCACATCGTCCTCGCCTCCGGCACCAGCCCCGACTTCGCGATGCCCGCCGCGGCCTGGGCCGCGCGCTCCGGTGACCCGGTCCTCTATGCCGAACCGAAGAAGCTGCCGCAGCCGACCGCGGCGCTGCTGAAGGCGCATCCGAAGGTGCCGGTCTACGTGCTCGGCCCCTCCTCGGTGATCTCCTCCGAGGTCCTGCGCCAAGTCGCGAAGGTCTCGAAGAGCGTCAAGCGCGTCTCCGGCGAGGACCCAGTCGCCAACGCGGTCGCCTTCGCCCGCTACCGCGACGGCAGCTTCGGCTGGAACATCAACGACCCCGGCCACGGCTTCGTCCTCGCCCGCAGTGACTCCCCCGCCGACGCCGCCGCCGCGGCCCCGCTCTCGGCCTCGGGCACCTGGGGGCCGCTGCTGCTCACCGACGACGCCGGGGCGCTGCCGCAGGACGTCCGCAGCTACCTGCTCGACCTCAAGCCCGGCTACACGACCGACCCCACCCGCGCCTTCTACAACCGCGTCTGGGTGATCGGCGACGAGGGCGCGATCGGGCTCGACCAGCAGGCGGAAGTGAACGAGCTGGCCGAACTTGCGAAGATCGGCGGCGGAGAATGAGCGAGTCGGAGAACCCCCAGCTGCTCGGCGGCGGCAAGGAGATCACCGTCGAGGACATCCGCGCCCTCGCCGGCCCGGTGACCCCTCACTTCTCCCTGCAGGTCCGCAACCGCATCCGCCGCCTGATCGAGCCGCTGCCCGCCGGCCACCCGGCGCGGGCGGAGGGAGAGCGGCAGACCGCCCGCCTGGAAGCGCTGGCCCAGCACAGCGGCGAGCCGCGCGAGGGGCTCGGGATCTCGCATTGAAGTACCTGGCGCCGGGCGTCTGGCGGCTGAAGGAGTTCCCGGCGCCGACGATCAACTGCTACCTCGCCGAGGACGTGCTGATCGACGCCGGGCGCACCTGGGACCGGCGGCGGATCTTCGCCGAGCTGGAGGGGCGGGAGATCTCAATGCTGGCGCTGACCCACGTCCACCCCGACCACCAGGGTGTCGCCAAGGACGTCTGCGAAGCGCGCGGCATCCCGCTCGCCTGCCACGCCGGCGACGTCGACGCGATGGAGGGGCGGCGCCCGGTCCAGGAGGCTTCCGCGGACAACCCCGTCAACCGCCTCATCGCCTCGATCTGGCAGGGCCCGCCCTACAAGGTCGAGCGCGTGCTCGAGGAGGGCGACGAGGTGGCCGGCTTCCGCGTCGTCCACGCGCCCGGGCACTCGCGCGGCCACGTCCTCTTCTTCCGCGAGAGCGACCGCGTCGTCATCTGCGGCGACGTGATCCGCAACATGAGCTACGCGACCGGCCTGCCGGGGATCAAGGAGCCGCCGCCGCTCTTCACCTACGACATGGAGGAGAACCGACGCTCGATCCGCAAGCTGGCCGCGCTCGAGCCCTCGCTGATCCTCCCCGGCCACGGCCCCGCCGTGACCGACATGGGCGCCTTCGAGCGCTTCGTCTCGCAACTCCCCGGATAAGGACCGATCCGACTCGCCTCCTGGCGGGTTACTTGGTTTCGGGTACTCGGCCACGACTGCAAGGGGGTCCAGGATGAGGAAGCTTTCGAAGATGCGCCCGTCGCCGGCGATGGTCGTCGCGGTGATCGCGCTGATGGTCGCCCTGGCGGGGACCGCCTACGCGGCGCAGACGATCAACGGCGGCTCGATCAAGAAGCAGACGATCGGCGGCGGCAAGCTGAAGAAGGACACGCTGACGGGATTCCAGATCAACACCAACAAGCTCGGCACGGTTCCGTTCGCGAAGGTCGCGACGCACACCTTCTGGGCGGTCGTCAACAACCCCGCCAGCCCCGGCAACGCGGCCCTGGCACGTGCGAGCGGCCCCAACATCGCCGCGGTCGAGGGCGGCGGCGCGGTCACCGTCACCTTCCCCTTCAACGTCTCCGGCTGCGCCAACGTCGCCGCCCGCAACAACGCCGGCACTTCGGTCCCGAACTCGGGCTACGCCCAGACCAACACCTCGGCGGCCAACCCGAACGCGATCGAGGTCCGCACCCGCGGCAAAGACGGCAACAACGAGGACGCCGACTTCCACCTGATCGTGATCTGCCCCTAGCCCAGCTCGCGAGTCCGCGTCAACCCTTCTCCAGGACGGGTTGACGTGGACTCGGCCCTCAGGCCCCCGGGCCGAAGGCGTCGATGATGCGGTTCTGGAACTCGCTCAGCTCCTCGGGGGAGATGAAGTAGGTGGGCGGGGTGAGGAAGAGGCCGTCGGCGCGCTCGGCGGTGGCCTCGACGCGGGCGCGGACCTTGTCGAGGGGACCGGCGGCGCAGTAGGCCTCGACCATCTCGTCGCTGATCGCGGCGGGGACGGCGGCGAGGTCGCCGCGGCGGAAGGCCTCGCCGGCGGCGACGGCGTTGTCGGCGAAGCCGTGCAGCTCCCAGAGCGGCATGTAGGTCTTCACGGTCGCGTAGAAGGAGATCGTGCGACGGGCCATCTCGATCGCCCGCCCCTCGTCCTCGTCGATCGCGCAGCAGACGGTCGGCAGGTAGTCGAAGTCGCCGCGCTCGCGGCCGGAGCGACCGAGGCCCTCTTCGAAGGCCGGGACGACCACTTCGTCGATCCAGCGCAGGCTCTGGATCGGATGCCCGATTAGGCCGTCGGCCACGTCCCCCGCCATCCGCGCCATCCCCGCCTGGACCGCGGCGGTGTAGATCGGCACCGCCTCGCGCGGCGCCGGGTGCGGGCGGACCCAGCCCTTGATGTCGATGTCGTAGTACTCGCCCGTAAAACGGATCGGCTCGCCGGCGCTCGCCTGGCGCATGATCAGCCGCGTCGCCTCGATCGCCTCGCGCAGGTGCGGCGCCGGCCGGCCGTAGTCGGCGTTGTGCCAGGTCTCGTTCAGCCGTTTGACCCCCGCGCCCATCCCGAGTCGGAAACGACCCCCCGACATCTCGTCGACGTCGAGCGCCGAGATCGCGTGGATGAAGGGACTGCGGGTGAAGGCCCAGACGATCCCGGTGGCGACTCCGATCCGCTCGGTCTTCGCCGCCAGGTAGGTGGCCTGGGTGACGGCGCTGCGGAACAGCTCCGGCGCCCAGACGCACTCGACCCCGGCGGCCTCGGCCCGCAGCGTCTCCGCCTCGAGGTCGGCGACCGAGGTCCCGATCGCGGCGACGGAGATGCGATCGAGGGCGTTCATGCGAAGCGGGCGAAGCGCGCCTAAGCGCTGGCCGGAGCGGTCTCGCCCGCGAGCACGGCCTCGGCGACCTGCTCGCGATGCCACTTGGCGTCGCCGAACATCGCCGCGTTGGCGCGGCCGCGCTTGAGGAAGAAGTGAAGGTCGTGCTCCCAGGTGAAGCCAATGCCGCCGTGGACCTGGATCGCCGCGTCGGGGACGCGCCAGCCGGCGTCGGAGGCGTAGGCCTTTGCCGTCGAAGCGGCCAGCGGCAGCGACTCCGGCTCGGCGTCGGCGGCCCAGGCGGCGCCGTAGACGGCAGAGCGCGAGTTCTCGGTCTCCAGCAGCATCTGCGCGCAGCGGTGGGAGACCGCCTGGTAGGCGCCGATCGGCCGCCCGAACTGCTGGCGGTCTTTGGCGTACTCGACCGACATCTCCAGCGCCCGCTGGGCGAGCCCGGTCGACTCGGCGGCGAGGGCGACGCAGGCGCGGTGGAAGACCGGGTGGTACTCCTCGCCGCTGCCGGAAAGCGTCGCCGCGGGCCGCACGCCCTCGAAGCGGACGGAGAAGAGGCGACGGGTCGGGTCAATCGACTCCTCGGCGGTGACGGTCATGCCCTCGGCGTTCTTCTCGACCAGGTGACGGCCGCCGTCGGCGGTGGCGACGAGGAAGAAGTCGGCGCTGCCGGCGTCGAGCACCAGCGTCTTGGTGCCGGTGAGGGCCTCGCCCGGCTGCATCGAGAACTTCATCGGCTCGGCCGGCCCGCCGGCGTCGATCAAGGCCGGCGTCCCGCGCAGCGAGCCCTCGGCCAGCGGCCGCAGCCAGCGCTCCTTCTGCTCGTCGGACCCGCCGGCGGCCAGTGCGAGCCCGGCGATCGTGTTGGAGAGCAGCGGCGAGGGCGCCAGCGCGTAGCCCATCTCCTCGAAGAGGATCGCCAGCTCGACCGCGCCCAGGCCCTGGCCGCCCCACTCCTCCGGCAGCGCCAGCCCGGCCCAGCCGAGCTCGGCCATCTCCTTCCAGCCGGCATCGTCGAATCCGTCCTCGCTGGCCGCGATCTCGCGGATCCGCTCCGATTTGAAGCGCGCCCCGAGGAAGTCGTGGGCGGTCGACTTGATCGCCTGCTGCTCGTCGTTGAGGTCGAAATACATCTAGCGCAACCTCGGCAGGCCCAGGACCCGCTCGGCGATGATGTTTTTGAGGATGTCCGTGGTCCCGCCCTCGATCGAGTTGGCGCGGGAGCGAAGGAAGCCGTACTGCCAGGCGCCGCCGGCGACCGCGTGCTCGGAGCCGCGGGCCAGCATCGAGTAGGCCCCCTCGATCTCCAGCGCCAGCTCGGTCAGGTCCTGGTTGATGTCGGCCCACTGCCACTTGCCGAGCGATCCCTCCGGGCCCGGGATCCCCGATTGCATCGTCTTGGTCAGGCCGCGGTAGGCGTTCAGCCGCATCGTCTCCACCTCGATGTGGAGTTGGGCGATCCGCTGGCGGAAGTAGGGGTCCTCAGCCGCGGTGCCGCCGCCCGAAGGCGTCTCCCGGGCCAGCTTCGAGAGCCGGCCGAGGCTGTTCTGGATCTGCGAAATCGCCCCGAAGGCGAGCCCGGCGCGCTCGTTCATCAGCGTCGTGATCGCCACCGCCCAGCCGTTGCCGACGCCGCCGACGACGTTCGCGTCGGGGACCCGCGCCTCTTCGAAGAAGACCTCGTTGAACTCGCCCTCGCCGGTGATCTGGACCAGCGGCCGCGTCTGCACGGCCTCCTGCTCCATGTCCATCAGGAAGTAGGTGAGGCCCTGGTGCTTGGGGGCGTCGGGGTCGGTGCGGGCGACGAGCATGCACCATTTCGCGTACTGGGCGAAGGTGGTCCAGACCTTCTGGCCGGTGACCACCCATTCGTCGCCGTCCTTGACCGCGCGGGTCTTCAGCGATGCGAGGTCGGAGCCCGACTCCGGCTCGGAGAACCCCTGGCACCAGATCTCCTCGCCGGTCAGGATCGGCTCCAGGTAGCGCGCCTTCTGCTCGTCGCTGCCGTGGGCGATTACGACGGGGCCGCCCATCGCCAGGCCGAGGACGTTGGCGGGGGCCGGCGCTTCCTGCCGCGTCGCCTCGGCGGCGAAGATCGCCTGCTCGATCATCGTCGCGCCGCGGCCGCCGTACTCCTTCGGCCACGAGATCCCGGCCCAGCCCGCCGCATGGAGCTTGAGCTGCCAATCGCGCCGGAAGCTCATCACCTCGTCGAGGCCGGCCGCGGGCTCAGGTCCTGGGTGGTTCTCCTGCAGCCAGGAGCGAACCTCGTCGCGGAACTCCTCCTCCGATGGCGAGAGCGTTAAGTCCATCGGTGGCGGAGCATATAGAGATCCCCTGGCCGGCTGGCCAGGGGATCTCTACCGCTAGACGACTCTGCATTTCAAGCCGTACTTTTCGGCTTCTTCTTCGAATGGATCGAACTGGTTGCCGCCCAACACCCCTTCGAAGCCTTCGTCTTCGATTTCGCCGATCGCCTGCCCCATATGGCCCATCATCGCTTCGACTGCTTCTTCGTCTCCCGCCGGAGCCCCCAAGCTTTCAAGTTTTTCCTGCTGTTCATTCAAAATCGGAATGATGCTTTCCTCAAGCACTTCTTCACCCAATTTCCGGAATTCAGCTTCGGACGCCTTGTCCCCTGCTCCGTTCACCGGTTCGTTGTACTTTTTTTCCGCGGCCGCACTTCGCTTGCTGCTGTAGTCGGCACAGATCGCGTTCGCTTTCTTCACGAACTGGGCCTTGGTGATTTCGGAGGTCGTGTCGCCACCCCCGCCCCCGCATCCGACACCCACGCCCAGCAACAACAAAGCCACCGCTATCCCGCCGGTCCACCTGTACACGAGTCTGCCCGCCTCCCAATTGTTTGACTAATCGGGAGGGGTATAAGCGAGAGCCCCTGTGCAAGTCAATGGCGCGCAAAAATGCGCAAGAAAAAGCGCCTGCAGGCGCCCCTTCTCCGGCACCTCAAAGGCGCCTAACCCGCGCCGCAGACCTGGAGGCCGTAGTTCTCGGCCTGTTCAGTCGCCTTTTGCAGGACCTTGCTGGCAAATACGAGACTCGGCTTGTCTCCGATCTTTTCGGCCGCGTCTTCAAGTGAGGCGATGATCTGTTCCACTTCGTCCTCGTCTCCCTTGGGAGCTCCCAGCGCATCGAGTTCTTCAGCCTGCCGCATCAAGTTGGGCACCAGGACTGCGCTGACAGCTTCTTCCAGCTGCTCTTTGCTGGCTTTTTCGAGCTTGAAGTTGTGGTCTTCGGCGAATTCTTCGGCTTCCTTTTCGCTCGTTTCAGATCCCTGTTTGCAGATCGCGTCGCCCTGCTTGATGAACTCCGTCTTCGTCAACGTGACCGTCTCGTCGGTGGTGTCGCCCCCACCGCCACAACCGGCGATCAGCGCCGCCAGTGCGACCAGGGCGGTAACCGCCGCCAGCGATGCCTTGTTCAAGTTGTCTCCTCTACTCGGGGGTGAACGAAACAGTCAACCTACCCGCCACCCCGGCTCCTAGACGCGCTGGATCAGGGTGCCGGTCCCCAGACCGCCGCCGCAGCACATCGTCACCAGGCCCATCTCCTTGTCCGAGCGCTCCATCTCGTGCAGGAGGGTGGTGATCAGGCGGGCGCCGGTGGAGCCGAGGGGATGGCCGAGGGCGATCGCGCCGCCGTTGACGTTGACCCGGTCCATATCGGGGTCGAGCTCCCGCCGCCAGGCGGCGACGACGGAGGCGAAGGCCTCGTTGATCTCGACCAGGTCGATGTCGTCCATCGTCATCCCGTTGCGCTCGAGCAGCTTCCGCGTCGCCGGGATCGGGCCGGTCAGCATGATCACGGGGTCGACGCCGACGGTCGTCTGGTCGAAGATCCGTGCCCGCGGCTTCAGCCCCAGGGCATCGGCTTTCTCCCGCGTCGTCAGGAGAACCGCAGCGGCTCCGTCGGACACCTGCGAGGAGTTGCCGGCGGTGATCTTGCCGTCCTCCTTGAAGGCCGGCTTCAGCGCCGAGAGCCCCTCGATCGTCGTCTCCCGCAGGCCCTGATCGGTGGCGTAGGTGTCGCCGTTGACCTGCATCGGCAGGATCTCGCGCTCGAAGCGGCCCTCCTCGGTCGCCTTCGCCGCGAGCTGCTGGGAGCGGACGCCGAGCTCGTCGAGCTCGGAGCGGGGGATCTCCCACTGGTCGGCGATCATCTCGGCCGAAAGCCCCTGGGGGATCAGGTCGTAGCGCTCCATCAGCTCGGGCGAGAAGGCCATTCCGTGCTCCTGCATGACCGAGAAGGAGTCGGCGAAGGAGATGTGACCCATGTGCTCGACGCCGCCCCCGATCGCGACGTCGTGGACGCCGGAGGCGACGAGCGCAGCGGCGAAGTTGACCGCCTGCTGGGCGGAACCGCACTGGCGGTCGACCGTCGTCCCAGGCACCTCCTGCGGCAGCCCGGCCTCGAGCCAGGCGTTGCGCCCGATGTTGAGCCCCTGCTCACCGAACTGCTGGACGCAGCCGGCGATCACGTCGCCGACCTCGTTCGGGTCGATGCCGCTGCGGTCGATCAGCTCCTTGTAGGTGCGGGAGAGGAGATTGGAGGCGTGCAGGTCCTTGTAGTAGCCCTTCTCGGGGTGACCGCGGCCGATCGGCGTCCTGACCGCCTCGACGATGACGACCTCTTGGCCGCCGAACTTGCCCTTGCCGTTGTCCATCGCCCAGCCTCCGTTCGTCTGAAGTCCTCCTCTGAGGGTAACCGATTGACTGGTCAGTCAGCCAAGGCCGGCGAGGAGCACCCCCCTGGCGGCGTGAATCCGTTGATGCGTGATAGAAGCCCCGGCCAATGAGCGCTAACCAGGGGTACACGAGTCCGGGGATCGCGGGCAGCGGGGCGATTGCCACCGGCCTTGCCGCGGTCTCGACCACCACCGCAGACACGATCCTGCTTGCCCGCAGCGAGGCCTCGGCCTGGCGCGCGGAGGAGAAAGTGGTCGCCGCCTGCGCCAAGATCGAGGGTGGCGAGCCCTCGCGGTTGCGCGTCACCACCGACCCCGCCGACCTCGCCGACTGCGACGTCATCGTCGAGGCGATCGTCGAGGAGGTGGCGCCGAAGGGCGAGCTGCTGCGGACGATCGCCGAGGCCTGTCCCGACGCCGACCTCGCGACCACGACCTCCTCGCTCAGCATCGCCGAGATCGCAGAGGCCGCGGGCACGCCGAAGCTGTTCGGCTTCCACGTCTTCAACCCGGTCCCGCGGATGAAGCTGGTCGAGGTCTGCATCCCCGACGACGCCGCCGACTCGCGCGAGAAGGCGCTCGCCTGGTGCGCGGCCCTCGGCAAGACCGCGGTCGAGGTGCCCGACGAAGCCGGCTTCGTCGTCAACCGCCTCCTCTTCCCCTACCTCTTCGACGCCGCGCGGATGGTCGAACGGACCGGGATGGAGCCCGGCGCCGTCGACACCTGCATGAAGCTGGGCGCCGGCCACCCGATGGGCCCGCTGGCGCTGCTCGACTTCGTCGGCATGGACGTCTCGAAGGCGATCGGCGACGCGCTCTACGCCGAATCGAACGAGCCGACCCACGACCCGCCCCCGATCATCGTGAAGATGGTCGAGGAGGGGAAGCTGGGCCGCAAGTCGGGCGCGGGTTTTTACTCGTACGACTGAGCCGCTAGGCGGCTTTGCTTTTTCCTGAGATGTCCCAGATGACGTCGGCCTCCGAGATGCCCTGACGGCGGGCGACGGTCTCGATCTCTTCCCAGGGCAGCTCGGCCTCCGGAAGGTCGTCCCAGCGGGCGAGGTCGAGTGCCTCGATCGAGCCCTTCAGCGCCGGGCCGAGGTGTTCCTCGGAGCGCAGCAACGCCCTCAGGACCTCGAGCTGCTTGTCGGTCAGGCGTACAACCCACATCGGGTACCTCCATGATTCGAGCGGGGAGCGGGTTGCCCGATGAAGTTAGGCGGGAGTGCGGACGGAATCGCCGCTGCCGCCGCTGATCCGGACCGCCTCGATCCGGTTCTCCCGCACCGCCTCGACCCTGATCGTGTAGCCGTTGGCGTGGATCGAGTCGCCGCGCTTCGGCAGCCGCCCCAGCTCGCCGAAGACGTAGCCGCCGACCGAGTTGTAGGCGTCGGTGTCGACCGGCAGCTCGATCCCGGCATCGGCGAGGTCGCCGAGGGAGACGTGGCCGCGGACGAAGTAGTCGCCGTTGGTGAGTTTGCGCACCGCGGCGGCCCGCGGGTCGGTCTCGTCCTCGATCTCCCCCACCACCTCCTCGAGGATGTCCTCGACGGTGACGATCCCGACCGTGCGCCCGTACTCGTCGACGACGACGGACAGCGAGGTGCGCTGGACCTGGAGGTCGTGGAGGAGGTCGTCGAGCGGCCGCGTCTCGGGGACGATCAGGGCGTCACGGGTGACGGTGTCGAGCGCCGCCTCGGGCCCCTCGCTCATGTAGAGCCGGGCGAGGCTGTTGTTGTGGACGACGCCTTTGACCCGGTCGGGGTTCTCGTCCTCGATCACGACCAGGCGGGTGTGCCCGGAGGTGACGCAGCGCCGCAGCGCCGCCTCGACCGACTCGGAGGAGTCCACCGTGACGACGGCGGGGATCGGCGTCATCACCTCGCGCGCCTCCTGCTCGTGGAGGTGGAAGACGCCGCCGAGCATCCCGGCCTCGCCGGGGTCGAGGTGCCCCCCCATCCGCGAGCTGTCGATGATCTGCTTCAGGTCCTCGGAGGTGTGATGCTCCTCGAGGTCTTTGGGGTCGACCCCGAACAGCCGCACGACGGTGTTCGAGAACCAGCTCAGGGCCTTGGTGAAGGGCGTCGTCGCGACCGCGAACCAGCCGAGCGGCCGCGAGACCCGTCGCGCCGTCTTCTCGGCGTTGGCGATCGCCATCATCTTCGGCACCTGCTCGCCGATCGAGATGTGGAGCGCGGTGACAAAGGTGAAGGCGATCGCCAGCGCGATCCCCGCAGCCGCGGCGTGGGAGAGCCCACCGAACAGCGGCTCCAGCAGCTTCGCCAGCGAGGGCTCGCCGAGGAATCCGATCCCAATCGAGGCCATCGTGATCCCGATCTGACAGGCGGAGAGGGATTCGTCGATGCGGTCGAGCTGCTCGACCACGGCCTCGGCGCCCGCTTCCCCCTCCTCGGCGGCCTGTTCGAGCTTGCCGCGGCGGCTGCGAACCAGGGCGAACTCAGCCGCGACGAAGAAGCCGTTGATCGCGATCAGCAGCGCAAGAAGGACGAGCAGCAGGACGCTCATCGGCTATGCGGCCCGGTACTTCGGGCTGGGACGTCCTCGGCCATTCGGCACCGTGAATATAGCTACCCGCTGCGGCGGTTCGGCACTACGCCGCAGGCTAGGTGCAATATTGACCGAGCCATGCGGATCGCCACGCTCAGCGAGATGCTCGAAGAGGTCGTGCGCCTGGGTGAGGCAACCGGGATGGAGGACCACGCCCACGAGCTGCGCGGAGAGATGGAGGGGCGGCTGGCGACGATCCGGGCGGCGGTGGCCGGGGTCGGCTCGCCGCGGGTGATCGCCCTGCAGCGCCTGGACCCGCCCCGCGTCGGCGGCTTCTGGATCCCGGAGATGATCTCGATCGCCGGCGGCGAGGACGTCGCCGGCGACCCCGGCCTCAGCCCGCCCGGCGTCGGCTGGGGGGAGCTTGAGAGCCTCAACGCCGACGTCGTCGTGGTGATGCCGGGAGTCTCGATCGAGAACGCGCAGGCCCAGGCAATGGAGCACTGGGAGAGCATCGCCGGCCTCGGCGCGACCCGCCTCTACGCGGTCGACGGAACCCTCTTCGCCGAGCCGGGACCGCGGCTGGTCGACGGCGTCGAGCTGCTCGGCCACGTCCTCCATCCCGACCTCGTTCGCCCCCCCGGCAACATCGGGGCGGTGCCCTTGCGGGCGCCGGTCGAGAGGTCGCTGCCGGAGCTCTAGGCGCGCTCAGGCAACGGCGATCGCACCGGCCACCGAGATCGCGGCGACGAGGACCATCGCCGCGAACTCGAGCGGCAGCCGGTTGCGGCCGAAGATCCCTTTCTCGCCGGCGACGATAGCGAGGGCGCAGAGCGCGCCGCCGACTAGGCCGCCGAGGTGGGCGCCGAGGCTGATCCGGGCCGAGGCGAGGCTGAAGAAGAGGTTGATGAGGATGAGGAAGCCCACCTGGCTCGCGAGCGCGTCCAGCCCGCGGCCGCGGGCGATGATGAAGGTCGCGGAGGCGAGGCCGAAGATCGCCCCCGACGCCCCCAGGGTGAAGGAGTTCGGCTCGAAGGCCAGTGCCCCCAGGGAGCCGGCAAGCAGGGAGGCGAAGTAGAGGGCGAGGAAGCGCGGCGTCCCCAGCGCCGGCTCCAGGAGCCGGCCGAGGAAGAAGAGGATCAGCATGTTGAATCCGATGTGCATCAGGTTCGCGTGCAGGAACCCGCTGGTGAGGAGGCGGTAAAGCTCCCCTTCGGCAATCGCCGGCCCGTAGAGGCTGAAGTCCGCGACGAAGCGGCTCCCCTGTTCGGTCAGCAGCCCCCCGGAACCCTGCGCGATCTCGATCAGGAAGACGACGACGTTGATCGCGATCAGCACGTAGGTCGCGGGGAAGGCGTCGAACCCGCTCGGCGTTCCGGTCGGGTTCCTCACCACCCGCGTCCGCTGGCTCGCGCACTCGGGGCAGCGCATCCCGACCGGAGTCGGCGTCATGCAGTCGGGGCAGATCGGCCGCCCGCAGGAGGAGCAGGAGACGCGGGTCTCGCGATCGGGGTGGCGGTAACAGGTCTCGGCCATCGGGCTCCGCAGCCTACAATCGCCGCCGATGGAGGCCCCCAGCCCCGCCCGTCTCTTCGCCGCCCTCGCCGGCGCCCTCCTCCTCGTCCTCGGGGTGGTCGGCTTCTTCTACGACGCCTCCTTCGGCTCGCTCGACGCTCACGAGGAGGCGCTCGGAGCGCTGCAGGTGAACGGCTGGCTCAACCTCTTCTACGTCGCCACCGGCGCGGTCGGCGTCCTCGTCGCCGGCGCCTCCTCGCGCGGCTACGCGCGGACGGTCGGCGCCCTCTACCTCGTCCTCGCGATCGTCGGCTGGGGCAGCGAGGGGCTGAACCTCATCGTCGGCGTCCTCGGCCTCGCCGCCGCGGCGGGGACGCCGAAGCTAGAGGCGCGAGCGCAGCCCGCTCGTCAGCGCCCTTAGCCGGCCCTGGCTCTGCTGGCGGCCGCGGCGGCGCAGCTCCAGCAGCACCAGCGCCCCGGTGGCGGCGCCGCCGGCGCCCACCGCGACCACCGGCCGCACCCAGTTGCGCGGGTCGCGCAGGGATCGCAGCTCGCTCTCGGAGAGCTCTTCGGCCCAGTCGGAGAGCTCCTCCGCGGCGGCCTGGGTGACCGCGGCCATCGTGTCCTCGAGGCGCCCGGAGAGGCGCTCGGGCGGCTCGATCGGCCGCAGCGCGTCGCCCAGCAACTGCTCGACGTCCCAGGTCGAGCCGCTCAGGGTCTCGCTCGAGTCAGGCATCACTCATCTCCTCCTGCAGCTGCTTGATCGCGCGGTGGATCAGCACCTTCGTCGCCCCGTCGGTGCGGCCGAGTGCGCGCGCGATCTCGCGGTTGTCCATGCCGAGCGCGAAGCGCATGATCAGCGCCTCGCGCCGGTCCTCGGGCAGCTTCTCGAGGTGCACCATCACCTGCCGCAGCTCCTCCCGGCCCTCGGCGATCGCCTCGGTGTCGTGGCGCGCGGCGATCGGGTCCGCGTTTTCCAGCGGCGTCTGCGGCCGCCGCGAGCGGTCGCGGTAGTAGTTGGAGGCGAGGTTGTGGGCGATCCGGATCACCCACGGGCGCAGCGGCCGCCCGTCCGACTCGCGCCGGGCGCGGTCGAAGTGCCGGTAGGCCTGGAGGAAGGCCTGCTCGGTCAAGTCCTCGGCGTCGTGATGGTTCCCCACCCGGTAGTAGGCGTAGGAGTAGACGTCGCGCAGGTGGGCCCGGTAGAAGTCCTCGAAGGCGCGGTCGAGCTCCGCCTTGGCCGCCGGAGCCAGCTCGGCCGGCTCGACGTTCTGCTCGGGGCCGCTCACCCGGCAAGCGTACCCGCGCACCTGCGGCCGCGCCGGGCATCTAGGCCGCCCGCCGCTGGCGCTCGACCGCCCGCAGGCTCGCCATCCATTCCTCGGCGTCGCACTCGCCGCGGATCAGGGCGGCGAGAGCGGCCAGGGCGTCGGCTTCGACCCCGGAGGCGGCGACCGCCTCGGCGAGGAGCGGCACCGTGTCGAGGCCCTCGGAGGCCTGGCCGATCTTGCCGGGGATGTCCTTGGCCGGGGTGCCGGTGCCGAGCAGCTCGCCGGCGCGCCGGTTGCGCCCCGACGGCGCCATCATCGTCGCGGTCAGGTCCCCCACTCCCGCCAGGCCGGCGAAGGTTTCCGGGTCGGCGCCGCGGGCGACGGCGTGGTCGATGCACTCACGCCAGATCGCGGCGACGGCGATCCCGGCGGCGTTGAGACCGTGGGGCTCGGCCGCGGCGGCGGCGAGGGCGGCGGCGTTCTTGGCGGCGCCGGCCATCTCCACCCCGGTGACGTCGCGCGAGCGCTCGCAGACGAGCCCCGCCTCGTCGAACACCTCGCCGATCTGGACCCGCAGCTCCTCGTCGGCGGAGCCGAGGACGAGGGCGGCCGAGCCGGAGACGGCCTCGCGGGCGTGGGCGGGGCCGCCGAGGCAGGCGATCGCCCGCGCCCGCACCCGTTCGCCGACGTATTCGGAGGGCAGCAGCCCCTGGCCGCTGATCAGGCCCTTGGTCAGCATCAGTACGGCGCTGCGGGAGCTGACCCGGTCGGCGATCGCCCCCACCGCCTGCGGCAGCTGGGCGGAGGGGATCGCGAGGCAGATCAGGTCGAGTCCGGCGAGCTCGATCGCCGAGGCGGGACGGACGTCGATCGACTCCGGCAGCGGCACGCCGGGCAGGTAGCGGCGGTTCTCCCCGTCCTCGATCAGCTCCTCGACGCGCTCGGCGGTCCGCGCCCCGAGCTGGACCTCGAGACCGCCGCGGGCGAGGAGGACGGCGACCGCCGTTCCCCAGCTGCCGGCGCCGATCACCGCGGCGCGGCGCATCGGCGGCAGGCCGCCAAGGTCTTCCCACTGCAGGAGGACGTTGGGCCAGATCCTCGCCGTCACCGTTTCCGCCAGCGCCGGCGAGGGCTCCTCGGCGCGGGGGAAGGTCATCGGCGGGCCGAGCCGGACCCTGCACTTGCGGGGACGGATGCGCCAGCCGCGGCGGACGTGTTCGGTGCCGAGCACGGCAGTCGGGATCACGACGGCGCCGGTCTGCAGAGCCAGCCGGCCCACCCCCCGCTTCGGGTTGCCGAGGGTGCCGCGGCGGATCCGCGTGCCCTCCGGGAAGACGCAGACGGCGCCGCCGCGCTCGGCGATCATCCGCGCCGTCAGCATCGATTCCTCGTCCGACTCGCCGCGGCGGACCGGGAAGGCGCCGAGCCGCGACAGCATCCATCCCTGCCAGCGCCGCTCGAAGAGCTCGACCTTGGCCATGTAGTTCATCGGCCGCCGCCAGGGCAGACAGGCGCCGACGACAAACGGGTCCAGGAAGCTGCGGTGGTTGGCGGCGACGATCACCCCGTCCCTCGTCCTGCCGTGCTCCCGCCCCCACCGGTCGAGCCGGAAGTAGAGGAGGAAGAACGGCAGCAGGATCGCCCGCGCGACGCAGTACATCGGCCAGTTGACGCTGTGCTTGCGCGTATACGCGTGGTAGGAGGCGAGCCGCTCCGGGCTCAGACGGTCAGGATCCACGCGTAGCGCTACACGGTCAATGAGACGCGGTTACGCGGAACACCGAGTCCGCGAAACCTGACGCATATCGTCAGCTTTCGCGGACTCGCCCGTTACCAGGCCGCTTGGACTAGCTTCGCGAGGTCTGCATGGGACGGAGGGCCCGGGACGCGCTGGAGCTCGGGGCGCTGGAGCATCCCCTCGAGCGCCTCGTCCAGACGCGACTCGTCGCCGCCGAGAGCGCTGAGGCGCTGGGGACGTCCCAGCCCCTCGATCCTCTCGGGGAGGCCGGGGAGGCCGGTCCCGAGGGAAGCCGCGAGACCCTCGTACGCCTCGGAGGCTCGTTCGGCGAGGAAGCCGACTGCCTGTGGCAGGATCGCGGCGTTGGTCTCGGCATGCGGCGTACCGCAGATGCGGACAAGGGTCTGGCAAATCACGTGGTGGAGGCCGAGTCCGGCGGAGTCGATCGCGTAGCCGCAGAGGATCGCGCCGAGGGCGAGGGCTCCCCTGTCCCGCTCCGCCCGCTCTTCGTCTAGCGCCGACCCAACCAACTCCGCCCCCCGCAGAGCCGTCATCTCCGAGACTGGATTCGAGGTCGGCAGGTAAAGCGTGTCGGCCCCGTGCGCGAGCGCGTTCATAGCGCTCGCCCGCAGCTCTCGCTCCTCCTGGCACGTCATCGCCTCCGGATCCGCGATGACCAACCGCGGCCTCACCATCCCCTGCGCTCTTTCCTCCGCTCCTTCCGGCAGGCGATGGATTGCCGTCATCGGCGCCCCCGAAAGGGTGGTGGGGATCGCCACCACCTCAGCACCCGACACAGCCCCGACCGCCTTCGCAACATCCACCACCCGGCCCCCGCCGAGCGCTACAAGTGGACGCGCTCGCGCACCCTTACCTGCATCGTGAGGGTGCGCGAGCGCGTCCAACAGCGGCGCCGCGGCGGCCGGCACCTGACCCTGGGCCACCAGGTGAACTCCGTGCGCGGCCTCGGACAGATCACCATCCACCTCCCCCAGCGCCCGCTCCGTGCTGAGCAGCTCGAACTCCTCCACCCCGTGCTCGCGCAGCACCTCGACCGCGCGCGCCGCGCCGCCCCGCCGGAAGACGACGGTGCGCCCGGCGTCGCGCCAGGTGAAGTCCTCGCTCAACCCTGGGCTTTGAGGCGCGGGTTCTCGACCGGGCGCAGGTTCGGTTCGACCTCGTCGCGCAGGTGCTCGAAGGCGGGCGGCAGCGAGAGCTTCTCGCCGAGGTGCTCGACCGGCTCGTCGACGGTGAAGCCCGGCCCCAGCGTCGCGATCTCGAAGAGGACGCCGCTGGGCTCGCGGAAGTAGATCGAGCGGAAGTAGAAGCGGTCGATCTCCGGCGTCGGCTGGGCGCCGCCGGCCTCGGCCTTCTCGCGCCAGTCGAGCAGCTCCTCCGGGGTCGAGGCCCAGGCGACGTGGTGGACGCTGCCGGCGCCCTGCAGTCCGCGCTCGCTCGGCGGCTCGTCGAAGAGGTAGCGGCCACCCCGCTGCTCGCCGCGGGCTTCCCAGGCGCCGTCCACCTGCTCGAACTCGAGCGCCTCGAGCAGCCCCGCAGAAGCCTCGGGTGAGGCCGCGTAGGCCCGCACCGCGTGGAAACCCTGCAACGCCACCTCTCCCGGCACCTCGGGATGGTCTGCGATCAGCGGCTGGTCGGGAACCTCGACGACCAGCAGCTCGTGCTCGAGCCCCTCCGGGTCGGAGAAGACGAGACCGTCGCCGTCGCGCTCGGACGCGGTGTCGTTGGCGCGCAGCCGTTCAGCCCAGAAATCGAGGGCCTCGGTCGAAGCCACACGCCAGACGATCCGGTGCACCATCCCGGCCCCGGCCCGTCCCAGAGGCGCGCCCGGGTACTCGAAGAAGGTCAAATCGGAGCCCGCGTCCCCCGCCTCGTCGGCGAAAAAGAGGTGGTAGACGGTCGGGTTGTCCTGGTTGACGGTTTTCTTGACCAGCCGCAGGCCCATCACGCCGGCATAGAAGTCGACGTTGCGCTGAGCGTTCTCGGTGATCGCGGTGATGTGGTGAATCCCCTCTAGCTTCATGGCTCACGTATACCATCCGGGAATGAGCCGCGGACGACGTCGCCTGGTCAGAGCGCTCGTGATCCTCGGCTCCGTCCTCGCTTTCCTCAGCGTCTTCGCGATTTGGACCGAGCGCCAGGCGCTCAACACCGGCGACTGGGTCGACACCAGCGGCCGCCTCATCCACAACAAGACGATCCGCGAAGCGGTCGGCGACTACCTGGTCGACCAGCTCTACGAAAACGTCGACGTGCGCAAGGAACTCGAAGAAATCCTTCCCGGCGATACCAAGGACCTGGCCGGCCCGGCGGCGGGCGGCCTGCGCCAGGTCGCGGGGCAGGGCGCGGAAAAGGCGCTTGAAACCTCGACCGCCCAGAACCTCTGGGAAGAGGCGAACCGGACCACGCACGAACAGCTTCTCGCCGTCCTCGAAAACAAGAAAGAAGCGGTCGAAACGGACGAAGGAAATGTCCGCCTCAACCTCGGCAGCCTCCTCACCAACCTCGCCCAGCAGGTCGGGATCGGCGAAGACCTGGCCGAAAAACTGCCGCCCGACGCCGCCCAGGTCGAGATCCTCAAGTCCGACCAGCTGAAGACGGCGCAGGACATCGCGGTCGCGATCAAGGGCCTGGCGCTGCTGCTCTCGATCCTCACCTTCCTCGCCTTCGGCCTCGCCATCTACCTCTCGCGCGACGAACGCTGGGTCACCGTCCTGCTCAGCGGCATCGGCCTCGTCGCCGCCGGCTTCGCGGTCGTCGTCGTCCGCCACATCGCCGGCGGCATCGTCGTCGACCAGCTGGTCAAGGACGAGAGCGTGAAGCCGGCGGGCGAAGCGGCCTGGTCGATCGGCACCTCGCTGATGACCAGCATCGCGACGACCGTGATCGTCGTCGGCGTCCTCTTCCTCGCCGCCGGCTGGCTCGCCTCGCCGACCGCCGGCGCCCGCACCACCCGCCGCTACCTGGCCCCGACCCTGCGCCTGCACGCCGCCTACGTCTACGCCGGGCTGGCGGTCCTCGTCAGCCTTTACTTCCTCTCCGGCCCCACCCACGGCCTGCGCGCCTTCGTCACCACGCTGTTGGTCGCCGCGATGGCGGCCGCCGGGATCCACGAGCTGCGCAAGCAGACCGAGGAGGAGTTCCCCGAAGCGACCTACGACGAGACCTTCGGCCGCACCCGCGACAGAGTCGTCGGCGCGGTCAAGGATGCGAACATCTCCGAGAGGGTCGGCGAGCAGGCCTCGAAGCTGCGTCTGCCGGAGATGCGGCGCCCGGACAAGGACGGGAGCTCGAGCGACGAGGCACCGACCGCGACGATGCCGGTCAGCCAGGAGGATGCGCGGCTAGAGCGCCTGGAGCGCCTCGGGACGCTGCGCGAAAAGGGCGTCCTCACCGACGAGGAGTTCGCCGCCGAGAAGGCAAGGCTCCTCGGCAGCGACTCCGCCGCCTAGTCCAACGAATCAGCGTTTCGCGTAGTCGCCGATCTCACCGAAGTCGACCATCACGCAGGCCTCGGATCCGCTCACCTCGGCGTCGTGGCCGGGCGGAATCGCAACCACGTCGCCGGAATTGATCTCGATCTCCTGACCGTCGTCCATGTAGATCCGCATGCTGCCGGAGAGGACGTAACCAAAGTGGGCCACCTGGCATGAATCGGTGCCGGCGATCGGCTTCACGTTCTCCGACCACTTCCAGCCGGGCTCGAAGGTGCCGTACCCGACGGTATGCCCCGCCAGCTGCACCATTTTCGCGTTGCCGTTGCCCTCGAAATCCCGAGTCTCGTCGGGTGAGTCGAAGTTCTTCACTTCCGCGGCCATCTGGACTCCCTTCCTTCGCTGAGTCCCTGCCCAATGCCGACCCTACACCCGGTCGGGAGGGGAGTCGACCCCTCGGCTTGGACGGCGCCGAGTCGGGGCCGCCCGCGCAGCCCCGACTCTCCCCGCCCCTGCCGTTACTCGCCCGCGATGACCCGGACGCGGGCGCCCGGCGCCAGGATCCGGCCCGGCTTCGGGTTCTGCTTGAGCACCTTGCCGACCTTGCCCGGCTTCGGCGCGTCGACCTTCTTCACGTGGCCGAGCTTGCAGCCGCGGCGACGCAGCAGGGTCTTCGCCCTCTTCAGCGTCTTGTTCTTCACTGCCGGGACGACGCAGGCCCGGTAGATGTAGTCGTCGAACCGGGTGTTCGGGTTGTCGCCCGCCAGGGTCGAGACGATGACGTCGACTTTGCCGGGCCGCACGCTCTTCGGTGCGGTCGCGGTGATCTGGGTGTCGGAGTCGACGCTGAAGCTGGCCGCGGGAGTCGAGCCGAACGAGACGGCGGTGGCGCCGTTGAAGTTCTTGCCCGTGATCGTCACCAGGGTGGCGCCGGTGACAGGCCCGAACGCCGGGGCGATCGTGGTCACTTCCGGGGCCGGCTGGATTTCGGCGCTGAGCGAGATCTCTTCGCCGCTGAAGCTTTCGCTCGGCGCGTGGACGGAGCCGTCGAAGGGCGTCGGGTAGATCGAGGCGAAGCTGGCGCCGGCGACCGTGGCGAAGCCGATTTCGTCGGTGTCGTGCGAGGGATCGACGCCGATCAGGTCCCCCGCCTGCACCTTCATGTTGGTCGAGAAGGTCTGCAGCCCGGCGTCGCTTGGGGTCGCCCCGAGGCTGGTCCCGGTCGCTTCGTAGCCGCCCTTGCCGTCGGGATGGAGGACGCGGAGGAAGAACGGCCCGCCGATCGCTCCCTGCACCCGCCAGCGCACGATCGCGCCGTTGACCGGCGAGGCGAGGGTCGCCCCCGACTCCGGCAGCGCCGTGTTGAAGAGGGTCTGCACCCGTTTGAAGGGTTTCGAGGTTGCGCCTTCCGGCAGCACGCTGCCGATGCTGATCACCGACGCCTGCGCCGCGGTCGCCATCGAGGCGATGGCGCTTACCGCGCAGACGACCGCGATCGCCAGGCGGCGCCGTCGGTTTCCTCCTCCTCCTTGCCTCGTGTGCTCCTGCTGCTGCCGCATCTTCGCTGCCTCCTTGGTTGACTTCCCTTGCCTTCAGCGCCTAGCGCCGTTTGCGTAAACGGGAGCTAAAGGGAAAGTTGCGGCGGGGGGAAGAAGAACCTCGCTGTAGGGGGTGGGATAAAGCCCGCCGCCGGAATCGAACCGGCAACCTCCTCATTACAAATGAGGTGCTCTCCCAGGTTGAGCTAGGCGGGCGTGGTGGCTAATGATGTCCGGAATGGACGTGACGTTCAGGTTCTTGGGGCCAGACGAGGGTACCGTGCTGACGGGCGCGATCGAAGCCGCCTATGGTCAAACTTATGACGTCCGGTGGGTGTACGACCCGGACGAGGTGGGCGGCCGGATCGACGCCGGCATCTATGTGGCCTGCGTCGCGGAAACCCCCGCAGGGGAGCTGCTTTGCCACATCGGCATGACCTTGGCCGCCGCCGGCGACGCGGTCGGCCATTCCGGCCAGGCGGTCACCCTGCCTGCTGCCCGCGGCCAGCACCTCTTCACCCGCACCAAGCGCCACCTGATGGAGTGGGCGCGGGAGCGCGGGCTGGCCGGGATGTACAGCGAGGCGACCGCCGCCCACCCCTACAGCCAGAAGGCGAACATCGAGCTGGGCGCGCATGAGACGGGCTTCCTGCTGGGCTGGATCCCGGCCTCGGTCGACAACGACGCCGCCGGCGGACGGCGCGGCCGCCAGTCGGCGGCGCTCTTCTACACGAAGCTGAACGACGGGCACGAGCGCGAGGTCTACGCGCCGGAGCGTCACCGCGAGGTCGTCGGGCAGACGATCGAGCTCTGCGAGCTGCGGGGGACGCTCGCCGACCCCCCGGCCGGCGGCGAGCTTCCGGAGCGGACCGAGCTGCACGTCGAGGTCGACGAAAGCCACAACCTGGCGCTGCTTACGGTGCGGGTTCCGGGTGTCGACCTGGAGCGGGTCGTGGCCGCCGAGCGCCACCACCTGTTCCACCGTCGCTGCCTCGACGCGATCTACCTCGACCTGCCGCTGGAGAACCCGGCGACGGCGCTGCTCGCGGACCACCTGGAGCGACTCGGCGTCTCCTACGCCGGCGTCTTCCCCAACAGCAGGACCGACGGGGACGTGCTCCGGATGCAGTCGCTGCACCAGGTCCGAGTCAAGGCCGACGACATCGCCGTCGCCTCGGACCACGGGCGCGAACTACTTGAGTACGTGGTCGCCGATCTTCCCTAGCACTAGGCTGCGACCTCTCTCGACGCCAAGTGCGTGCCGACCTTGCGCTTCACGCGCTGCAGGGCGTTGTCCACGGTCTTGGTGTCGCACTCGAGGCGCTCCCCGATCAGCTCATAGGAGTGGCCGTCGAGGTAGAGCGAGAGGACCCGGCTCTCGAGGTCGGAGAGCACCCCGGAGACGCCCGAGAGGCAGGAGACGAGGCTCTCCAGCTCTTCGGTCGCGATCACCTGGTTGACCGGGTCGTGGACGCTGGGCCCCGGCAGGATCTCGTCGAGGGTGGTTTCCGAGTCCCCGGCTGCGGCCGGGGTCTGGCTGAAGGAGACGTACTGGTTGAGCGGGGTGTGCTTGTTGCGGGTCGCCGTCTTCACCGCGGTGATGATCTGGCGGGTGATGCAGAGCTCGGCGAAGTTGCGGAAGCTCGACTCGCGGTCAGTCCGGTAGTCGCGGATCGCCTTGTAGAGGCCGACCAGCCCCTCCTGGATCAGGTCGTCCGACTCGCCGCCGAGGAGGAAGTAGGAAGAGGCCTTGAGGCGGACGAAGCCGCGGTAGCGGCGGACGATCGCGTCATAGGCATCGGTCCGCCCTTCCTTGGCCAAGGCGACGAGGTAGTGATCATCAAGCTCAGCTTGAGGGTTAGAGCTTGGGGTGCGACCGATGCTTTGGGCAACCGGAAGCGGCAATTCCTGCGTAGGCGTCGATAGAGCCACAGATCCTTCTCCTTGCTGAAGGGTCGTGGCGCCGCTTACCTCCCCAGAGGCGCCCTATTCATCAGAGCGCCCCTCAACCTGAGGTTCACCCTTATTCCGGCGCTAGTCTTACCGCCGCGCAGAGTTCTGTCAACCCCAAAGTGCGACTTTTTGCAATTGCCGTTGCATTTGGGGGGGTTATCCCCGTTGACGGAGGGACTCGAAGAGGAGCGCCGTAGCGGCGGCGGAGACGTTCAGCGACTCGACCTGGCCGCGCTGCGGCAGGGCGAGGAGCCCGTCGCAGGAAGAGGCGACGCGGGGCCGCAACCCCTTCCCCTCTCCCCCGAGCACGATCACGGTCGAGCCGGTGAGGTCGGCGGCCCAGGGGGCCTGCTCGGCCTCTGCGTCGGCGCCCCAGATCCAGAAGCCAGCCTCCTTCGCCTCTGCCAGCCAGTCGGCCAGGTTACGGACGTGGGCGACCTCGAGGTGCTCGACCGCCCCCGCCGAGGTCTTACAGACCACCGGGGTGACGGCGGCCGATCGCCGCTCCGGGATCACGACCCCCGCGGCGCCGGCGAACTCAGCCGAGCGGCAGACGGCGCCGAGGTTGCGCGGATCCTGCACCTGGTCGAGCGCCACCAGCAGCGACCCCTCCCGCTTCAGCATCGCCGCCGGGTCCCCGTAGGGGTAGGGATCGACCTCCGCCACCACCCCCTGGTGGTCAGGAGACCCGCACATCCTCTGCAGCTCCGCCGCCGCGGTCTCCGGCGCCCGCCAGACCCGGTGAACCCGCCGCCTCCCCCGCTCCGCCTCGGCGATTGGGTTGACGCCGTAGATGAACTGGTTCGCCATCAGGCCTTCGGCACCAGCTGCGGACCGTCAGCCGAATCCCTAACTGTCCACCCCATCTCGGCCAGCCGGTCCCTGAGCGCGTCAGCTCGCTCGAAGTTCCTCTCAGCCCGAGCCCGCTCACGCTCCTCCATCAGCTCCAACGCCCGCTCGTCGCCCTCAGCACCCTTATCTGGCTGAGTAAGGGTGCTGAGGCCGACGAGCTCGAGCATCTCGGCGACAACCGGTGCAGCTTCACCCTTGTCCACCTCGCCGCGATTCGCTTCCCCAACCAGCTCGAATACCTCCGCAAGCGCCCTGGGCGTATTGAAGTCATCAGCGAGCGCGTCCTTGAACGCCCCGAATCGAGCATCCGCCCCGGCTAGAGCGCCGGTGGGGGAGTCGCCGGGCCCTCCCCGCTGTTTGCCCGCCGACTCCCCCACCGGCGCTCCCAGCGCTTGATCCCGAAAGAAGTTCCTAAGCCGCTCGACCCTGGCCACCGCTTCCTCCATCTGCTCCTCCCCGAAGGCAAGCGGCTGCCGGTAATGCCCCGAGATCAGATAAGCGACCACAGCCTCGCGCCCGTAGGTGTCGAGCGCGGTCGAGAGCTGGAAGATGTTCCCCTCCGATTTCGACATCTTCGCCGCGTCCGTCTCGATCATCCCGTTGTGCATCCAGATCTTGGCGAAGGGGCGCCCCGCCCCCTCGGACTGGGCGATCTCGTTCTCGTGGTGGGGGAAGACGAGGTCGGAGCCGCCGCCGTGGATCGCGAAGGAGGCGCCGAGCTCCTGCTCGGCCATCACCGAGCACTCGATGTGCCAGGCCGGCCGTCCAGGTCCCCAGGGCGAATCCCAGCTGGTGTCCTCGTCGAGCTTGTGCGCCTTCCAGAGGGCGAAGTCGAGCCGGTCCTCCTTCAGCGAGGCCGAGCCGGCGTCCTCCCCCTGGTCCATGTCCTCGGGCCGCCGGTTGGAGAGCTTGCCGTAGTCGCCGAAGCTGCGGACCCGGTAGTAGACGTCGCCGCCGGACTCGTAGGCGTGGCCGGCCTCGACCAGCTCGGCGATCAGGGAGACGATCCCGGCGACCGTCTCGCTGGCCAGCGGCTCCGCGTCAGGGCGGCCGACGCCGAGGCGGTCGGTGTCCTCGACGTAGGCGGCGGTCATCTCCGCCGCGAACTCCTCCGATCCCTTCCCCGCCGCGCGGGCGGCGACATAGATCTTGTCGTTGATGTCGGTGACGTTGACGACCAGCTTCGGCCGGTAGCCCTCGGAGCGCAGGAAGCGCGAGAAGAGCGAGAAGACGACGAAGGGGCGGGCGTTGCCGATGTGGATGCGGCTGTAGACGGTGGGGCCGCAGGCGTAGATCCCAACCGGGGCGCCGGGCTCGAGCGAGCGCAGCTCGCCGCTGAGCGTGTCTTTGATCCTTACCTCCCGCATCGCCCAGGAGGATATGCGCACCGCGGGGACCCCGACCGGCGCTAGAAGGTGCGGTAGCCGGCCGTCGAGGCCTTGGACTCTTTGCCGTTGAGCCAGGCGGGCGCGATCTCCTCGGCCGCCGCCTGCGCCTGCCGGCGCGCTTTGCCGACGCTGGCCTTGATCTCGTCCTCGGTCGCCTCGCGGACCCGCTCCTCACGCTTCTGGGCCTGAACGCGGATCCGGTCGGACTCGACCCGCAGCTGCTCCTCGGCGCGGTTGCGGGCGGCCTCCTCGGCCTGGCGCTCGACCTTCTCCATCAGGCGGCGAACGCTCTCCTCGGCTTCGCGGCGGACGTCCTCGGTCCCGGCCATCACCCGCTGCTCGATCTCGGTCTCCAGCCGCACCGCCGCCTCGTGCGACTCGGCGGCTCTGGCCTCGGCTTCGGCGGCGCGCTGCTCGGCGGCCGCGATCCGTTCGTCCGCCCCTTTCTGGATCTGCTGGCGCGCCTCCTCCAGCTTCACCTTCAACTCGATCTCCGCCGCCTTCCCGGCCTCGGCGACGGCGTTCTCGGCCTCCAGCCGCGCCTCGGCAACCGCGCTCTCGGCCTCGGCCTTCGCCTCCGCCGCAGCGCGCTCGGCGACGGCGCGCGCCTGCGAGGTCTTGGCGACGATCTGCTCGCGCTCGGACTGGGAGGTCCGCTGCAGCTCCTCGAAGGCCTTCTCGGCCCGGTCGCGGCCGGCCTCGGCGGCGGCGGCCCGGGCATCGGCCTCGGTCCGCGTCTTGCGCTCGGCGGCGATCCGCTCGCGGGCCTCGGCGGAGACCTTGCGCAGGGTCAGCAGCGCCCGCTCCTTGTACTGCTCCTTGAGTCCGTCGGCGCGTGCTTCGGCCTCGGCGACGCGGGCCTCGGAGACCCGCACCCACTCGAGCGCCTGGTCGGCCACCCCGCGCATCGCACGCGTCGCCTCGCCGACCTGCTGCAGCTGCCTCGCTGGGTCACCCATCCCCGCGCAACCTACTACCGCGACCGGAGGCCAAGGCCCCCACCCCAAACCGGAGAGCCCGCATTTTGCGGCGGCTCGCGTGGGGACCCGGGGGAGGGTTCGGCGGGCCCTCCCCGCTGTTGCCCGCCGAACCCTCCCCCGGGTCCCTAAGCAGACGCCTGCTCGTGCCGAGCGCGAAGGTCCCGCTTCAGGACCTTGCCGGTGGCGTTGCGAGGCAGCTCCTCGAGGAACTCGAACTCCCGCGGCGTCTTGTAAGCGGCGAGGTTCGCCTTCACGTGCGCGGCGAGGTCGGCTTCGCCGACCTCGATCCCGGAGCGGACGACGACGAACGCCTTCAGCCGCTGGCCGAACTCGTCGTCTTCGACGCCGATCACCGCCACCTCCTCTACCGCATCGTGGTCGGCAAGCAGGTCCTCGACCTCGCGCGGGAAGACGTTCTCGCCACCGGAGACGATCATCTCGTCGTCGCGGCCGTCGATGAAGAGGCGGCCGTTCTCGTCGATGTGGCCGACGTCGCCGCTCGAGAAGAGGCCGTCGATCATCTCCTTGCCGCCACCGCCGGTATAGCCCTCCATCGCCATTTCGTTGCCGACGAAGATGCGGCCGACCTGCCCCTGCGGAACCTCCCGGCCGTCCTCGTCGTAGAGGCAGATCTTCGTCCCCCGCGGCGGCCTGCCGGCGGTGCCGGGCGCGGCGCGCAGATCCTCGGGGGTGGCAACCGTCGCGTAGGCGACCTCGGTCGAGCCGTAGAGGTTGTAGACGCTGTCGCCGAAGCGGTCCATCCAGGCGATCGCCAGCTCCCCCGGCAGCGCCGAGCCCGAGAGCGAGGTGATCTTCAGCGACGGGAGGCTGTAGCGATGGAGCGTCTCCTCGGGCAGGGCGAGGATCCTCTGGATCATCACCGGCACCGCCGCCAGAACGTCGGCGCGGCTCTGCTCGGCCGCCTTCAGCGTCTCCTCGGGGTCGAACTTGCGCCGCAGCACCATCGTCGAGGCGGTCGGCAGGCTCATCACGAAGTGGAAGAAGCCCCAGGAGTGGAAGAGCGGCGCCGCGATCATCATCGTCATCCGGCTGCGATACGGGATCTTGTCGATCAGGGAGGCGATCGGCAGCAGTCCTTCGGGGCTGGAGCGCTGCGCCCCCTTCGGGGTGCCGGTGGTGCCGGAGGTGAGGATGACGAATTTCGGCTTCTCCGGCGGCGGCTTCAGGTCGGACTCGTCGCCGCTTGCGATCAGGCTTTCGACGGTCGGCCCGGGGGCGGCGCCGTCGCACCAGCCGACGATCCGCGTCACGGAGTCGTCGACTCCGGCCAGCAGGTCGCCGAACTCCTCGTCGTAGACGAGCGCCTTCGGTCCCTCGCGCCTGGTCACCTCGGCCAGCTGCGGGCCGGCGAACATCGTGTTCAGGTAGAGCGCGCTGGCGCCGAGCTTGGCCGCCGCCAGGGTGGTCTCGATGAAGCCGCGGTGGTTGCGGCACATGACGCCGACGCCATCGCCGGGGCCGATCCCCATCTCGCCGAGGGCGTGGGCGAGGGCGTTTGAGCGGCGGTGCAGCCGCTCCCAGCTGAGCGCGCCCTTCTCGTCGACGATCGCCAGCTCGTGCGGGTGATGGAGCGCCGCGGTGGTGACGCCGGTCGCCGGCGAAGCCCCCCAGCGCAGGAAGGTGGAGCCGATCTTCAGCGCCTTGTCGGGGCGCATCGGGGCGAGGATGCCGGCCTCGCGCAGCACCTTGACCTCGAAGATCGAGTCGGAGACGGAGGCGCGCAGACCGGCCGCGCTCAGTTTCGAGTTCGCCATCCCGCCGGAAGCCTATTCGGTATCGACGCTGGCGACGGCGATGCAGGCGATCCCCTCGCCGCGGCCGACGAAGCCCATTCCCTCGTTGCTGGTCGCCTTGACGCTGACCCGGGCCGAGGTCGCCTCCGCCAGTGTCCGCTCCATCTCCGCCTTGTAGGGGCCGAGGCGCGGCTGCTCGCAGACCACGGTCGCGTCGATGTTGACGATCGGGCCGGCGATCGTGCCGACGACGGTCCGCAGGAGGTCGATCGAGTCGGCGTCCTTCCAGGCCGGGTCGTCGTCGGGGAACATCGTGCCGATGTCGCCGCCGCCGCTGGCTCCCAGCAGGGCGTCGATCACCGCGTGGGTGACGACGTCGGCGTCGGAATGTCCCTCGAGGCCCTCGGAGTGCTCGATCTCGACTCCGCCGAGGACGAGCCGGCGGCCGGCGGCGAAGCGGTGGCTGTCGTAACCGAGCCCGACCATGGTCAGCGGACGCGACTGCCCAAAGGCGCCAGGCTCCGCTGGCGCTGCTCGAAGACGCATATCTCTGAGATACCCAGGTCGTCGAGGAACCGGACCGCCTGCTCGTATTCGAAGCCGACCTGTTCGGGCAGGTGGGCGTCGGAGGAGAGGGCGAAGACGGCACCGGCCTCGACGCACATCTCGGCGAACCGGCGCGAGGGATAGAGCTCGCCGACGGGCTTGCGCAGGCCGGCGGTCGAGATCTCGACCGCGACGCCGCTCTCGGCGATCGCCTCCACCGCCGGCTCGTAGAAGGCGCGCAGGTCGCGCTCGGGCAGCGGCCGCGCCCGGCCCCAGACCTTGACCAGGTCCGGGTGGGCGAGGATGTCGTAGAGGCCGGAGCGGGCGCAATCGGCAAGCGCCTCGAAGTAGCGGCGCCAGATCTCGTCAGCGTCCCCGTCGCCCTCCCAGACGTCGAAGCCGTCGTGGTCGACCGCGGCGTCTCCCTCGCCGATGAAGTGGACCGAGCCGACGACGTAATCGAAGTCCCGCGCGCCCAGCAGCTCGGCGATCCGCTCCTCGGCACCGGGGACGTGGTCGCACTCGAGCCCGAGCCGCAGCGGCGTGCCGCGGACGAACTCGCAATAGGCGTCGATGTCGTCCTGCGCGTTTTCGACCCAGAGCGGGTGGCGCCAGAGGTCGAGGGCCGCTCGGAAGCGGTAGACGTGCTCGGAGACGCCCAGCTCCTCGATCCCGGCCGCCTCGGCGGCGGCCAGGTAGCGCTCGACGTTCTCGGCGGTGAAGTAGCGCTCGAACGTCGTCCCCTCCTCGTCCGGGCGCAGGTGCAGGTGGTAGTCGGTCAGCATGGGGGCGAGCATAGACTTCGCGCCGAATGGGCCGTCAGCTCCTGTTGCTGTCAACCGCCTTCGCTCTCGGCACCGCTGTGGCGGGGCTGCTGGGAGCAGGCCTCGGGGTCGCCTTCGGCGTCGGTCAGATCTGCTTCGCCGCGACCCTCGTCTACGTGCTCCTGCGCGGCTGAGGGCGCGCCTCAGCCGCGGCGCTCGGCGAGCAACAGCTCGGCGACACGGAGGTCGAGCGGCGTCGTCACCTTCAGGTTCGGCTCGGCGACCGGGTGGATCAGGACGCTCCCGCCGTTCCACTCGACCAGCATCGCCTCGTCCGTCGCCTCCTGCGGCCGCTCCGCCGTCGCAAGGGCGTCGCGCAGCGCCGCGGTCCTGAACAACTGGGGCGTCTGCGCGGCCCAGAGCTGCGAGCGATCCTCGGTGGTCAAGACTCTCAGTGCGGAATTCGACACCTCCGGGGTGCTCAACTCCGCACTGAGATCCCTGTCCGCCCGCTTGACGGTGTCGGTCACCGGGGCGGCGGCGATCACGCCGGCGGCCTCGGGCGCGGCGTCAAGGTCGGCCACCAGGGCTGCAACCAGCTCCGGAGTCAGCAGCGGCCGGGCGGCGTCGTGGATCGCGACGTACTCGGTCCCCACCGCCTCCAGGGCGTTGGCGACCGACTCGGCCCGGGTGGCGCCGCCGGGGACCACGCCGAGATCGTGCCCGCCCAGCTCGCCGACATGGCCCGGCGGGGCCGCGACCACGATCGAGCGCACCGACTCGCAGGCCCGGAAGGCGTCGAGCGACCAATCGACCAGCCGCCTGCCGGCGACGGGCACGAAAGCCTTCGGGCCGCCGGCTCCGAGGCGCTCCCCGGAGCCGGCGGCCGCGATGACTGCGGTTACTGCGGGACTGCTAGGCGGTCGCAGTGGCGGCGAACCGCTCCTCGAGGAGGCTGTCGAGGTATTCCTCGGCGCCGTCCTCGTCTTTGTCCAGCGCGTACATGAACTCGGAGGCGAGGATCTTCTTCGCCCGCGTGTACATCTGCTTCTCACCCGTGGAGAGGCCCTTTTCCATCTCGCGGATGGCGAGGTTGCGGACGACCTCGGCCAGCTCGAAGACGTCGCCGGTCTTGATCTTCTCGCGGTTGTACTTGAAGCGCCGGTTCCAGTTCTTCGGCATCTCCGACACGTCGTCGGTGAGGACGTCGGTGACCTTCTTGATTTCCTCCTCGTCGATGATGCGTCGCAGGCCCGCTTTGCCGGCGTTTTCGCAGGGCACCATCACGGTGAGTTCGTTGTGGAGGATCTTGATCGTGAGGTACTCGCGTTCCTCGCCCATCAGCTCCCGAGTCTCTTTGGTCATCACCAGGCCCGCGCCGTGGTGGGGGTAGACGACCTTGTCTCCCACCTCGAAGTCGCAGACGTACTCGACGTCCTCGAAGACTGCCTCCACGGTGGCCTCGTCTAGCTCAGAAATCGGTGGCTCCTTTCGTTTTTCGACGGCGATCTGCCGTCAATTCTGCAAGTACCGGTCGACCAAATCGACCTCTTGGAGCCGTCGCAGGCCCTCGCGGATGTCCTTGGCCCGTTGGGCCCCGACTCCGTCGACGGCGGCGAGGTCGGAGTCCGAGGTCGCCAGGACCTCCTCCAGCCCGCCCAGCTCGTGGGTGATCTTCTGGACGACAAGCTTGGGGATGCGCGGGACCCGGCCCAGCACGCGGTAGCCGCGGGGGCCGACGGGGAAGTCCAGCGTGTTGACCTTGCGGTCGTAGCCGAGCAGCTCGGCGAGGCGACCGAAGTCGAGGACGTCCTGATGGGGCATCCGGCCCAGCGCCTGCAGGACCGCGGTCAGGTTGCCCTCGGAGTCTTCGACGCTGTAGTCGCGGATCAAGGCGGTCTTGTCGGCGGCGACGCCGACCATCGTCTCCTCCAGCTGCATCTCGATCAGCCGGCCCTCGGTCCCCAGCTCGACGATGTAGCGCTCCACCTCGACCGCCATCCGCGTCACCAGCTCGGCGCGCTGGAGGACGGAGAGGGCGTCGTGGAGGACGGCGCCGCCGTCGAACTCGAGCTGGGTCAGCCGGGCCGAGACCTGGTCGAGGCGCTGGCGGTACTTCTCCAGGGTCGCCAGGCCCTGGTTGGCCTTGGCCAGGACGGCGGGGATGTCCTGAAGGATGTACTTCGTCCCCTCGACGTAGAGGGAGACGACATCGCGGCGCTGGGAGATCGCGATCACCAGCGCCGTGGTCTGTTTGGAGACGCGCTCGGCGGTCCGGTGGCGGGTCCCGGTCTCCGAGCTGAGGATCGTCGGGTCGGGCATCAGCTGGACGTTGGCCCAGGCGATCTTCGTCGCCTCGCCGTTGAGGACGATGGCGCCGTCCATCTTCGCCACCTGGTAGAGCATCGCCGGCGTGTAGTCGACGTCGAGCTTGATCCCGCCCGAGAGCAGGTGGCTGATGTCGTCGAGGTCGCCGACGACCAGGAGGCCGCCGGTCCGCGAGTGGACGATGTTGTCGATCCCCTCGCGCAGCGCACCGCCGGGGGCGACGACGTCGAGAGCTCTTAGAAGTCGGGGATCCTGGCGTTCAGACAACTCTTGAAGCTCATCCCCAGACAAATCAGGCATCGCTTGAGAGGATGGCAGAAACGGCTCTGGAATGCGGCCTCCTCGATTCCGAGTGGACAGGTCGGAATGGCGTTTGTCAAGCCGGCCTAAAGGTGGAAGCGGCGATGGTGCATATGGTGGCGCAGTTCGCCGGGTGCCGGCTCCCGCACATCCTGCACGAAGCCCCAGGTGAGGGCGGTGCCGATCGCGCAGATGACGACCGGGACCCAGGTCGAACCGGCAACCGAGGCGGCGAAGGAGTGGCCGTCGCCGAGCAGGGCGTGGAAGACGGCGCCGGTGGCGGCGAGGGAGACAGCGCCGGCGAGGACCCGGTCCATCGCCAGGACGCCGGAGGCGATCCCGGCCTTCTCCCCCGGCATCGCCGCCATCGCCGCGGTCGACATCGGTGCGTAGACCAGCCCGAGGGCGATCCCGAAGAGGAGGTAGCCGACCAGGATCAGGCCATAGCCGGTGTCGGCGCCGACCTGGGTGAGGACGAGGAGGCCGGCGGTGCCGCAGAGCATCCCCGCCGTCATCAGCCCGCGGGCGCCGAAACGGGCGATCAGGCGGCCGGAGAAGGGCGAGATGAAGATCATCGGCGCCGTCACCGGCAGGATCATCAGGCCGGCGACGACAGGCGAGTGGTCGCGAACGTCCTGCAGGTACTGGGGCTGGAAGAACATCACCGCCCAGTAGGCGCCGACGAGGGCGAAGGCGGCGGCGCTGGCGCCGAAGTAGGGGCCGTTGCGGAAGAGGCCGAATTCGACGATCGGATCACCGATCCGGTGCTCGATCGCCCAAAATCCGGCGAGGGAGAGGAGCCCGACGATCGCCAGCCCGGCCACGGCGCCGGCCCCCAGGCCTGCGACTGGACCAGGGCGAGGACGACCGCGGTGAGGCCGACGCTGAGCAGCGCCAGCCCGGGCCAGTCGATGCGGGTGCCAGCAGCGGGATCGGTCGACTCCGGGGCAGCGGCGAGGGTGATCGCCGCGCCGGCCGCGAGGACCGGCAGGTTCATCCAGAAGATCACCCGCCAGTCGAGTTCGATCAGCAGGCCGCCGGCGAGCGGCCCGATCGCCAGCGCGATCGCCGAGACCGCCGCCCAGATCCCCAGCGCCCGCGGCTGCTCCTCGGAGGGGAAGACGTTGCAGACCAGTGCCAGCGACAGCGAGAGCATCGGCGCCGCGCCCGCTCCCTGCAGCACCCGGCCGAGGATCAGCATGTCCTGCCCCTGCGCCGCCCCCGAGAGCACCGAGCCGGCGGCGAAGAGAAGCATCCCGGCGAGGAAGACCCGCTTGCGCCCGAACATGTCGCCGAGCCGCCCGGCGGTGACGACCAGCACCGCGATCGTCAGCAGGTAGCCGTTCATCACCCACTGCAGCCCCTCGGCGCCGGCATCGACGTCATGCCGGACCTCCGGCAGCGCCAGCGCGACAACCGTCGAATCCAGCATCAACACGAAAAGCCCAGCGCAGGCGCCGGCGAGCGTCCACCACTTTCGGTTCATCGCCGCGAAGCTACCGCCGGCCGCGGCGGTTTTACGGGTTTATCGATTGGTGTTTTTCAGGTACGGTTCCGGCCTTCGCCAAGCCGAAAGGAGGCTGGAATGCCACAAAAGATCGGGCTCGGAAGCGGAAATGGCCGCATCGTCGAATACGAGGATGGCAGCGCGGGCTACATCCAGTCGATGTCCTTCACGCAGGCGTTCCGGGTGAAGATTGCGGACGTAACCGGGTTCTCCGTCGAGAAGAGTGGCAAGCTGCTGACCAGAAAATTCAATGTCCTCGGGAACGGCACCCTGCTCGGCACTGCCGAGGTCAACCACGGAACCGCCGAGGTAATCGAAAACTGGTTCAGGTCTCACCCATTGTTTGGCTCCAGAGCCTCCTCCGCCCCGGACCCCGCCGCATCTCCCAGCGTCGCGGACGAGATAGCCAAGCTCGGACAACTGCGATCTCAGGGGTTGATCACCGAGAGCGAGTTTGAGGCTCAAAAGACGCGCCTGCTTAGCTGAGCCGCACCCCCTAGAAGTGGCGGCATGACACAGCGCAACCGATTTCGGCCCCACCCCGGTGGGGCAAATGTCGGCTGCGGCGGAGGGTTCTAATCATCTTCCTCCCCCGCGGCGACTCAGCGAGTCCGCCAGAGCGTGTCGAAGGAGGGTGCCGGTGTCCCTCGCAGGAATGTTCGGCGATATGCAATCTGGTCTTTGCGCGGCGAGCCGCGCTGCATCTTCTCCCCGGAGCGGAAGCGGAGGGGAGGTCAATTCCGGAGAGGGATACCGGCACCCTCCCCCGCCTTGCTCAGCGGGTGGCGACGAGGTCGCGGTTGGGGTCGATGCCCCAGCGGGTGCCGACCTCGGTGAGGTCGTCGGTGAGGGGCCAGCGGTCGGGGCGCTCTTCGCCCTCGTGTTCGGGGCTGGCGCCCTTGAGGGCCATGCAGCCGGAGTTGTCGCCGATCGCGCGGATCTCAGCGACGTCCGCAGCCGTCAGGCGCTGCTCGGCCGGCATCTTCGCCAGCTCCAGGCGCTTGGCCTCGATCGGGCAGGCCTCGGGGCCGATCTCCTGGATCAGCGTCGGCGCCACCGACTCGACCGCGGGATGGGCGAGGTTCCACTGGCAGGCGAGCTGGATCGGGGTCAGCTTCGCCCGTTCGGCGATCGGCAGCAGCCGTTCCAGCTTCTCGACCCCCGCCTCGATCCAGCCCTCGGGGCGGAACTTGCGATGATCGCGCTCGGCCAGCTCGGCGCCGGGGCGCAGGTCGCCCCAGAAGATCCCGCCGTAGTCAACGACCCGGGTCAGGACCTTGACGTCGTGCCGATCGGCGGCGTCGAGGCAGAGCTCACCCGGCCACGGCTCGAGCGGGTTGAGGATGATCATCGCCCAGTCGATCACCTCGCCGAAGCGCTCCAGGCAGGAAATGACGTCAAGGGTGAATCCGTTCGCCGGCCCGGGGGCGACGCCGATGGCCCTCGTCAGCCCGGCCTCGCGCAGCCCTGCCATCCCGTCCCAGACGACCTCGCTTGAGTAGCCGATGCGGTCGGGGTTGTGGAGCAGCAGCAGGTCGAAGCAGTCGGTCTCTAGTCGCCCCAGGCTCTTCTCGGTCGCCATCCGCAGGTAGTCCGCGTACTCGTCGGACCCCCGAAGGCGCGGGTCGGTGAAGCGCGGAAACCCTTTCGGACCTTCCCGCTCCCCCTCGTAGAAGTCGTGGCCGACGGCGCCGATCAGCGAGTACTCCTCGCGCGGGACGCCGGACAGCGCCCGCCCCAGCACCCTGTCGGCCTCGCCCTGTCCGTAGGCATCGGCGGTGAGGACGCTCTCGATCCCGCCCCCCGGGCGCAGCAGCGCTTCCAGCCGCTCCTCGGAGACCGCCTCCCCGAAGTGGAGGAACCGCCCTCCGCTCCAGGTGCCGATCGCCGTACGACCAGGCTCTCTCACAAGCTGCCCTCGGCTAGTTCTGGCTGCCGTCGCCGGACGGCTCGGAGCCCTGGTCTTCCGGGCCCTCGCCGCCGCCATCGTCCTGCTTGGCGCCGACGCCGACCTTCTCGCGCTTCGGCTCTTCGACGGCTTTCGCCTTCGGCTTCTTCGGGGCGATGATCTCGAGGTCGAGGGGTTTGTCCTCCTCGTCCCCGGCCTCGTTGCGGGAGACCATCACGGTCGAGCCGGGGGTCATCTCGCCTTGGCGCAGGACTTCGTCGGCGAGCGGGTCCTCGACGTAGCGCTGGATCGCCCGGCGGAGCGGGCGAGCGCCCATCGAGGGGTCCCAGCCTTTGTCGACCAGGAGTTCCTTCGCCTCGTCGGTCAGCTCCAGCTGCAATTCGTGCTCGGCGACCTGGACGCGGACCCGGTTGATCATCAGGTCGATGATCTCCTTCACCTCGTCCTTGGCGAGCTTGTGGAAGACGATCACCTCGTCGATCCGGTTGAGGAACTCCGGCCGGAAGACTTTTTTCAGGTCGCTCATGATCCGGTTCTTCATGTCGCCGTAGGACATGCCGGTCTCGTCGGCGACGGTGAACCCGATCGAGGTGTTCTTCGAGATCTCCGAGGCGCCGATGTTCGAGGTCATGATCACGATCGCGTTGCGGAAGTCCACGGTGCGACCCTGGGCGTCGGTGAGGCGCCCGTCCTCGAGGATCTGCAGGAGGATGTTGAAGACGTCCGGGTGCGCCTTCTCGATCTCGTCGAGCAGCAGCACCGAGTACGGCTTGCGGCGCACGGCCTCGGTCAGCTGGCCGCCCTCGTCGTAGCCGATGTATCCCGGGGGCGAGCCGACAAGGCGGCTGACCGCGTGCTTCTCCATGTACTCGGACATGTCGATCCGGATCATCGCCTCCTCGTCGCCGAAGAGGAAGTCGGCGAGGGTGCGGGCGAGCTCGGTCTTGCCGACCCCGGAGGGGCCGAGGAAGATGAACGAGCCGGCCGGCCGCTTCGGGTCCTTGATCCCGGCGCGCGAGCGGCGGATCGCTTTCGAGACGGCGGTGATCGCGACCTCCTGCCCGATCACCCGCTTGTGGAGTTCCTCCTCCATCCGGATCAGCTTCTTGGTCTCGGCCTCGGTCAGTTTGAAGACGGGAATCCCGGTCCACATCGAGACGATGTCGGCGATCTCCTCTTCGCCCACCTCGGGCCGTTCGCCGTTCTCGCCCTCGGCCCACTCGTCTTCGAGCTGGCGCTTGCGGGTGGTCAGCTGGCGCTCGGTGTCGCGCAGGTTGGCGGCCTTTTCGAACTCCTGGGCCTCGATCGCGGACTCCTTCTCGCGCCGCGTCTTCTCGATTTCCTCCTCGAGGTCGCGGTACACGGGGGGCGTGCTCATGCTCTTGATCCGCATCCGCGAGCCGGCCTCGTCGATCAGGTCGATCGCCTTGTCAGGCAGGAAGCGGTCGGAGATGTAGCGGTCGGCGAGCTCGGCGGCGGCCTCGAGGGCGTCGTCGCGAATCGTCACCCGGTGGTGCTGTTCGTAGCGCTCGCGCAGCCCCTCGAGGATCTTCACCGTGTCCTCGGGCGAGGGCTGGTCGACGCGGATCTGGGCGAAGCGGCGCTCCAGCGCCGAGTCGCGCTCGAGGTACTTGCGGTACTCGTCGAGCGTGGTGGCGCCGATCGTCTGCAGCTCACCGCGGGCCAGGGCCGGCTTCAGGATCGAGGCCGCGTCGATCGCGCCCTCGGCGGCGCCCGCGCCGACCAGGTTGTGGAGCTCGTCGATGAAGAGGATGATGTCGCCGCGCTGGGTGATCTCTTTCATCACCTTCTTCAGGCGCTCCTCGAACTCGCCGCGGTACTTGGAGCCGGCGACCAGGGCAGCCAGGTCGAGGGTGTAGATCTGCTTGTTCTTCAGCAGCTCCGGCACCTCGCCGCTGTTGATCCGCGCGGCGAGCCCCTCGACGACGGCGGTCTTGCCGACGCCGGGCTCGCCCAACAGCACCGGGTTGTTCTTGGTCCGGCGGGAGAGGATCTGCATGATCCGCTCGATCTCGGTTTCGCGGCCGATCACCGGGTCGAGCTTGCCCTCCTCGGCGAGGCGGGTGAGGTTGCGACCGAACTGGTCGAGCAGTTTCGAAGACTTTTTCCCCTCGCCGCCGGCACCGCCACCGCCGCCGCCCTGACGGCGACCGCCGGGGCCGGAGAGCATGCGGATGACCTCGTTGCGGATCTTGTCCGAGTCGGCGTCGAAGTCGAGCAGGATGCGGGCGGCGACGCCCTCGTTCTCGCGCACCAGGCCGAGCAGGATGTGCTCGGTGCCGATGTAGTTGTGGCCGAGCGAAAGCGCCTCGCGCAGCGCCAGCTCCAAGACCTTCTTCGCCCGCGGCGTGAACGGGATCTGCCCGGAGGTGACCTCCTCGCCCGAGCCGACGATCCGGACCACCTGCGAGCGGACCCTTTCCACCGTGATGTCGAGTGACTCGAGGACCCGGGCGGCGAGGCCCTCCTCCTCGCGGAGAAGGCCGAGCAGGATGTGCTCGGTGCCGATGTAGTTGTGCTTGAGCGTCCGGGCCTCCTCCTGCGCTAGGACGACGACCTGACGAGCCCTCTCGGTGAATCGCTCGAACAATGCAGACCTCTTCCTGGTTTCAACCCGGGATACCCCGGGTTTGTACCGCCGAACCCCTCTTCCCCTTATCGGGAGGGGTTCATCTGTCCCTTAACTCTACCGGGGTGGGATGTCCGGCTTCTGAGCGCTTGAGCACGCTAAGAGCGAACTTTCAGCGTTAAGAAGGCACGAAGTCGGCACTTACGTGCGCATCGCCGGGAAGAGCAGGACTTCCCGCAGCGTCTGGGTCCCGGTGAGCATCATCACCAGGCGGTCGATCCCGAGGCCGACGCCGCCGGTCGGCGGCATCCCCTGTTCCAGCGCCTCGACGAAGGCCTGGTCGAAGGGCTGGGCCTCCTCGTCGCCGCGGGCGACCTCCGCTGCCTGCTGTTCGAAGCGGCGGCGCTGCTCGTCGGGATCGTTCAGCTCGGTGAAGGAGTTGGCGATCTCCACTCCGCCGGCGAAAGCCTCCCAGCGCTCCACCACTCCCTCTTGGGAACGGTGGGCCTTGGCGAAGGGCGAGAGCTCGGTCGGGTAGTCGAGGATGAAGGTCGGCTGAATCAGGCCCGGCTCGACCTCGCGCGAGAGCAGGCCGTCGACGAGCTTCCCCCACCCCTCCTTCGGGTCGGGCTCGGTCCCCATCGC
>Ga0070675_100000068_pt1 | contig 60352 bp, 40 predicted proteins | sample KBSM43metaG_FD_65343 | JGI IMG/M metagenome (GOLD analysis project Ga0070675, IMG submission 65343) | Miscanthus rhizosphere microbial communities from Kellogg Biological Station, Michigan, USA - KBS M4-3 metaG | ecosystem: Host-associated > Plants > Roots > Rhizosphere > Soil ... | reverse complement strand
ATGTGCGATCAGGATCATTTTGACGACGATCGGCTGGAATACGAGGCCCTTGGATTGGTAACGCGCCGGCAGTTCGGCGTGCTCGTCGGAGCTGGCATCGCCCTGATGCTGCCGCAGGTCGTCAACGCGGTTGCCGTGACTGACGCGGAAGTGACAGTAACTACGCCCGACGGCACCGCCGACTGCTACTTCGTGCACCCGGCAAGCGGCACGGCACCGGGTGTGCTGTTCTGGCCCGACATCTTCGGGCTGCGCCCGGCGATGAGGCAGATGGCCAAGCGGCTGGCGGAATCCGGGTATTCGGTGCTGGTCGTCAATCCGTTTTATCGCGTCAAGAAAGCGCCGACCGCCGACAACGGCGCCGCGACGCCGATCCAAGGCCTGATGCCGCTGGCGCGAGCGCTCAACGAGACGACGAATCTGACCGATGCGAAGGCGTTTATCGGCTGGCTCGACCAGCAGGCGTCGGTTGCGAAGAACAGAAAGATCGGCACGCAAGGCTACTGTATGGGCGGGCCGATTGCGTTCCGTACGGCAACGGCGGTGCCGGATCGCGTCGGCGCGGTCGCCTCATTCCACGGCGGCGGACTGGTGACCGATCAACCGAACAGCCCGCATCTGCAGACGGCGAAGACCAAAGCGCAACTGTTGATCGCGATTGCCGCGAACGATGACCAGGCCAGGCCAACCGAAAAGGACGTGCTGAAAGAGACCTTCGCGAAGGCGAATCTGCCTGCGGAAATCGAAGTCTACACCGGCGCCGCGCACGGCTGGTGTCCGCCCGATTCCGGTGTTTACAACGAGCCCCAGGCCGAGAAGGCGTGGAGCCGGTTGCTGGCGTTGTACGGAAAAGCGCTGGCCTGAGACACGCGTGCGGCGATGATCCGCCGACCGTTAGTCGCGCTCCTGCTGCTGCCGCTGTGTGCCGTGGCATATGGCGGCTGCGGTTCCCGCAGCTCGCCCACTACTCCGTCAGTTCCAGCTGCCGACTTCGCCGCTCAGTTCGATTCGCTGTGGAGCACCTTCGACCGCGAGTATTCCTACTTCGAGTACAAGCAGATCGACTGGAACGCGCTCCGCACGGCGTTCCGTCCACGGGCGATTGAAGCCGCCAGCCAATCAGGATTCATCGGCGTCATTCGAGAAATGCTCGCGCGACTTCACGATCTGCACGTCGTGCTGCGCGATCCCGGAGGCGCTGTCGTCACCACCTACGAGCCGCAGGCCTTCGTCAACTGGGATCGATCGGTTTGGATACAGTACGTCAGCCGCGCGAACTGGACGCAGGGACAAACCGACTGGGGCCACGGCGTCCTGGACGGGGTGCCGTACATCGCAATTGGTGGATGGAACGCGGCGAGCATTCGCCCCGCCGATTTCGATGCCGCGTTCGAGCGCTACCGCAATGCGCCGCAACTGATTCTCGATGTGCGCATGAATGCCGGCGGCGACGATTCGCTGGCGTTCCAGATTGCCGGGCGCTTTGCGCATGCCCCGGTCATCGCCGGGTACGTGAAAGTCCGCAACGGGCCATCGCACACCGATTTCAGTGCGCCGACGACGCGTGTAGTGAATCCGCGAGGCGCGTGGCAATTCGCCGGCAACGTGCTGCTGTTGATCGGGCGACGCTGCGCGAGCAGCAACGAGAGCTTCATCGCGGCAATGCGACAACTGCCGAATGTGACGCTGGTCGGCGATCAGACCGCCGGCGCCACGGGCAATCCGGGGACATTCCCCTTGGCCAACGGATGGACCTACACCGTATCCCGCTGGATCGAATACACCGCTGACAATCAGGTGATCGAGGACGTCGGCATCTCTCCGCGCGTGTTCGTACCAGCCTCAGCCGGCGACTTCATGCAGGGCCGCGATCCGGTGCTCGATTGGGCGCTGGCCGCATCGGTCCGATCGACTGCGCTCGATCATCGCGGCGCAAACGCCAGCAGCACATTCCCTCGCGCGCCATTGCCAAGTTCGGAATAGCCCGACGCGACGAACAGCATTCCGCCTGCTACAACCGGACCGGCCGACGTGATGCTGCCACCGCGCGCGGCGACGCCATTGACGGTCTTGAATTCGCGCGCCGTGTCGAATTGCCAGATGGCGTGGCCGTCGCCGGTCGCGTACGCGTAGACAGTGCCGGTGCTGGAGCCGAAGAACAGCACCCCCGGCATCACCGTCACCGGCGCGGCGCCGCCTTCGGGCGGCGTGGCACGCCACGCGATCGTGCCGTCGTCGAGACGGACCGCAGCGACACCGAGTGGCTCGCGTGCTCGCGTGACCGGCGAATACACAAACCGCTCGTCGCTCGCGGAGCCCCACATGATTGCACCGCCGGTACCGGGATTTTTCGGATCGAGGCCAAGACCGATCTGGCGGCTCCACAGAACTTTGCCTTCTCGGTCCGGATCGAGCGCCCAGACGTGGCCATCCTTTTGTCCGACGACGATCACGTCGCCGCCGTCCGGACCAGGCCGCAGGATCGGCGCGTTACCGAAATCCATGTCGGGGCCGAGATCGTCGGGACACGTCTCGGACTTGTTCTCCTTTGGCACGTTGGGCCGATAGATGCCGGGACAATCGCGAACGTAGGCGTCGCCGGCCATCACCTGATTCGACCAGAGCCGCCGGCCCGTGTCGATTGCAAAGGCAATCACCGAATCCGACCCGCGCGCGGCCGGTTCCGTGTAACCGTTGCCGGTCGCAACGTAGACGGCGCGCCGCTTGAGATCGATGGTCGGCGACGACCACACGCCGGCGCCGGCCGGCGCCCACAGTTGCGTGCCTTTCGACGTCTTCTTCACCGGCGTCGGTTTCTCGGCAATGGTGTAGGCCTTCCACAACTGCCTGCCAGTGATCGCGTCGTACGCCGCCACCCCGCCACGAAAAGTGCAGCACGGATAGTTTGGATTGCCGGCGCCCGATTCTTCCAGCGACGAAAGAGGGACGTAGAGGCGACCTTCGGCCAGTTTTGGCGCGCCAGTGATTCTCGCAACCGGATGAGCGTCGAGCCGATCGCGCCAGACGAGTTGCGCCGTCTCGGCATCGATCGCGTAAACGTTTGCGCGTATGTCGCCGAAGTAGGCGATGTGGCGGTGAGCGCCGCCACCCGGTCCGATCGTCACCGCGGTCCTCACGCCGGCATCTGCACGGAACGACCAGTACAGACATCCAGTGCCGGCATCGATCGCATACACGAATCCGGTATCGGCGCCGACGAAAACGCGTCCGCCAACGATCGAAGGCTGCCCGTAAGCCGAGTTGCCGGATGGAAACCCGAACGCCCACTTGAGCACGAGGTTCGGAACGTCAGCGACCGTCATTCCCGGCGCCGTTTGGAAACGCGTGTCGCCGTTGTCGAATCCCCAGCCGTTCCACTCGGATTCTTTGAACGGCTCGAATAGCGGATGTGTCGCACAACGGCTTTCCATCCGCGACGCGTCGCCCGCCGCCGCGGCGCCGAACGGCCGTCCGCCGACGTAGACGGCGAGAGCACGCTTGTCAAACTCACTGAGGCCGGTCGCGTACTGCGCCATCCGGCCCGAGGTGATCGACGCAAGCACCGCTTCGGGAGTGTGCTTGACCAATTCGGCGCGGTTTGTCGCACCGTTCGTCGCGTTGTCATGACAGCTGGCGCAACGGCCGGTGAACGCGAAAATGCCTGCGTTCGTGTTCTGTGGATGTTCAAGATCAGGCTCGGTGCCAGGTGCTTGCGCCGACGCTGCCGCAGAGGACAGCGCTGGCGCGCCCTTGTAGATCACGCCGTCCTTCATCACCACTCCGACCCGCGACAGCGCGACGATGTCGAACAGCGGGTTGCCGTCGACGACGATGATGTCGGCATGCTTGCCAGGTTCGATCGTGCCGGTCTCGGCGCCACGGCCAATGATCTGGGCGTTGACGCGTGTTGCCGCGGCGATGGCGCGCGACGGCGTCATGCCGAGGTCAACATGCACTTTGATCTCGCGCCACAACGCTTCGCTATGGAAGTTCATCGGCGTACCGCTGTCGGTACCCATTCCCATCACGGCACCCGACTCGATGAACTGCTTGACACCGCGCTCGCGATACAACATCTCGCGGTCGGTGCGCGCGAAGTAGCCGAGCGCCCACCAGTTCTTGAGTGAATTCTGAATCTCGTCGTAAACGTCGGGCGGGTAGAGTTGTTTGAAGATCGGGTTCTGCAGCCGCTCGGGGAATGCCGCCGTGTCCGGATAGATCCAGCTGCGATGCGCCGCTGTCGTCACCACAGGACGGCCGGCGTTGACGATGTCGCGAATCATCTCCGCGCTGTACGGCGGCGCGGTCCCGGCCGAGCCAGCGTGCTGCAGCACATCGACGCCGCTTTCCAGGGCGTGGCGCACGTCAGCCTCGGCGTAAACGTGCGCGTGGACGCGAATTCGATGCTCATGTGCGACGCGCACGATGGCGTTGTAATCCTCCAAGGTCAGGCCGGCGTGCGCTTTGATGGTGTCCACACCAGCGACCGCCAGCCGCTCGGCTTCCGCCGCAGCCTGTTCGGAACTGGAGATGTTCAGGCCGCCGAATCCGACCTGCATCGCACCCTTGGCAGCTTCGGGCGAGAGTCGAGCGATCCACGGGCCGCTCATCAGCATGTGTGGTCCGGGAATCTGGCCCTTGTTGATCCGGTCACGAATCGCCAGGCTTGCCTGAAGCGGCGCGCCGAGATCCACCGCGGTGGTCACACCCGCCCACAGCAGTTCCTTCGCTGCGGTTTCCATCACCTGCAACAGCTTCTGCTCACCGCCGTGCGTGTTGAGCCACGGAAACCAGGTCGCATAGTTGCCGTGACCAAGTGTGATCAGGTGTGCGTGCGCCTCAATCAGGCCCGGCATCATCGTCCGTCCGCTGGTATCGACAACCAGCGCATCGGACGGGATCTGGATGGCTGCGGCCGGACCGGCTGCGACGATCTTGTCGCCTTCGACCAACACGGCGCCGTGGTGAATCGGCGGCACCTCGTAGCCGGTGAGCAATTGACCGCCGACAAAGGCAACCCGTTTCGGCGCCTGGGCAGCCGAGGGTGCGGCGCTGCCGATGACGAAGGCCAGCATGATAAAGGCGACGTGGAGAACAGACGTGTGACGGACGGTGCAACGCATAGTCGACGCCATTGTGGGCAACGGTTTGACGATCGTCAACGCTACTTTGGGCGAAATGCTGATCGCCAACCGACAGTGAATGAAGGATCGCGCCCATGCCATACTCCCCCAATGCGCGCTTTTCCAATGTTCGCCATCCTCGCTTGCGTCGCGGCCGGCCATTCGACACTTGCCGCCGCCCAGGATCTTTCGTTCTCCGAGATGCGCTGGCGCGACATCGGGCCGACTCGCGCCGGCCGTGCGCGGGCGGTGGCCGGCGTCGCCACCGAGCCGAATACTTTCTATGCCGGCTTCGACAACGGCGGCGTCTGGCGATCCACCGACTTCGGCGCCAACTGGGTGCCGATCTTCGATGATCAATCGACCGGGTCAATCGGCGCGATCGCGGTCGCGCCATCGAACCCGAACATCATTTACGTCGGCTCAGGCGCCGGCATCATCCGCCCGGATCTCGCAATCGGCAACGGCATGTACAAGTCCACGGACGCCGGCCGCAGCTGGCAGCACCTCGGCCTGCGCGATAGCCAGATGATTGCGGCCATCGCCGTCGATCCGGCCAACGCCGATCGTCTGTTCGTGGCGGTGCTCGGTCACCCGTATGGACCGAACCCGGAGCGCGGCGTGTTTCGCTCGACGGACGGCGGGCGAACCTTCGAGAAGGTGTTGTTCAAAGACGACTACACCAGCGCGAACGAGGTATTGCTCGACGCGCGCAATCCCAATGTGCTCTACGCGACGCTCTGGTCGCAGCAGCAGAGTTTCATCGAGGGTCAGGGGTTCGGCAACGCCGGAATGGGGATCTTCAAGTCGACTGACGGAGGAACGACTTGGACGCAGCTCGCCGAGGGTCTCCCGTCAATCCTCCAGGCGAACATCGCAATCGCGCCGAGCGATTCGAACATTCTGTATGCGGCGATCGCGCCCGCCCAGGGACCGATCGGCTTCTACAAATCCACCGATGGCGGCGCGCACTGGTTCCAGGCCATTCGCGGCACCGGCGCGCCGAGCGGGCTGGCGCAGGACATGCGGCCGCTCGCCCGCATTGGCGGCGGCGATCTGCCGACGGTTACCGTCGACCCGAAGGATCCGAACATCGTCTACACCGCGTCCACCGTGATGTGGCGGACACTCGACGGCGGTCTCACGTGGAGCGCAGTGCGCGGCGCTCCTGGAGGTGATGATTACCAGCGCATCTGGATCAATCCGAACGACACGCAGATCATCGCCGCTGTCGCGGATCAGGGCGCTGTGGTTTCCGCCAATCGCGGTCGCAGTTGGAGCAACTGGTACAACCAGAACACCGCGGCCATGTACCATGTCACGACCGACAACGCGTTCCCCTATCGGGTCTGTTCGGGACAACAGGACTCGGGCAGCGCCTGTGTGCAGAGCCGGTCGGATGACGGACGCATTACGTTCCACGACTGGCATCCTGTGAACATCCAGGAGTACGGCATGGCGGCGCCCGATCCGGCGAATCCAGAAGTCGTGTATGGAAGCGCGCGGACGAATGTGTCGCGATACGACCGACGCACCGGACAGACGACGCTGGTTGGCCCGGAAACATCAGGAACACTGCCAGGCGGCGGCGCGATGAACCGCAACGTGCGAACCATGCCGCTGCATTTTTCGCCGCTGGACAGCGTCACGCTGTACTACGCGTCGAACGTGGTGTGGAAGAGCATCGACCACGGCCATTCGTGGACGAGAATTTCGCCGGATCTGACGCGCCCAACGTGGGCGGTACCGGCCAACACTGGAAAATACGCGAGCACGGTGAAGCCGGGCCCGATGGGGAGCATCACCGCGCTCAGCCCGAGCCCACGCACCCTTGCCATCCTGTGGGCCGGCACCGACGACGGCAATATTCAGGTGACGCGTGATGCAGGAGTGACGTGGACGAACGTCACACCGCCGTCGATCAAGCCGTGGACGCGCATCTTCAACATCGAAGCCGGCCATTTCGATCCGCTGGTCGCCTACGCCGCCGCGAATACGCTGCGCCTCGACGAAATCGCGCCGCACTTCTACCGCACGCATGACGGCGGCAAGACGTGGACGGAAATCAACAGCGGCATCGCCGGCGACGCGGTCGCCAACACGATTCGTGAGGATCCGCGGCAGCCCGGATTGCTCTACGCCGGAACCGACACCCAGGTGTGGGTTTCATTCGACGACGGTGATCACTGGCAGTCGTTACGGCACAACATGCCGGCCATTTCGGTCCGCGATCTGCAGATCAAGGACGACGCCAAATGTCGCTGCGCCGATTTGATTGCCGGCACGCACGGCCGCGGCTTCTGGATTCTCGACAACGTCACGCCGTTGCGCCAGGCCGCAGCCGCGCGGGCGGCACTTGCGAAAAACCAGCCGTATCTGTTCAAGCCGGGACCGGCGGTGCGGGTCCGCTTCGGCGTCAACGAACCGACGCCGTGGCCGCCGGAGCTGCCGGCCGGAGAAAACGCGCCACCCGGTGCGTTGATCGATTACTACTTGGCCAAGGACACGAACGGGCCGGTAACGCTCGAAATTGCCGACGCGGGTGGAAAAGTCGTACGCACCTACTCGAGTACCGAGCCGGTGTTCGATCCGGATCCGGGCAAGGACATGGCGGCGTACGACGAAGTGTGCAAGAAGAATCCGACGGCTGCGTACTGCGGTCTGCCGCTCTACTGGCCCGCACCGCAATTCATCGTGTCGCCGAAGGCGGGAATGCATCGCTTCAGTTGGGATCTCAAGTTCGATCCGGTCTCGCCTGTCGATCTGATTCCGGCCGGCGACGAAGAAGCAACGGGCGCGGTGCCCGGCCGTACCTATCCCAATTACAACGTGCCTTGGGTGCCGCCAGGAAACTACACCGTTCGACTGACGGCCGACGGCACGACCATGACGAAGCCGATTATCGTGAGGCTCGATCCGCGCGTGCGCATTGATCCGGCCGCGCTCGCGCAGCTGAACACGCTGAGCACGGGACTGTACTGGGAAGCGGTAGCGGCCCACCGTGCGTTCAACGACGCGAAGGCGCTGGCTGCCACACTCGACAAACGATCCGGCCCTGAAGTGGATGCGATCAAGGGCGAACTGGAAGCGCTCGCCCCGACCGGTCTCCAACGAAACGTGCGGCTGCTGCGCCGCCGCGCTGGTGGAACCGCGACGCCGACGCTTGAAGCTGTGAGCAACGCGCTGCAAGCGGCAGCGATGGCGATGCAGGCCGCTGAAGTGGCCCCGACCGCAGCGCAAATCGCCGCGGCCACTGCGGCTCGGAATCAGGCACGGCCGATCATGGCGCGATGGGCAGCGGTGAAGGCGAAGGCCGCGGCGTTGCGGCCGTAATCAGAGGACCTTTCGCCCGCCTCACAAGCAACGTTACGCCGCCGACCGATCGCGCGACGTCAGCCCTGGTTCAACAGCCAGTTCACAGCGCGGGTGACCGCCTCGCCGGGAGCGGTCGCGACTTCATCCGGCACCACGCTGCCGGCGTAGGTGCGCTTCAGGCGGTCGGCATTGTGTGCGTTCTTCAGCGTCAGGGTTGCACCGCCGCGCATGCTGAAGTCGCTGAGCAAGTGGTGATGTCCGCAGGTCGGGGCGCCGAACGATCGCGTATCAAAACGACCCTTGAAGAACACGGCGATCGCCTCACCGGCGCTGTTCGTCCTGTTCGAGGTCAGCACCGCAACTCTGGGTCGGGGTCGGATCGGCGTGTACGGCACCGCGACGCGCGCGAACGGCTCGCTCAGGCTGAGAGCGGCCCCGGCGCGATACTCGCGTTCATACTCACGGTTGTTGTAGACGATCCAGCCGACGATGCCTTCACCGAGGAGCGGGCCGATGCCGGCGATCATCGGCCACATGTTGCCGCCGACATCCTCGCGGAGGTCGACGATCCAGCCGACAAGTCGAGGCGTATCGGCCGCACGGATCGCCTGCTGGACTGCTTCGGCGTATTGGTCCGCGGCAACTCCACCACAGTTGCAGCCGCCGAGCCTCACATATCCGATCGTCTCCGGCAGGCTGGGTGTTACGGTCTCTCCAGGCAGACAGAAGGGCTCGGGAGACGGTCCAATCAAGCGTCCGTCCGACCCGCGGTAGTTGCTTTCGAAATCGTCGAGGATGTTCAGCGCGAGCGCGATCGCTGGATACGTGTCGGGAATCGATTGCACGGCACCGGCGGCGGCCATCACCTGGGTACGAGCCAGCGTCCAATCAATGCGATGGGCGTTCGCCGCCTCGGCCTCCATCAATCGCAGCAGTTCATCCAGATGCTGTGTTGGAGTCACCGTCGCCGCGGGCGTGGGGCCGGCTGGATGTCGACTCGAGTCGGTGCACGCGGCCGCGGCGGCGATGGCGAGCACCGCTGACCGCCCCAACCGTCCGGTAAAACCTTCGGCCCGCTTCACGAGCAGCTATCCAGGGTGTTTCCCTGAAATGAATTGTCCTTCAGGGTGTTGCCATCGGTCGGGCCCTTCAAGCCGCAGCCGTTGCTGGAAATCGTATTGTCCTTCAGTTCGTTTTCCTGCGCCCAGCCCGCAGCCGTGACGAGGAATTCGATGCCCGCGAGGCTCGACGACACGAGATTGTCCTTGAGCACGTTACCGTCAGCCGGTTGATTGATGCGGATGGCCGCGACCGAGCTCCCGGAGATTTCGTTCTGCTTCAGCGTGTTGTCGACGCCCCCGAAAATCAGGATGCCGACGCGATCGTTGATGAAGCGATTGTTCTTGACGTCGTTGCCGGTAACGTTGGTCCGCAGCATGATGCCGCGAATCGTGCTGTTTCGAAACAGACTGTCCTTGACGGTATTACCAACGCTTCCCGCCTGGAAGTCGATGCCCTCGGGGTTTGCGTTGAACTCGATGTACTTGATCTCGATGTCGGTCGACGCGACGATCCGGATTCCGGTGGCGAAATTACCAATGGTGCCGGCGGTGATCGATACGTCACGCCGCCCGGAAACAATTATGCCGACTCCACTGCCGGCACCGCTGATCGCGTGGCCGTCGAGATCGATCCTGATTCCGTCGGCCCCCACGATCAGCCCGTCGCCGCTGCACACGACGTCGTGATCGAGTTTCAGACTCTCGACAATCGTCGCGCCGCACAGATCGTCGGAGGCGGACACCCTCGTGGCCGCGCCTGCCAGCAGGCAGATCGCCGCCGCCGCACACCTCCACGTTGCCACGTTCGGTCGATGATTCGAGCTGCGTCCCCTTCTCGGTTGGCCAATTCGCATACCGCCTCCTCATCGCGATCTCGCGCGGAGAGTGTGCGGCGGAGCGATGGCATTGTCCTTGCGGAAAGCCCTTAAAAAGCTCCAAAATTCCCCCGAAGCTTTCCCACTGGGAGTTCCGTCGGAGGCCTAATGAGCGGCGGGGCCGGGCCGTCCTACGAATTCGGCCCTTTTCGACTGGATGTATCGGAGCACCGGCTCCTGCGCGAAGGACGCGCCGTGCGTCTCACGCCGAAGACGTTTGCCGTTCTCCGTGTGCTCGTCGAAAACGCCGGTCATCTGGTCGACAAAGAGCGCCTCATGACGGAGGTCTGGGCTGACAGCTTCGTCGAGGAGGGCGCACTCAATCGCAGCGTGTCGGTAATCAGAAAGACGCTCGGGGAGTCCGCCGATCGGAAATACATCGACACGATTCCGAAGCGCGGCTATCGCTTCGTCGCCGAAGTAACGGTACGCCGCGACGTGCCGTCCCTCTCGGCGCGAGCAGCCGACTCTGCTCAGCACTGGCGAACGACGGCGGCCGGCGCGGTCCTGATCGTCGGCGCCATCATCGCGACGATCGCTCTTCGCTATCGCCACACCGAGACAGCAGCCAGTTCGCCGCTTCGCGGCGCCCATACACAAGTCACCTTTAGCGGGAACGAGGGCGGCGCAGCGCTGTCGCCGGATGGGCGGCGCATCGCCTACCTTTCCTCCGACGGAGTAGAGAAACGCGTACTCGTGCGCGACCTCGCCGGCGGATCCCCGCTTGCGATCCTGGCCGCGCCCGAGGCCGGTTACTTGAGTTGGTCGCCGGACGGGACCGAACTGCTCGTCTGGGCCCGCGGTGCAGGCTACAAGGGCATCTACCGGATGGCGCAACTCGGCGGCACGCCACATCTGGTCGCGCCCGGAATGTATGTCGCGTGTTGGATGAACGATGGCGCAACGGTCGCGGTGCCCAGCTACATCGGCGGGACGATTTCGTTTTACGACCGTAGCGGCGGCCGCCAGCGATCGATTTCGCTGCGCGACGTCTCCTGGTCGATCTGGAGCATCGACTGGTCGCCGACAGCTGGGCGCCTGGCGTTGACCAGCAGCGACGAGCAGGGCCGTTTCACGTTGTGGACGGTGCGCGCCGACGGCAGCGAGCAGACCCGCGTGCTCACGTCAAGCACGGCGATCTCTTCCGCGCGATGGTCACCACGAGGCGATGCGATCTACTACATGCGTCAGGTCAACCAAACCGACTCGCTCTACAGAATTCAGCTCGACGCAACGCGATCGACCGCCTCGGAAGAGGCGATCAGTCTTCTCACCGGACTCGAAACCGACCACAGCTTCGCGCTGTCCGCGGACGGGCGTCGGCTCGTCTACTCCCGAGCGCCGTTCCATTCGAACTTCTGGACGATCGACCTCGACGGCGCTGGCGGGACGCCGCGCGAGTTGACGCACGGAACGTCGCTGGTCGAGCGCCCGCACATTTCGCCAGACGGCCAATCGATTGCGTTCAGCATGGGCCGCGACCCGACAGTGAACGTCTATACGATGCCGACCGCGGGCGGTCCGACCAAGCAGCTGACCTATCTCGAAGGGCTCAACCTCGCCGGCGGCTGGTCGACGGATGGCCGCGCCATTGCGTTTGCATCGAATCACGAGGGCATGCCACGCGTGTGGACCGTCAGTGCGGAAGGCGGCCCGCCGCGGGCGCGCTCTACCGGCGAGATGAGCGAGAGTTTCGAAGTGGCATGGTCTCCCGGTTCCGCGATCCTGTATCAGCAGGTTGGCAACCGCAACTACTACGAGCTCGATCCGTCAACGGGTGTGGAAAAGCCGTTCGTATCGAACGCCGCCGTGGGCTGGATGTTCTCTCCAGCCTATTCTCCGGATGGCAGCAAGATCGCGGTGGCGTGGAATCGACGATCGGCGCGCGGAATTTGGATTGTCGACGTCCTGAATCATCAACAACGTCCCGTCTATGCCACTGCGGACTCAACAGTGTTACCGATCGGGTGGTCCGCGGACGGAACGGCCATCTACGCGGTTGAAGGCAAGACATCCGCGATCCGAGGAAGAATGACGCCGCTCGGCGAAACGATGACCAACGCCAGAATCCTGATGATTCCCGCCAACGGCAATCCGAAGACGATCATCGCCTTGCCGTCGGCCGAAATCGGCGGGGTCACGATGACGCGCGACGCCAGACGGTTTGTTTATACCGTCTATACATCTGACTCGGATGTGTGGATTGTTGATGATTTTGACGCTGCGTCACCGGTGACTGTGAACCAGCGTCGCCTCAGAATACCGTCGAGCGACTGAACTCGTTCCCATCTGAAATCCCTGCTCTTCGTCTGCACAGCTATCGTCGTCGCAAACATCTGAGTATGACCGCGACGTCGAGCGATCGCGCGCACGTACGGTTCTGGTGCGATGTGATACAAGTGCGCACCCACATCTACACGATCGCACCCGATGCTCGGCGAGATACTCTCTCTGGCGCGGACTTTCGAATTGGTACGTAGGTTGCGAATGAAAACTGACACCGCACTTCGACGCGCTCGAACACCTTTGACGCGAACGTTTCGCGCGGCACCATCACAAGGCGTTCTGTCCGTCCGTTGACGAGACGATGCCCAGGCGCGACGCGCTTCAGGGCCGTACGAGCGTTACGCATCGCAGCAGAGTCCGGCGCGCCGGCGAGCGGTGAAATCCGAAACATGAGTACTGAGGAGGTTTGATGGGTCCATTCGCCGGAACGACATTTGGTATCGGAACACCTACCGTGTATCCCAATTCGCCCACATCGTGGGGCACCACGCCATACAGCAGCCAGGCGCCTTCCTTTCAGCAAGGCATCGGCTTAGGCCAGTCGCCACAGCAGCTGCTGCAGTTGTTGCAGGTCGTAACGCAACAGCTGCAGCAGGTGCAGGCTCTCGAGCAGCAGCAACTTTTTTATCTCCAGCAGTTGCTGCAGTTGGTTCCCGCACAGCTCCAGCAGCTCCAACAGCTCGTCCAGATACTCCCGCAACAAATCCAGCAGCAGCACCAGCAGCAGTGGCATCCCGTTAACCAGGGCCTCGCGAGCCCGTTCGGGATTGCACCGCAAGCCTTCGCCGCACAGCCAGCCGGCCACGTGATGTAGCCGGCGATTGACGACACGCGGTCCTGTGGTCGGACTGCGATCACAGGCCGCTCATCACGCGATGCGTGAAGAACAGGAGAGTTTAGATGAACGAGCCACTCTTTGGGTCGGGTGCGCCGATGTGGACTGCTGCGCCATCGACCGGAATCGGCTATCAGGTGCCGTTCGGCACAGGCAGTCCGCTCAGTCCGGCGCTGTTCGGCGGATCGCCAGCCATTGCCGCAGGCGGTGTTGGCGTCGTCAATGGCGTCGGCGGGACGACGGCGGGCACACCAAGCGCGCCGGTTGCGCCCTACACCTACGCGCCCGGCCTCGGCCAGACACTCGCGCCGCCGGATTCGTCGGCCGTCATGGTTGGTCTCCGGGCCAACGCCATCACGGGTATGGTCTCGGCGCCATCGCTGCTGACGGCAGTCGCGATGCGACGTGGTCAACCCCTTGGACCGACAAACGATCAGGAAGTCGAGGACTTCATCTACGATGCGCTCGAACTACTACCCGGCACGAGCGAAGTCGAGGTCCGCTGCGAGTCGGGCCGCGCCATGCTGAGCGGCACCGTTCAGCAGAAGCGGGCCAAGCGCGACATCGGTGAGATCGCCTGGGCGATTCCAGCCGTCCAGGACGTGCAGAACAACGTAACGATCGCTGCCCGTCGGCGGGCGCGCGCCGCGCCCGGGCGCGAGATCGACGCACCAGCCGCATCGGGCCGCAAGCAAGGTTAGGAACGACGGACTTCGCGCTCCAGGGACGCGCGTTCATGGAGCGCGAAATCGTCGTCGTGCGCGCCGCGCGCCGGGCGCGCGCACCCAAGATACGGCGGGTAGCTATTGCAGCTTGAGCCCTGGAATATCGGTGAAATCCGACCGGTTGAGCGTCCACAGCGTGGCATCGTGCACAATCGCGCACGCAGCGATCGCCAGATCGATTTCACGGCCCCGCGCGCGCGGCACACGCGTGTAGAGAAGCGCGGCTGTCGCAGCCGCTTCGGCGTCAAACGCGACAGCGCCGGACCGGGGGAAAAGCGTTTCCTGGTCGTCGAGCTCCGCGGTGCGACGAGGACCGCGCAGCCACTCGTAGAGCACGATCGTGCTCATGTGCACACGCAATCCCTGTTCGAAGACACGGCGAAGCGCCGCTGCCGACCGGCGCGGGCCAGTCAGCGCATCAATGAGCGTTGAGGTGTCCAGGTGAATCATCAACCACGCTGGGCGCCATGCCGACGGCCGCCGCCGCGTCGGGCGGTCCGAATCGCGCGCAGCTCCTGGTCGACGTCCGCCGAAGATCGGGTCGGCTTCCTCTCGATCATCGCGTCGAGCGCCGTCAGCATCCTGATGCGTTCGGCCTCGCTGAGCCGTCCGACGCGATCAGCGTAGTCGTTCACGGCGTCCCGCACTACCTGACTCTGCGGCCGGTTGGTGCGCGCGGCGGTCTGCCGAAGGCGGGCAACGGTGCGGTCGTCGAGCGTGAACGTCACCTTTACCATATCGATACCATATTACCATACTACGCCCGGGCCTGACCCCGCCTAGAGATGAATGGCTTCTTCGGCCGGGGTGTCGAACCAGAGAAACGGCGTGATGGTCGGCATGATCGGCTCCTTTGTGAGTATGTCGGAGCCGCGATCGGTTCTCTGCACCCAGAAAAACGAAGGGCGGCCAGCGCTAACGCTGGCCGCCCGGGTGGTGCGGTTTGCCGACCGACGAGACGAAGTTATCTGCCGGCGGACGTCGTCGACGGCGGCTTATTGATGCTGAACGTGAACGCGGTGAACTGCATCTCTTCCCACGTCTGGTCGCCCCAGTAGACGTCCTTCGTCGGATCGGGATTCGACTTGTTCGCGGTGGAGTTGTCGTACCACGCGGACGTCTTCAGCTTCGTGCCCTTCGGCAGGGTCAGCGGAGTCTTGAAGATGTAGTCGGTCTGCCAGTTGAAGTCGTATTTCGGCACGTTGAGGATCATCTCGCTGCGGCCATCCGGATAAACCGCGACCACTTCCCAGCGCTTGCCGCGCACGTGTGTATGCGGGATGGCGCTCCACAGCGTGACATCGGTATTGACCGTCATCTCGGCGTCGACGCGCGTGTCGGACGTGCCGGCTTTCAACACGAAGTTCTGCGTCGCGAGCGGCACGACGACGATTTCTGTCTTCGGCGGCTCAGGTGCGAACTTCACGCCGATGCTACTGCGATCGGCCGTGGGTGTTCCGTTGGTGGTGTAGTGCATTTGCACCGTGATGATCGCGCCCTTCGGAATCTTGATCGCGGTACCGGGCTCGTAGACACGCACCGAATATCCCGGTGCGTACGCGGCGAGCCATCCACCTGGATTCCGCTTCGCTGGACGATCGTTCGGGACGTCCTCCTTCGCCGGCTTCGGCGCGTCGGCAGGACGGCGCGCGGAGCTATCGAACGAGAACGGCGGCGTCGGACGCGCACCAGCGGCCGGCGCCGCTGCGGAGGCCGGCGCGGGCTGCTCCGGGTCGCCGGGACGCACGTAGGCGATCACGTGATGGACGTGGGCGCGCGAGCCGGGCCGCACTTCGAAGCCCGTAACCCACCGGTCTTCGGTGAGGTTCGTCGGGATCTCAAAGAACTTGTAGTCGAGCGTGCCGCTCGCCGGAATCGGATAGGCCTCCTGCATCGTGAAGACTGCGTCGGGCTTGCCCATCATCCAGCCTTCGGCGAATTGCGGCGCTGGGGGCAGATCCTTCGGATTGCCTTCCGGCGCTCCGCCGCGCGCCCACTTGAGGATCACGTTCTTGTCGGCGTCGGACAGGCTGCGATCGTTCGAGAAGATGCGGTGCGTCGGCTCGTCGGCGTGCCACGGCGGCATCGTGCCGTTCTCTACCTTCATGGCGATCGACCGGGCGAACGGCCGGGCGTCCTTGTAGGTGACGAGCGGCATCGGGCCGATCTCTCCCTCGCGGTGACAATTCGTGCAGTTCTTGTAAAGAATCGGCGCGACGTCTTTACTGAATGTCGGGGTCGATTGTGCGTTCGCCGACACGGCCCCTCCGACCAAACCGGCCACGGCCATGGCGACTATCGTGCGTGTCATAGGCTCCTCTGTAAGCGGAAACACTCGTCCTTGATTACTTGGAACGGTAGCATGTTTTGACGGCATTTGGGTCGATCCGGTTCCCGATTGGTCCATTTTTCGTTACTTTGGTCGTGGAACCGCGCTCGGGTCGCCGGTCGGCTGGGGCGCGAGGTCGATCTCGGCTGGCGGGCCAAGCAAATCCCGGAGCAAGGGCTTCAGGGCATCTGCCCACAGCTGATAGCCCTTCAGGGTCGGGTGCAGCTTATCCCGCTCGTTCAGGACGCCATCGACCAGCGTGCCGTCGGCATTGACCAACTGACGATTGATATTGAGATAGCGAATGCGCCGGCCGTCTGCAAACGAGGCAAGCTGCTGATTGATGCGCTCGATCGTCGAGCGCGCCCCGCTGTCGTCGTAGCGGGGAAAGATCGCCGTCAGAATGACCGTCGCGGCGGGGGCTTTTCGCTGGCAGACATCGATGACCGCCTTCACGCCGCGCGCGATTTCTGCGATGGTTCGCGCGTCGCGCGCCTGCGGGCCGACGTTGTTCGTGCCCGCGAGCAGGACGATCACCTTGGGGTTGATGCCGTCCAGTTCGCCGTTTTCCAGCCGCCACAGGATGTTCTGCGTCCGGTCGGCGCCCCAACCGAAGTTCGCGGCGTTCCATCCGAAGAAGTTTTCCTTCCAGTTGGCGAGTAACTCCGGATAATCGAGAGCCCCCCAGCGCCGGACAATCGAGTCGCCCAGGAAATAAACATCGATCCGGCCCTGCCTGGCTTTCTCGAGCAGCTGCGCGTGCGCCGTCAGGGAATTCTGGTCGGTCCGAGGAGCGGCCCGATCGGCTGGTCCGTCGAATGAGGAGTCACTCGGGGTGGCCGATTGGCACGCGCAGACTGATGCCGTGATCGCCGTTGACGAGACAACGGCGACTGCGAAGACAAGATTCGTGAGTCCTCGATTGCGGAAAGCCATCAGTTCGTTTGCTACCCCGGTCAGAGTCATGATGAACGCAAAGTTCGCAAAGAACGCAGAGAAATACTAACGTCCCAACGTCAGCCGGCTACGGCCGCAGGATGCGCTAGGCTGGATGGTCATGTCCGCTCCACCTCTCGTCAATTCTGTCCTCGACGCCGTCGGCAGCACGCCGCTGGTGCGTCTCCGGCGCCTCGTCGCTCCCGCATCGGCCGACGTCGTCGTCAAACTCGAATATTTCAATCCGACCGGTTCGTATAAGGACCGGATGGCGCTTGCGATGATCGAAGGCGCCGAACGGCGCGGCTCGCTGCGGCCCGGCATGCGGGTCGTGGAATACACCGGCGGCAGCACGGGATCCTCACTGGCGATGGTCTGCGCGATGAAGGGCTACGATTTTCACCCGCTGTCGTCCGACGCGTTTGCCGCGGAGAAGCTCGACACGATGCGGGCGTTCGGCGCCGACCTCGAACTGGTTCCGAGCGACGGCGGCAAGGTGACGCCCGGGTTGTTCGATCGGTTCAAGGCACGGATCAAAGAATTGGCGCAGGACCCCAACACGTTCTGGACCGATCAGTTCAACAATGCTGACGCGATCGAGGGCTACGCGAACATCGGCCGCGAACTGTTGGCCCAGGCCGGCCGCGTCGACGCGTTTGTCGGCATGGTCGGCACCGCGGGCATGCTGGTCGGCGTATCGCAGGCGCTGAAGCAGGCCAGCGCCGGGACGCGCATCGTGGCGCTGGAGCCGTCGACGTCGCCGTTTCTGACGACCGGCAAAGCCGGTCCGCATCGCGTCGAAGGCACGGCCGCTGGCTTCTGGCCGCCGCACCTCACCGCCGGGTCATATGACGAGGCGCGTGCGATTGACGAGGATGCCGGCCGGGCGATGGCGCGGCGCGCGGCCAGAGCGGAAGGAATTTTTGCCGGCACGTCTACCGGCTTGAATCTCGCGGCGGCGATCGACGTGGCGCGCGAGCTGGGGCCGGGCAAACTGGTGGCGACGGTTGCGGTCGATACCGGGCTCAAGTACCTGGCTGGCGATCTCTACAAGTAGACATCAGTCCTTCGAGCCATGAACGAGGTCGCGGCCGATGATCATCCGGCGGATCTCACTCGTGCCCGCGCCGATCTCATACAGCTTGGCGTCGCGCAGTAGACGTCCGGCCGGGTACTCGTTGACGTAGCCGTTGCCGCCGAGGCACTGAACCGCGTCGAGCGCGGCCTGGGTGGCAGCTTCCGCGGCGAAGAGGATGGCGCCGGCGGCGTCACGATTGGTGATCGCGCCGCGGTCGCACGCCTGCGCAGCCGAGTACACATACGCCCGGGCGGCGCCGAGCCGCGTGTACATGTCGGCGACCTTGCCTTGAATCAACTGGAAGTTCCCAATCGGCTGCCCGAACTGTTTGCGCTGGCGCACGTACGGCAGCACGAGATCGAGGCAGGCCTGCATGATGCCGACCGGGCCGCCCGCGACGATGACGCGCTCGTAGTTGAGACCACTCATCAGCACCTTCACGCCTTTGTTGACCTGGCCCAGCACCTGGGTGGCAGGCACCTCGCAATCGCGGAACACGAGTTCGGACGTGTTTGATCCGCGCATGCCGAGCTTGTCCATCTTGGGCGACGTGGAAAACCCCGGGAAGCTCTTCTCGATGATGAACGTCGTGATGCCCTTGGACTTCGCCTGTGGCTCGGTCTTGGCGTAAACAACGATTGTGTCGGCGTCTGGGCCGTTGGTGATCCAGAGCTTCGTGCCGTTGAGGACGTAGCTATCGCCGTGCTTGTCGGCGCGAAGCGTCATGCTCATGACGTCGGAACCGGCGCCCGCTTCGCTCATCGCGAGCGCGCCAACGTGTTCTCCGGTGATCAGACGCGGGAGGTACTTCTGTTTCTGTTCCTCCGTACCGTTGAGGGCGATTTGGTTGACGCACAGATTCGAGTGAGCGGAGTAGGACAGGCCGACCGAGCCGGACGCGCGGCTGATCTCCTCCATCGCAATCACGTGTTCGAGGTAACCCATCCCCGCCCCGCCGTAGGCTTCGCCGGCGGTGATGCCGAGGAGGCCCATGTCGCCCATCCGCTTCCAGAGGTGCATCGGAAAGGTGTTGGACCGGTCGATTTCGGCGGCAAGCGGAGCGATTTCGCCCGCGGCGAACTCGCGCACGGCGGCGCGGACGGTCTCGGCGTGGTCGGCTGCCATGCAACCCGTTATTTGATCGTCTTGAGATACTCGACGATCTGCGCGACCTGTGCATCGCTGACCTCTGACGCAGGTATCGGAGGCATGTCGCACTCCGGATTCCGGATCAGGTCGAGCGCTCGTTGTTCGCTCCATTGGAACGGCACGAGGCGGGGGGCCGTCCCGCCTCGCCCCTCGGCGCCGTGGCACTGGCTGCACTTGTCTTCGTAGACTCGCCGCCCGGGCTCGGTATCTTCCACAGCGGCGCCGCGAATCGTCCACAGGCAGGTGGCGATCAACAGCGTGAGCCCCGCTGACGCCAAACGCTCCACCATACCGTCAGTGTCTGGTCCCTGCGGTGCGCGCGTTGTACGCCTTGGCGCTGCCCACCGCGAACTGGTTGGTGGTCTCGATCAACCGGCCATCCTTGAAGGTCAAGTAGAGGATCTTTTCGGTGTGGACGATCCGGCGGCCGAATTCATCCTTCATCACCGCGATCTCCTTGTGCGTCTTCACATCGACGACGCTGCTGTCGCCGAGGAAGGCCAGCTTGCCGTCGTTCGTCATCGAGATCCAGCTGTGCTCGACGCCCGCCGTCGGCTTGATGATCTTCGCGGCGTTGTAGACAGGATTCCGTCCGTCGCCAGGATTGTCCCAGACCTGCCAGGCCTTGTTCACCGGGTCGGCAATCCAGATCTCGCTCTCGTCGGGCGTCATCCCGATCCCGTGGCTGTAGCCTTTTCCCTTCCACGCATCGCCCGGAAGCTCCACGCGCTTGAGCATCTTTCCGGTCTGGATGTCGCCGATCTCGAAGCCAATCAGGTCGTTGACGTTCACGTACACCAGGCTGGCGTCGTGATTGATGGTGAGCGGGCGCACCATCTCGGAGAAGGTCATGTATCGCAGCACCTTCCGGCCCGGTACGTCGATGACCGCGATGCCGGCCTTCCCGTCCTTCGGGCTGGACATCGAGCCAAGGATCCCGAGCCGGCCGTCCGAGGAGAGCGCCAGGTTGTGCGCGACCGGCGTCTCGGGTGTGTCGAGCTTCCCGAGGACCTTACCGGTCGCACCGTCCATGTAGTACCACCAACGGTTGTAGCTCGAACCCACCAGCAGCGTCTTGCCGTCCGGAAGCGTCCACGGACGCTCGCAACAGCCGCTGGCGGCGCCTCGCGAGCGCTCGACCGGCGCGCTCTCGCCCTTGAACGTCCACGCCACCGCGTCGGTCTTCAGATCGATGGCCAACATGTGACCATTGGCCGCGACATAGAGCATCTGCAGCGGCACGCTCGCCTCGATGCCGGCGATCTTCGGGCCCGGCATCTGGCTCGCGGGCAATCCGTACGAGATGCGCTTGATGAAGCTGTAGTTTTTGTCGGCGTCGAGCACGACGACGCCCGATTGGTTATCGGTGCCGTTGTCGCCAGGTGTCGCGATATAGACGAGATGACGGACTTCTTCGTCGGGCCCCGTTCGCATTGGGCGAGACTGCGCGCCGTTCTGCGCGCTGAGCATCGTTGCCGCGACGACCACGCAACCGGCAGTCCCCATCGCACGCGTGAAGATCTTCATGACCGCTCCTGTCGAGATTTCGTCGTGATCTCCCTGGAGTCTTCGCCGCCGTGGACGCCATTGTAATGGTTTACACTGGCCGAAACACGCTCGATCGCGATCGGCGGAGCGAGCGGGAGGAGGCGGTATGACCGTGAAGCGTTTCATCACGCGAGCCAGTTGCGCCGTGGCCACCTGCGCGATGCTGATCGCGGCACCGGGAGAACGGTGGGGCGGCGCTAGTGCCAGCGGCGGGGGACCGGACGCCGGCCAGGCGGCCGGTCAGCGCGGTGGCGGCGGCCGCGCCGACGCACCAACGCTCGGAGAGGGCACGTTGATCGCCGGGGCCTGGGGCGCGGCTCCGCTGCCCGTCGACCCGCGCGGGTGGGGCTGGATGGCGCAGGCGTACGTCGGCGCCGGCTACAAGCGTCCGTTCTGGAACCGCGCGAAGGAAATGCTGTTCGCCGGCAAGCAGGTGACGAGTTACACGATCAGCAACTTCGATCCCGACTTCTATTGTGAGGTCCGCAAGCACTACGGCTACGTCTGGTTCGAGATGCAGCACAGCACGATGTCGTGGGACGACGTCGCAAAGATGATCGCGGCCTGCCCCGGCCCCGACGGCGCAGCACCGATGATCCGCATGCCGGATCAATTCGAGTCGAGCATTCAGAAGGCGACGGACCTCGGCGCGATCGGATTGATTTTCCCGACGATCCGTGACGGTCATCAGGCACTGGAAGCGGCCCGCTATTCACGCTTTCCGCCGTTTGGCCGCCGCAGTTCGGGATCCGGCCAGGCCGGCCGGGTGTGGGCGAATGCGAGCGGCGGGTATCAGAATACCTTCAACGACAACATGCTCGTCGTCGTGATGCTCGAAACGCTCGACGGCATTTTCAACGCGGACGAGATCGCGAGCACCTTCGGCGTGGACGTCGTCATTCAGGGCAACAACGATTTGGCGCGCTTCTCCGGATGGGCGCAGAACGATCCGCGATACCAGGGGCTGTTGACGGTCAGCCGCAACGCGACGCTCCGAGCCGGCAAGTTCTGGGGGAATGCGGGGCAGCAGTATCTGTCCGGCAACCCGCTCAGTCCTGATGTGCGGTTCGTGCAGAACGGGCCGTCGATGGATGGCTGGACGCCACCGGCGCGCGGACGCAGCACCAGCGAAGAGCCCACGATCGGGGCCCCAGCCGGCCGAGGCCGCGGCCGTGGCGGCCGGTAGATCGTCACTCGTCGCTCGTGGCTCGCTCGTGGCTCGTCACTCGTCGCTCGTCAGATCATTTGTGCCTCGTCGAGCATCGAGTGTCGAGCGACGAGTGTCGGCTGAGCCAGTTGCGGCCGGCGCGCCCCTTCTGCTTGAATGGGAACTCACGTGAAGATCGACACTGCCCCTCCGACACTGCCCTCGGTCTGCCCACACGATTGCACGAGCACGTGCGCGCTCGACGTCGAGGTCCTCGACGCGCGCACAATCGGGCGGGTGCGCGGCTCCCAACGCAATTCGTACACGGCCGGGATCATCTGCGAGAAAGTGCAGCGTTACGCCGAGCGCGCGCATCACCCCGACCGCCTCACCCACCCGTTGCTGCGGACCGGTCCAAAGGGCGCGAAGCAGTGGGCGCGCATCTCGTGGACCGAGGCGCTCGATCGCGTCGCCGAGGCATTCATCGCGAAGGCTGCGAAGTACGGACCTGAAACGGTGTGGCCGTATTTCTACGCGGGGACGATGGGGCTGGTGCAGCGGGACGGCATCAACCGCCTCCGCCACGCGATGAAATACTCCCGCTGGCAGTCCACCATCTGCGTCGCGCTGTCCGATGCCGGCTGGATTGCCGGCGTGGGCGCGAAGCGCGGCGTCGACCTGCGCGAGGCCGCCGACCACGCGGACCTGATCGTGATCTGGGGCGGCAACCCGGTCAACACGCAGATTAACGTCATGCAGCACGCGATGGCCGCGAAGAAACGCGGCGCGACGCTGGTGGTCGTCGATCCGTACCGTACGGGCACGGCCGAAAAGGCGGACGTGCATGTGGCGCCGCGCCCGGGAACCGACGGCGCGCTCGCCTGCGGCATGATGCACGTGCTGTTCGCCGAAGGGTTCGCGGACTGGGACTACCTGCGCCGCTACACCGATTGCCCCGACGAATTGGCCGCGCATTTGGAGACGCGCACGCCGGAGTGGGCCGCCGCGATTACCGGCCTGTCCACCGACGCAATCGTCGAGTTCGCGAGGCTGTACGGCCGCGCGAAGCGCAGCTTCATCCGCTGCCATCACGGCTTTTCGCGCTCACGAAATGGCGCCGCCAACATGCACGCCGTCGTCTGCCTGCCGGCCGTGACCGGCGCCTGGCAGCACAAGGGCGGCGGAGCGCTTTACGGACACACCGGCATCTACCCGCTCGACCGGTCGCTGATCGAAGGCCTCGATGTGGTGGATCTTTCCGTGCGCCAACTCGATCAGTCGCGCCTCGGACCGATCCTCATGGGAGATGCAGAGGCCTTGAAATCCGGATCGCCCGTCACAGCGCTGCTGGTGCAGAACACAAATCCGGCGATGGTCTGTCCCGACCTGCACAAGGTCCACGCCGGTCTGGCGCGAGACGACTTGTTCACCTGCGTACACGAGCAGTTCATGACGGAGACCGCGGCGTTCGCCGACGTCGTGCTGCCCGCGACGACGTTCCTCGAGCACGACGATTTCTACACCGCCAGCGGCCACACGACGTTTCAAGTCACCCGGCGGTTGATCGAACCGCTCGCCGAGGCGCGTGAGAACCACTTCGTGATCTGCGAGCTGGCGAAACGGCTCGGCGCCGAGCACCCCGGCTTCGGCATGAGCGCCTGGGAGATCATGAACACGACATTGATCAACTCGGGCATGTGGGACGCGCAGACTAACTACGAACGAGGCGGTCAGGATTTCGCGTACCGGTTCGAGCGGATGCACTTCCTCGACGGGTTCGAGACTGCCGATCGCCGGTTCCATTTCCACGCGGACTGGGAACGTTTCGGCGGGCGCTGGCGGGAGATGCCGGCGCTACCCGATCACTACGACGTGATCGATCGCGCGACCACCGACAAGCCGTTCCGTCTCGTCGCGGCGCCCGCGCGCACGTTTCTCAACTCCACGTTCACCGAGACGCTCGGCTCACTGAAGCGCGAGCGTCGGCCCACCGCGCTGATCCATCCGGAGGATTGCGCCGCGCTCGGGGCCGCGGAAGGCGACAGCGTCCAACTCGGCAACGAACGCGGCGAAGTCGTCGTGTACGTAGCAGTGCGCGACGGGCAGCAGCGCGGCGTCGTGGTGGTGGAAGGAATCTGGCCGAACCGCTACTTTGCCAACGGGATCGGCATCAACGCGCTGACCAGCGCCGAGCCCGGGTGGCCAAACGGCGGCGCGGTCTTCCACGACACCGCCGTCTGGATCCGCCGCGTCGACTGACGTCTCCGATCGGATAACGCTCGTCGACCGCTAATCTGCCCGCAATGTGTCGGTGGGACTCACCGTGGAGGCGGCGTACGCCGGCACGAACGCGGCCGCGAGCGCCGACGCGGCCAGCAGCAGCGTCGTCCCGGCCACGGTGATCGGATCGGTGGCCGTGACGCCGAACAGCTGCGACTCGACGAGCCTTCCGAGTGCGCCGAGACACGGTAGGGCGACGGCCGCGCCCGCCGCAATCATCACGACCGCGTCGCGGAGCACGAGCCACAGCGCGGCGCTGCGCCGCGCGCCCAGCGCGATCCGGATGCCGATTTCGCGCGTGCGCTGCGCCACGACGAACGCCATCACGCCGTACAGGCCAACCAGCGACAGCGCCAAGGCCAGCACGCCGAAACCCCCGGAGATGGTCGCTAGCATGCGTTCGGTGTTCAACGATCGGCTGATCTGTTCGTCCACCGTGCGAAGGTCGCTGATCGGTAACGCCGGATCGGCGTCGTGGACGATCGACCGAATCACCTGCGCCGCCTGCTCGGGTGTGCTGCGCGCTTTCACGTAGAAGATGCCGCCGGGCTCGCGGCCGTCGAGCATCGGAAAGAACGCCTGCTCCGATTCCTCGCGGAGGCCTCGATAGCTGAAGTCCGTCACCAGGCCGACGATCTCGACATCCGGCCGGGCGTCGGGGCCCGACCCCACACAGACGAGCGCGCCGAGCGGACTGCGTCCGTCGAGGTACCGCCGCACGAATGCCTCGTTGACGATCGTCGTCCGCGGCCCGGCCTCGCCAACGGGTGCGGCGTCGCGCTCGTCGAAGCCCCTGCCCGCGACGATCCGGATGCCCAGCGTGTCGAAGAATCCCGGCGTGACGGCATTCATGTTGACTTCCCGGTCGGTGGTGATGCGCCGATCGGCCTGAATGGTCATCTGGTTATTCCAGCTTCCACCAGTCAACAGCGGGAAACGCACAACGGCCGACGCGTCCGCAATCGCGGACGTGCGGATGCCTTCCTGAATGCGGCCAATCAGCGCGCTCGCCTGCGCGGACGAGTAGCCGCTGCGAATGGGGTGGACTGCGAACGAGACGAGACTGGAGGTGTCGAACCCGGGTCCCTTTGCCATCAGCTCGGTCAGCGTGCGCGCGAACAAAACCGCTCCGGTGACGAGCACGAGCGACAAGGCCATCTGCGCCGCGACGATCACCTTGCGGAGACGCACCCCGCTCGCCGTGCCGGAGCGCTCGCCGAGCGAAGCGACGAGCGAGTGGCCACCCGCCTGAAAGGCCGGCGCGACGCCGCTCAGGATCCCCGCCGCCAGGCTCACCAGGAATGCGAACAGCATCAGGCGCGCGTCGACGGTAGCGTGCAGCGCGTGGCCGGCGATGGCGCCCGGCAGAAAGGCGATCAGCGTCTGCATCGCAACGGGCGCGAGAGCTACTCCGACCAGGCCGCCAGCTAGGGCGAGGAGCACGCTGTCGGCGAGCAACTGCCGCCCGATCCGTCCGCGTGACGCGCCGAGCGCGCGCCGGGTGCGGATCTCGCGGTCGCGGGCCGAGCCGCGCGCGAGCAAGAGGCCAGCCACGTTGAGGCACGCGAGCCCCAGCAGCACCGCGGTCGCGGAGAACAGCACCCACAGCGGCTCCGACAGCCGGCGTCGCAGCGCCGAGTGGCCCTGTGGGGCAGGCGTGAGCGCAATCGTCGAAGCCAGGAACCGCTGGCGACGCCCGGCCGTAATCTTCGGAAATCCCGGCCGCCCGATGTCCTCGTCCAGCATCGCCTTGAACCACGGCTGGAGCTCGGCGCGCGCGCCGTCCAGCGTGACGCCCGGCCGCAACCGGCCGAGCACCTGCATCCAGCGTGTACGCCGGTCGAGCAGCTCGCTGAAACCCGGGATCGTCTGCGCCGACATCGACGCCGGAATCCACAGCGACGGCACTTCGCCGACGTCGACGCCGCGGAACGACTGAGCCGCGACGCCCACCACTGTCATCGGGTACTGATTGATCAGCACCTTGCGGCCGACGACGTCCGAGGCAGCGGCGAACTGCGACTTCCAGAAGTCATGCGACAACACCACCACGGGGCTCTCGCGTGGTGGTTGGTCGTCGTCGCTGCCGAGCACGCGTCCGAGCGCGGCTCCAACGCCGAGGACGTGAAAGTACGTCCCCGACACGATCTCCGCTGCGACGGGCTGGTGCTCTCCGCCGGTCGAGAACGTCACGGTCGTGGCTGCGCGGCACAGAACGCCTTCGAAGATCCGATCGTGCTGCTGAAGATCGCGGCAGATCGGGTACGACATCAGGTTCCAGCTGCCGAACCCGGAGGCCACCGGGTCTCCCTTCCAATCAATCAGGACCAGGCGCTCCGGCTCGCGGACCGGAATCACGCGCAGAATCACTTGATCGACGAGGGAGTAGATCGCCGACGTCGCGCCGATGCCGAGGGCGAGCGACAGGACGGCCGTCGCCGTGAACGACGGGCTGCGGCGCAACGAGCGCGCGGAGAAGCGGAGGTCGTAGGCGAAATCCCGCAGCCACCGCGTCAACCAGACGTCCCGAACTTCCTCGCGGACCTGTGCGAGGCCGCCCAGCTCGAACGCCGCCCGCCTGCGCGCATCCAACTCCGGCACGCCGGATCGCACGAGGTCCGCCGCTCGTCGGTCGACATGATCGCGCAGCTCGCGCTCGAGGTCGTTCTCGAGGCGGTTCCGCCGGAACCAATTCAGGAGCGGCATCATGTCCGGTTGCCTTCATCGAAAATCAGCTTGACCGCGCCGGCAAGGCGCGCCCAGCTGTCCTTCTCGACGCCCAGCTGTTTCCGTCCGGTACGCGTCAACGAGTAGACCTTTGATTCCCGCCCGGTGTCGGACGGCTTCCACTCGGCGGTCAGCCATCCTTTTTGCTCCAGCCGATGGAGCGCCGGATACAACGAACCCTGGTTGACCTGGACGACAGCCTGGGAGATCTGCTCCAGCCGCTGCGCGATGCCGTAGCCGTGCGATGGCTCGAGCGAGAGGATCTGGAGGATCAGCATGTCGAGCGTGCCTTGCGGGATGGGAAAACGCGGAGACGGCATCGATACCTCGACCTTCGACAGCAGGATAGCGGACCATGTGTCGAAGGTCAAGGCATTGGCGCGATCCCTTTTGGGACAGGCTATGTCCCTTCCGGAGACGACCAATGGCGAAGATCGTCGTTTTTGCCGGCATGTCGACCGGCTTGAATCTCGCGGCGGCGGTCGACGTGGCGCGCGAGCTGGGGCCGGGCAAGGAAGTGGCAACGCTTGCGGTCGATACCGGGCTCAAGTACCTGGCTGGCGACCAGTACAAGTAAACGAACCCCGGAGGCGCGAGCGAGGTTCTTTACACGTTCGGGATCCGCTCGCACGCGCTGCACGTTCCCCTTTCACCTGCTTCTGGCGCCAATCGCACGCCAGCGCTCGGAGCACCACTGCTACTGATCGCCGAGATGAACCGGACGCCTTCCGCAGAATGCAGGCCGTTAGCGAACGGTCACCAAAACTTCGATGATGCCCGCCCCATTCGCGAGCGGCTCCAGGGCCTTGCCGACGACCGCGCCGAGCATACGGTCACGATCGGTTCCCTTCATCGCGTAGCCTGGAGTGGATGAGGTCACGAGGAGGTCGCCGCGCTCGATCGGACCGTTTTCAGCGCTGACTTTCGTCGGAACGATTCCCACGACCGCCATCGGGATTTCGTCCGCGCGCTGCTTGTCATTCATAGAACTCCGGCTGCCGAGCATCCCGGGCTTCGTCGAATAGATGCCGGCGACCAACGGCGAGTACGGCTCGCGTGACAAGGCAAAACGACGATTGCTCGTCGGATCGACGACGAGCACGTCTCCCGGCGAATATGCTGCGACGCTGTCGAGCACGTCCACCGACTCGGCGAAATCGGCTCCGCCGCCGGTAAACGTCCCCGTCGCCGTCACGTTGCCGTTGTTCGCGACCCTGAACCTGGCGCCCGCGCTGGTGCGCGCCACAATCAAATCGCCGCCGCCGTTGTTCTCGAACACGCCACCGACCGCGCCCGGGCTGTTCGCGGCTCCCCAGACACCCGCAAACCCGCCGCCCGTGTTGGTCACGAAGCCATAGACGCCAGTTCCTGAGTTGCTTGCGCTCGAGAACGCGCCGCCGAACGTCGTGCCGGTGGCAGCCGTCGCCTGTCCCTGGACGCCATAGGCGCCGAACGTTCCTGCGGCCGTTCCAAGAACGCCTGTACCGACGCCGGTCGTGCTCGGTGCCGTGCCGAACACACCGATGCCGGCAGAACTGGCGCTCATGCCGTAGACGCCATACGTGGCTCCGGTTGGCGACGTTTCCTCACCATAAACACCCGCCGCACCGACGCCGCCACTGGCGGCCGCGCCTTTGACACCGTAGTTGGTACCCGTCGTGCTCGTGTTTAACCCATAAACGCCGATGCCGCTGCTGCTGAAATTCTGCCCCTCGACGCCGATTGTGGATCCAGTGGTTGCGGTTGCATCGCCCCTGACGCCTCCCGCCCCGGTCGCGGCGCTGGTGCTGCCAATGACCCCGAATCCACCGAAGGCGCTATTGGTCGCCATCAGCAGGCCGGAGCCCGCGCTGGTCGATCCTGTGATGTTTTGCTGAGCGGTAAAAGTGTTGACGACGTTGAGACGAGGCACCACGGCGGTGTTGATCGCCAGGTTCGTGGCGCCTCCCAGCGCGACGATGCCACCGCCGGTCAATCCGTTGCCGGCACCGATGGTCACCACGCTGCTCTGCAGCATCGCGTTCGTGATGCCGCCATTCGGAATGCTGAGACTGACGCTGCCGCTCGTGCCACCGCCGGCGAGGCCGGGACCTGGTATGACGCCGGTTATGGTCCCGCCGCCACCCGACGGCCACGCGCTCCGACAGTCAGTGTCGATACACAGCCCGTTTGCCTTGATATTGCCAGCGACGTCGAGCGCCTGTGTCGGGCTGCTCGTGCCGATGCCGACGCCATTCGCGGCACGAATGAGGAACTGGTTGATATCTGTTGAAGTAAAGCCACCGGGCGCTGATTGATCGGCCCAGACAAACGTGCCGTCATGAGCCGCCTGCGCGCTAGATCCGGCCGCGAGACTCGTGCTCCCCGACGCGATATTCTGGCGCCCGCCGGGCACCGTCGAATACGCCCCACTCGCGCGGTTATCCCTTCCGCCGCCGATCGCGCCATAGTCGCCAGTGACGTCGTTGTTGTTCCCGCCCGCGACGACCCCTGCGTTGCCCGCTGAGTTCGCGAGTCCACCGCCGATGGAGCCAAACGAGGCCGTCACGACATTAGGCGAGGACGACGTTCCGCCGCCGGCGATTGTCCCGCCAACCTTGCCGGCAGACACGCTGTTGTCCTTGTATCCGCCAACGATGTTGGGACTGGTACCGTTCCCGAGGACGCTGAATCGACCCGACGTGTCGTCGCCCAGTTTGACATCTGCACCGTTGTCGCTGATGCGCGAGTTGCCAACGGTAAAGCCGCCGGCGAGAAATTTCGGAATGGTGTCCTGCATGCCGGACCCTCCGATCCCTGAGCTGCCGACCGGAACGCAGCCCACAATCCCGTCCTGACTGACGGATTGAACGGCGGTCCCGGCTGCGCAATTGTTCGACAGGCGCTTCTGCGTCGTCGCGAAGTCGACTCCCAGACTCACGTCGCCGCTCGTGCCGCCGCCGGTCAAACCGAGGCCCGCGGATACGCCAGTGATTCCGCCGCCACTCGAGGGCCACACGGTACGGCAGTCCGACCCGAGGCAGAGCCCATCGGACTTCACGCGGCCAGCGACGGTGAGAGCCGCCACTGCAGGATCGACGATGTTCGTCCCGATCCCGACGCCACCAGAGGCGCGAATCAGGAACTGGTTGGGGGCGGTCGAATTGAACGGGATCATCTGTAGGCTGAGAGGATCCACCCTTGGATCAGCCCAAACGAACGCGCCTTCGTCTTTCGCGTTCGCATAGACCCCCGCAGCAAAGCTGTACGCACCAGCGGCGATATTCCCAAAACCCCCGGGCACCGTGGCGACGTTCCCGCTTGCGACGTTTCGTTCGCCTCCACCGACCGTTGCAGCCTGGAAGGCCCGGTTGAGTGTGCCGCCGCCTACGGTTCCCGCTATGTCCGCAGAATTGCCGTAGCCTCCACCGATTGAACCGAGGCTTCCAGTGACGGTGTTCGGGAAGCTGTCGAAGCCACCGCCGGCGATTGTGCCGCCGATCACGCCGCTGCTGATCGAATTGTCGCCAAAACCACCGACGATGTTTGGCGCAGCGCCGTTCGCTCCGAGCACGCGAAGACCACCACCGTTCAGTCCGACTACGACGTTGGTGCCGTCGTCGGAAATGGAAGTGTTTCCCAGCGTGCCTGGGCCTGTGAATTTGCTCAGCGAATTGACGTTCCCCGTGCCGGTCAGTCCAGCGCTGACGACCGATTCGCAGTTCACCGAACCATCTTGATTGACCAAACGAATAGCCTGGCCGCTTCCACAAACACCGACGACACGTTGCTGGGTCGTGGCGAAGTCGACGCTCAGCGGCGCACCGGATCCACCGAGCGAAATAGCGCCGCTACCCGACAGCCCCGAGCCGGCGTTCAACGTCACCGAAGAGTTCTGCAACATTGCATTCGTGACGCCGCCGGTCGCGATGCCGACACTAACGTTGCCGCTCATGCCGCCGCCGTTCAGTCCATTGACAGCGGTCACACCACTGATCGTCCCGCCGCCACCCGATGGCAGATTCGTCAGCAGCGAGCCGTCGCCGATGAACTTCACCGCCTTCACATTGCCGTTTACGTCCAGGGCCTCTGACGGAGCCGAATTGCGGACGCCGACGTTTCCGCCGGATCGCACTGTCAACGCCTCGTCGTTGGAGGCCATTCGCGCGACGAGTGCCTTGCCGTCCGGGTCGTAGTTCACAAACAAGCCGCCAATGCCAGAGGCGTCTGTGCTGTTGCCGATGACGCCAAAACGGACGCCATCACCCCAGACGCCAGTGCCGCCGTGGGCTGCGACACCGTATCCGAGCGTTCCAGCGCTGTAGCCGTAGATTGCGTAGTTGTAAACGGAAGTATCCACAGTCTGAGCGAAAAGCGCGGTGGACGCCGGGCCCGTCGTCACAAACAAGCCGCCTGTCGCCTGCGGCTGGCTTCCACCGTTGACATGCAATGTCGCTGTTGGAGATGTGGTGCCAATCGCGACCTGAAATCCGTTGTCGAATACAGACGATCCCGCGACGGTATTCGGACTCACGAACTTGGTAAGAAAATTGGCATTCCCGGTACCCGCGAGGCCGCCGCCGGCGACAACCGGCTCACAGGCGACCGAACCGTCCTGATTCACCATTCGAATCGCGTTGCCGATGCCGCAGTTCTGCGAGACGCGTTTCTGAGTACTCGTGAAATCGACCGCGAGGGACGTCGCTGATCCCAACGGGGTCGGGCCGCCGCCGGTCAGGCCGCTGGTTGGACTCACGTTCAGACTGATCGACGGGTTCTGCAGCATCGCGTTCGTGACGCCGCCGGTCGCGATGCCAACACTCACGTTGCCGCTCGTTCCGCCGCCGTCCAGACCAGAGACTGCCGTGACGCCGGTGATCGTCCCACCGCCGGCCGACCACGTGCTGCGGCAATCAGTACCAATGCAGAGCTCGTCCGCTCTGACACCGCCGGCAACGTCCAGTGCTTTGGTGGGGCTCGCCGTCCCGATACCGACGCCGCCAGCCGCACGAATCAAGAATTGGTTGGGACCGGTCGACGTGAACTGGATCGTATCCTGAGATACAGGGACCGAGACGTCAGCCCAGACGAACGCTCCGTCGTGTTTCGCGTTTGCGGAGTAGCCAGCGGCCAAACTGAAATCCCCAGAGGCGGAATTCGAGGCACCGCCCGTTACCGTCGCGTAACGCCCGCTCGCTGAATTTTGCTTGCCTCCGGATGTGGTTGCGTACTCACCGGCATTGTTTTCTCCACCGCCTGCGACCGTTCCAAACTCGGCGGCGCTATTGCCGCGACCCCCGCCTACGCTACCAAACGTTCCGCTGACCTTATTCGCAAAGAAAACGTCGCCGCCGCCAGCGATAGTGGCACCCCGGAAAGGACCGATATTGCCTCCGAAGCCGCCGATGATACTTTCCTGGCTTACGGCAAGAGCGTTACCACACAATTCGCAACCGCCGGGATTGATTCTGACAGTATCGAAGTTGTCAGTAATACTTGAGAGGCCCAGCGTTGAGTCCCCCAACCACAGCGCCATGGTGTATGCGCGACCGCGGCCGCTTACTCCACCATCGCCGCCCCCACCGCTGGTCGGCCAGGCACTACGACAGTCGCTGCCGATGCACAACCTGCTGGCGCCGACCACATCTCCCGTTGCTCGCACATTGGCGCCGAACACGTCTCCGCTCGCTCTCACATTGGCGCCGAAGAGGTCCCCGCTCGCTGACACGCTTCCGGCAACGTCCAACGCCTGCGAAGGGCTGGTCGTGCCAATCCCCACGCGTCCCGTTGAGCCGGAGATGAACATGCGATCGACGTACGGCGCATTGTCGGAACCGGATCGAAGGAACAGCCCCGCGCCGGTCGGAAATTGCAGCACGCCGACGCCGTTGCTGGTCGAATCGTCAAGATTGAACGGCCCGCGCACTCGGACACCGCCCGCGGCTCGTATCAGAAATTGATTCGGACCGGTGGACGTAGTTGCACCAGTCGACGAGTTGTCCGCCCACACGAACGATCCGTCATGGTTCGCTTTGGCGCTCCGGCCTGCGGCGAAGCTGAACGACCCGGTGGCGGCGTTCTGAAGACCGCCTGGAACAGTCGAATACTGGCCGCTCGCAGAGTTCGAAAGACCGCCGCCGACGCTTGCAAAGCTTCGCACTCCTGACGCGCCGGCGGTGTCTCCCGCCTGGTTATTCTCCCCGCCGGCCACCGTGCCGAAACTCTGTGTGACGCGATTGTTTGCCTGGCAGTTGACGCCGGGCAAACACAAGGCACCGTTGAGAAGGTTCTCACCTCCGCCGGCGATGGTGGCACCGGCCGCTCCGCTGGCGACCGAATTTCCGCCGAACCCACCGACGATGTTCGGACTCGTTCCGTTCGCCAGCACAGTCAGCCCGCCGCCTGTGACGCCGATCTTCACGTCGGTGTCGTTGGTGCAACCCCACGACTTACCGTTCCATTTCAGCAACTGACCGGCAGAGCAACTCTTCACGAGGCTCAGCGTCACCGTCCCTGCGCCGTCGTTTGCGCTCTGCAGTCCGCTGCCCGGGTCGGCGACGATGCTGAAGATCGGTACGGTCGGCGGGCCCGATGACAAAGCGGCGGCCGCCGTTGACGTCGTCGTCGAGGCGTTCTTTTGGACATCGGCGGACTGAGTGATGCTTGCGGGACTCTCAATGGCTTGTGTGCCCGTCGAAGGAACGCTCAACTGCGCCAGCGCGTAGGGGACGCTCGCGAGGAACGTCCGAGGGTGCTCCGGTTGACCGACCGCCTGCATGCCGAGCCAGCGCGCTTGATTGGTGCTGAACAAATCGAGCGGCAATCCGTTCGGCGATGTCGCGCCGAGGAGCGCGACGAAATGGCCCCTGGCGTCCGCCGTCACGGTCTGCGTCTCTACCCACAGCGGTGCGTTATCGGATTGTTCTTTATAAAGCGCAAAGGTGACGCCCTGCAGACCCGTGAGCGGCTTGCCTTTTTGATCGACTAAGTCTCCGCCGATCTGTACAAGCGCGGGAACGACGTCCTGTGCTGCGGCGCAAACCGCCATCGCCGCGCTCGCCACAATGATTCCGAGCCCCACCACGATTCGTCCCGTCATGCTCGTCTCCTGCTCTCGAAGCGTCCGCCGACACATCGGACAGGCCTCTTCTGAAGAGATCGCGCATGCGGACACCGGATCGCGGTCAGTGCCGCCTCGGACGGGGCAAAGGAGTGGAGAGTGGTTCCGTACTGGCTATTTGCCGTGTCGATAACGCGTGAGCCGTCTTGCGGGGGGAATCCAGGGCCAACGCCTTCGAACGGACAGAGGGCCTTTCTCCATGCGGTCTTCATCGCGCTCCTCCTGCTGTGGATCAACGCTCCACATGGATAGGCGCAAAGACCGGCTGAATTCCCTCAGCGGGGCGATTGGCGGCCGGCCAGCAAGGCTGGCCAATCGGTGATGAGAGTCAGGCCGACCGGAGTTTTGTCTTCGATTCGTGCGTTGAAGAGGAACCTGGAGCCGTCCGCGTTCGCCGCGAATTGCGGCCTGTCCCGATCGGGGTTGACCGCTGGTGCTTCGAACAAACGTTCCGGAGGCGACGCTCGGAGTGCCCCCGCCTCCGCACGCACGGCAACGGCCATCAACGAGCGATCAGGTGCCAGGTAGTACAGCTCCTTGCCGTCTTGACGCCACGTCGGCCAGCCCCCGCCATTCGTTGAGACCCGTATCTTCTCGCCCGGGGTCGGGAATGAGTCGATGTAGACTTCTAGCTGACCAGATTCTTCCGAGATGTAGGCAACCCATCCTCCGCTTGGAAAGAATCTCATCATCCCAAGTTCGAACGGGCCTTCACGGTAAACCGTCGGCTTCTCGTTACCCACAGCGGGTGCCGTCAGGAGGCGCCAACGCCCCGAGCGGATGTCACCGAAGGCCACGCGCCGACCGTCATTGGACCAGTCGCTCGGCCACATCGAGGCTGGATTCGCCACGACTTCATTGAGTCCGCCGCCACGCCACGGCATTGCGACGAGCCCGCGCGCGCGGTACATGACGAGCAACTGCGTCCCGTCCGAGGACCACACCGGCGAGCTGGCATTGCCGTCGACTGTCAGCCGTGCGGCCCGATTGCCACTGGCCAGATCCAGCAACCAGAGATCGAAGCTGGCCGTTTTCTGATCGGCCCGTTCCAGCACCACGCGGCGGCCGTCCGGGGAAAGAGTGGCGCCAATGGTGTCTCCCGGCTCGCCGGCAACTTCCAGACGCCTACCATCGCGGCCGAGCCACGTGAGCTGGGCGCCCGAATTGTTCGCTCCGCTCCAAAACGAGAGCACGCGACCTGACGCCGAGAACGGGAAACTGAGCGGCGTGCAACAGCTGGTTCCAAGCCCGTCCGCGAATTGCCTCGGTTCGCCAGTCGCTTCCAGTCGCACCGCATCAAACGGCTGCGCGAACAGCGCACGCTGGCGGCCGAATATCAGATGCCCGCTCGCGTAGACGGCCTTTGACCACGCATCCGACACTCGTCGCACGTCGGGTGAGTCGAGCGCCGCGACGTAGATGCCCTGACCGAGGCCATTCACGTTGCGTGACGTGAACAGGTAATGACGGCCATCCGGCAACGCATGAGGAAAGAGCCGCCTCTGCCCGGGCGCTGTGCCAGGCACCAGCGGCGAGGCTCCCCCTGACGGTGACACGCGGTGAAGAAGTCCGTCGCCGTCGTCGAAGATAATGACGCCGCTCGAGCTCCACGTCCCGCCGCGTGATTCGGCTACAGGCGCCAACACCTGCGGCGCACCGCCGTCGATGTCTACTCGCCGGAGTTGCGAATGTGCGAAGAAACCGATGGATCGACTGTCGGGCGACCAGAAGGGCGATTCCGTTTCACCGATCCCATCGGTTCCTGATAACGGCCGTGCAATGGGTCCCGCCAGGTCTTTGATCCACAAGAGCGCGGTGTGCGACGCGTCCTCGGCCTTGAACGCCACGTACCGGCCATCCGGAGATACGATCGGATCCGGCGAAAGATCGAACCCGTTCGGCGGCGGAAGGATCGAGAGCCAATTTACCGTCTCGGCGCGATCAGGACGTGGCCATACCGATCGCGTCAGCCAACCGCCGCCGATGACGGTCGCAAGTACCAACGGCACGGCAATCCATCGTAACCTCCGGACCGCTGACGGGCGCGCCGTTGACACCGCGGCGCTCTCAGCGGCGCCCATGGTGCGCCTGAGTTCCGCGAGGAGGTCGCGCGCGGTCTGCCATCGGTCGTCGGGATCCTTTTCGAGACAACGCGCGACAACGTACTCGACGCCTGGCGGCACGCGAGGCTGCAGCTCGCGAACCGGCGTTGGCGTCAGGACCATGATCGCGGACAGCAGGCTCGCTGAACTGCGCGCGTCGAACGCTTTCTTTCCGGTCACCATCTCGTATAGCACACAGCCGAACGCAAACAGATCGGTCCGGGCATCGGCGGGGCGGCCTTCCAGCTGCTCGGGCGCCATGTAGTGAAGCGTTCCGAGGATCGTGCCTGGCGCCGTGAGCTCAGACGGCTCGCTGCCGCCCTGCGCGCCAACGATTGCTGCGGTCGTCGTCTTGGCGAGCCCGAAGTCGAGTAGCTTGGCCTGTGTCGAGGCGGCCGAACCGGCGCGCGACGGCGTCAACATGACGTTGCCCGGCTTGAGATCGCGGTGAACGATGCCGCTCTTGTGCGCCCGGTCGAGTGCCGAGGCAATCTGGATGGCGATGTCCAGAGCCTGGGCCGGCGGAAGCGGCCCCCGCAGCAGCCGTGTCGAGAGCGTCTTGCCTTCGAGAAACTCCATGACGAGGAAATCGATGCCGTCATGGCTTCCGACGTCGTGAACCGTGCAGATATTCGGGTGGTTCAGTGCGGCAACCGCGCGTGCCTCGCGCTCGAACCGATCACGCGCGGCCTGATCGGCGGCCTGTGGCGCCACCACCTTGATCGCTACCGTGCGATCGAGGCGTGTATCGCGAGCCCGGTAGACGTCGCCCATGCCGCCACGACCGATTAAGGATGCGATGTGATACGGTCCGATTCGCTGCCCCGTGAGGTCCGCAGGCCGGACCGAGCCGCGCAGGTTTATCGCCGGCGTTTCGAGAAAGGTCGCCGCATTTTTGTGAGATTCGAGCAATGCCACCACCTGATCGTAGGTGGCGTCCTCGCCTCGACACGCCTCGGCGACGAAGGCGCTCCGCCGCTCCGCGGGCTGCGCGAGCGCGGCTTCGAAGACTTGTCGGATTCGTCCCCAGTCGTCGCGACCGTCTTTCGTCATGATCGCTGATTCGCCGATTCTAGCGGAAGTCGATGTACGCTCTTGCCGGCCAGATGTCCGAACCCAGCGATCAGGATGACGTGAACAAACTCCTCGCCGACTGGCGTCAGGGCGACCAGAAGGCGCTGGCCCGACTCATTCCGATCGTCTATCAGGAATTGCGTCGTGTCGCGAGCGCACGCCTCCGGAATGAAGGGCCGGAACATTCGCTCCAGACCACGGCGCTCGTCCATGAGGCGTACTTGCGTCTCGTCGGTCTGGACCGGATCAAGCTCCAGAACCGCACCCACTTTTTTGCGGTATCGGCGCGTCTGATGCGCGAGATCCTCGTCGACCATGCGCGCCGCAAGAATGCCATTAAACGCGGCGCCGGGATCACAGTGGTCGGTCTGGACAACGTCGAGGCCGCCACCGGGCCCGATTCCGTGGATGTCCTCGCTCTGGACGAAGCGCTGGCGGCTCTCGCCGAGCTCGATCAGCGCCTGTGCCGGGTCGTCGAGCTGCGCTTCTTTGCTGGTCTCAGCATCGCCGAAACCGCCGATGCGCTGGAGGTTTCGGTGGCGACCGTGGAACGCGATTGGACTGTGGCCAAAGCCTGGCTCCTTCAGCGCCTGTCACCACCGCGCCCAGAATGACGCGGCTCCGTGGTTTGAGATAGGCTAGGCGCTTTCGGAGACAACCAATGGCGAAGATCGTCGTGACGGTCAACGGCAAACGCAGACAAGCTGACGTCGAGCCGCGCCTGCTGCTCGCGCATTTTCTTCGCGAGCAGCTGCGGCTTACAGGCACGCACGTCGGTTGCGACACCACGCAGTGCGGCGCATGCACGGTGCTCGTCGACGGTCGCAGCACCAAATCGTGCACGCTGTTCGCCGTTCAGGCCGACGGTTCCGAAGTGACGACCATCGAAGGACTGGCTGCGAACGGTCAGTTGCACCCGCTGCAGGAAGGGTTCTGGGAAGAACACGGCCTGCAATGCGGTTTCTGCACACCCGGCATGATCATGACGGCGGTCACGCTGCTGGCCGACAATCCCAAGCCTTCCGAGCGCGAGATTCGCGAAGGTATCGCCGGCAACTTCTGCCGCTGCACCGGCTACCAGCACATCGTCAACGCTATCCAGCATGCGTCGAAGAAATCAGCGCTCCGGGGGGACAGGGCCCCGGAATTGAAAACGAGGTAATCATGCCTGCCTCTCCGGTGTTGCCGAAACTCGTCGGACAGCGCGTCAAGCGCCGTGAAGATCCCCGCCTGATCCAGGGGCGCGCGACCTACGTGGACGATATTGCCTTGGTCGGTATGCAGCACGTCGCCTTCAAGCGCAGCGACATCGCACACGGCAAGATCAGAAAGATCGACACCAGTGCCGCCGCGGCGATGGACGGCGTCGAAGCCGTTTACACCGGCGCCGACATCGCGAAAATGCTTCCGCCGATGCCAATCGGCACGCCGTTCCCCTCGCCCGAACATCGCGCGGTGGCAGTCGACGTCGTTCGGTTCGGCGGCGAGCCGGTTGCGGTCGTCGTGGCGCGCGATCGCTACGTCGCGCGAGACGCGGTTGATGCGATCGTCGTTGATTACGATCCGCTGCCGGCCGTGGTGGACGTCGAGCAGGCGATGACCGGCAAGCCGGCGGTGATTCACCCGGACTTCGCGAACAACCTCGCCGTGCCGCTCGTACCGAGCGGCACCGGCGTCACGCTTGACGGCAAAGTGGACGACAGCGCGGTAGATGCCGCGTTCGCGGCCGCCGAAGTCGTGATTTCGCAGCGCATGGTGAACCATCGCCTGGCGCCGTCGGCGATTGAACCGCGCGGCGTCGTTGCGCACTACGAACCGGGCAAGGGCACGATGACCATCTGGTCGTCGACCCAGAACCCCCACATTCTGCGGACGTTCATCGCGGCGCTCAACGGCCTCGGTCAGGATCAAGTGCGCGCGATCGCCCCGGAAGTGGGCGGCGGTTTCGGCGCGAAGATCAACATCTACGCCGAGGAATACGTCTGCTCGGCAATCTCGAAAGCGCTCGGCATTCCCGTCAAGTGGAACGAAGATCGGAGCGAAGCATTCGTCGCGACGACGCACGGCCGCGATATCATCGGTTACGTCGACCTTGCGGCAAAACGTGACGGCACGGTACTCGGCCTGAAGATCCGGTTGATCGCCGATATCGGCGCCTACAACATGCTTCTCACGGCGGCGATTCCCACCTTGACGATGATGATGGCCAACGCGACGTACAACGTCCAGGCGATCCGCACCACTTTGACCGAAGTCTTCACCAACAAGACGCCGACCGACGCCTATCGCGGCGCCGGACGTCCCGAGGCGACCTATTTCGTCGAACGCGCGATGGACATGCTGGCGCGCGAGCTGAAGATGGATCCCGCCGAAGTGCGGCGAAAGAATTTCATCCAGCCGAATCAGTTTCCGTATACGACCCAGATGGGCGCGGTCTACGACTCGGGCGACTACGGCAAGGCGCTCGATCGTGCATTGCAGATTGCGAACTGGGAGCAGCTCAAGAAAGAACGCGATGCCGCGCGCGCGCAGGGACGGCTGGTCGGCCTCGGCCTGTCGATGTACGTCGAAGTCTGCGGACTCGGTCCGTCAGCGGCGCTGCCGACCGGAGGCTGGGAGCACGCGCAGGTGACGATCGAGCGCGACGGGCGGATCAGCGCAACCACCGGCGCGTCGCCGCACGGACAAGGCAACGAGACGACGTTCGCACAGATGCTCGCCGATCAGTTCGGCGTTCCGATCGAACACATCACGATCCTCCACGGCGACACCGGTGTCGTCAAGCAAGGCATCGGCACGTTCGGCAGCCGTTCGCAGGCGGTCGGCGGCACCGTGATGCACCTGGCCGGCGCCAAGGTGAAAGCCAAGATGGCGAAGTTCGCGGCCGCGATGATGGAAGCGAACGAGGACGATCTCGTCTTCGAGAACGGAACCATCGCGGTCAAGGGCGCGCCTGCGTCGGCCAAGCCGTTCGCAGCCATCGCTGCCTACGCCTACGTGCCGGTGCCGCTGCCGCCCGGTCTCGACCCGGGCCTCAGCGAAGAGGCATTCTGGGAGCCGGCGAACAACACCTACCCATTCGGCTGCCACATCTCGATGCTCGAAATCGACCGCGAAACCGGCGAGCCGACGCTCCTCAAGATGTTTGCCGTCGACGACGCCGGGACGCTGATCAATCCGCTGATCGTCGAGGGCCAGATTCACGGCGGTCTGGCGCAGGGCATCGGCCAGGCGATGATTGAAGAAGTTTCTTACAGCGAGGAAGGCCAGTTGCTTACTGGATCGTTCATGGACTATGCGATGCCGCGCGCGATCGATTTCCCGCGGTTTGAAATGGCGTCGACGGTCACGCCGACGCCGGTCAACCCGCTTGGCGCGAAAGGGGTCGGCGAAGCCGGGACGCTGGGATCGACGCCGTGCATCGTGTCGGCCGCGGTGGACGCGCTCAGCGAGTTCGGCGTGAAGCACGTGGACATGATGCTGCGGCCTGAAAAACTCTGGCGGATCATCCAGAGCCCTCGACAGAGCTCTGGTCAGGGAGGGCGGTCGTGATTTCGACGTCATTCGACTACACCCGCGCGAATTCGCTCGAGGAAGCGATCGCCTGGTTGAAGGAATCCAGGGGCTCGGCCAAGTTGCTCGCCGGCGGGCACAGCCTGGTGCCGCTGATGAAGCTTCGGCTGAGCGAACCGAGCATCCTGATCGACATCGCGCGCATCCCCGGGCTGGCTGGGATCAAAAAGGTCGGCGACAAGATCGAAATTGGGGCGGCCACCGTCCACCACGACGTGGCAACCTCGTCGCTGCTGCGCGACGTCTGCCCCCTGATCGCGGAGGCCGCCGCGTCGATCGGCGATCAGCAGGTACGCAACCGCGGCACGCTCGGCGGAAGCCTCGCGCACGCCGATCCGGCCGCCGACTATCCTGCAGTTATGCTCGCGCTCGATGCGGAGATCCACATCAAAGGCGCATCGAGCACGCGGATTTCGAAGGCGCGGACTTTTTTCCGCGGCTTGTTCAACGTCGATCTCGGTCCGGAAGAAATCATCACCGGCGTGCAGTTCACGCCGATCAAATCGGCGGCCTACGCGAAGCTGCATCAGCGGGCGTCGCACTTCGCGATCGTCGGCGTCGCCGCCGCTCTCGAGATCGCGAGCGGCATGATCAAGTCGGCACGTGTCGGCGTCACCGGTGCCACGCCATCGGCAAAACGGCTGACCGGCGTCGAGCAGCAGTTGACCGGCGCGAAGGCCGCTGCCGAAACGATTGCTGCGGCGTCGAAGAGCGCCGGCGCGGACCTCGAGGACATCAACAGCGATTTGCACGCGAGCGAGGACTACCGTCGCGCGATGATTCCGGTCTTCACCCAGCGCGCCCTGGCGGCAGCGCTCGCACGAGCGCGCTGAGCATCAATCCGCCGCAGCCGCCGCGCCCGACGTGTAGTGCTCGCTCGCGGTGGGGCGAGTTGAGGCAACTCCGTCGCTCAGCCGTCTCAATCCTACAACATAACAGCACTCGGCACCGTGGCGCGGTCGATGCGCCACGATCGCGGCAGAGCGCAGACGTTCAACGGCTGCGAATGTCGATCACCGCCGGATTCCAGAGAAGCGGCGGACGGAAGGGCGCGGGAGTAGCGCTGACGACGCGGTTGTTCAGCGCGACCGATAGTCGCGGAAAAGCGAAGCAGACGACCGGCAGTTCACGTGCAACGATACGCTGCACTTCCGCGAACATCGCGTGGCGACGATTGGGATCGAGCTCTGTGGCGACACCGTTCATGAGTACGTCGATGTCACGTTCCCACACTGTGGCCGGCACCCGCTGTACCGGATTCCAGACGTGCACGCCTCCAGAACTCAACCAGAAATCGAGGTTGAGTGCCGGATCCGCATCGGTGGTGAGCAGCCTGAAATACGCCGCATCGTACCGGCCGCGGAGGACGTAATCGATCATTGCCGACCGTTCGAGCGCGACGACATCGACGCGGATGCCGACCCGCTTCAGGTCTTCCTTGATCACGTCTGCGCCACGTTCAAGCGAAGTATTGCCGCTTTGCGTCAGGAGGGTGAATCGAACCGGCGTGCCGTGGCGATCCTCCAACATCCCGGTCCCGTGGCGATCGACCAGCCCGAGGCCGGTGAGCAGCTGCCGCGCCGCATCGGGATCGAATGCCGGCGGCGGAGCTGCGGCGTGCCACTGGCGATTTCCGGGCGAAATGATACTGTCCGCGGCGACCGCCTCGCCCAAATACACCACGTCGGCGAAGTCGGAACGGTCGACGCTCGCCGCGATCGCCCGGCGGAAATCGGCATGCTGCAACCAGGCACTGCGAGGGTCGCGTTTACTAGCCTGCTGCAGGTTGATCCAGAAGAGATCCCCGTCGAGTCCGATGCCCGAATCGACCATGCTGAGCGCACCGCTATCCACCGCGCGCTTGAACGATCGGGCGTCGGCCGGCCGGACCTCGCTTTGCGTCATATCGATCGCGCCGGTGGCGAGCCGAAGGGATTCTGACGTCTGGTCCGGAAGGATGTCGAGGACCACGTGATCCAGACGGGGAAGTCCTTCATTGCCGCGCCAGTAGTACGGGTTGCGATTGAACGTGAGCCGTTGTCCGGGCTCGTACGTCGCCAGCACGAAGGGCCCCAGACCCGAAAGGTTCGACGGAGCCGTCGTGGTTCCCCACACCTTGCGGAATGAGCCGTCGGCGAGTGATGGCTCGAGCAGATGCCGCGGATAGATGGGCACGCCGTCGAGCATGCGCAGGCCAGGCGCAAACGGCGTAGGAAATTCGACCCGTATCGTCGTCGCGTCTTCTGCGCTCACTTTCAGCGGTTTGCTCTGAACCTGAAGTGTCTCTGCGAGCGCGCTTGCGCTCTTCGGATCGTAGATTGCCTGAAACGAAAAGACGACGTCGGCGGCGGTGAAGAGGGTTCCATCCGAGAATCGAACGCCTCGACGGAGGTAGAGGCGGTACGAACGGTTCTCGAGGAGTTCCCATCGCTCCGCGAGTTCAGGCTCGATCTGATTGGTCGCCCGATTGACTCGAACGAGCGACGCGTGCATCAGGTAGGTCAGAACGTTGCCAGTGAAATCACGGGATGTGTAGCGATTGAATGATTGCGGCTCGGCGCGAATCGACGCGACCAGCGTTTTCGGTGCAGCCTTGGACGTCAGGGCGTCAACCGGGCGCCATCGCCGCGCCCCTGCCGCGACCGTCAACGCCACGATTGCGACAACGACGGCTAGAGGACGAAGCGGGCGTCTCATGAGACCGCCGCGAACGCTGTGGCATCCGTCGGGGCCGGAGCGGTCTTCACGGTTCCCGGGATGAGCAGCCCGACTTCCTGCGCCAGTCGGCCCACTGCTGCGGCGCCCTCGTCGGGGTCGCCGATCTCTCGTGAGTAGGTTGTCAGCACGCCGAAGAGATCGCCGTCCACGAAGATCGGTACGCTCGTGCAGTGCTCGAGACCGAGGCGATCCGCGACCTCCCCGATATCTAGCCGCGTCGCAGCTTTTCGGATCGTGCTCCGGTTGGCTGCCACCCAGCCGGACACACCGCTTCCGACAGGCAGTGCGAGGCCGGCGAACGCGTCGCGGAGTCCGGTGGTTGCGTAGGCCGGGCTCAAGAGGTCCCCGGCACGGTTGAGGACGAACAGACACGCTTCGGCCCGACGCTGCCGTGCTCGAGCGTCGATCCGGTTCCGCACACTCGCCGGGATTGGTTTGAAGCCGAGCAACCGGCCGGCCGCATCCACTCGATTCGCACCGGACGGGTTCGAAAGACCGGCGACGACCGATGCGTGCACGTCTTTGTGATCCGCTGCGACGCTGTCGTCGTGCCGCAGAACGCGCACCAGCTCGATGAATTTCTCGACGACGGTCGGGTCGTAGAAGCTGCCAACGCGTGACCGCAGGATGGCAATTGCCTGGTCGTCAGTCATTCTGGGGCGGTACGGACGATCGGATGTGAGCGCGTCGAAGCAATCGACCACCGCCAGGATTCGTGCGCCGAGTGGAATTTCGGAGCCGCGCAGGCCGTCAGGATAGCCGCGCCCGTCCCACTGTTCGTGGTGATGACGAACAATCGGTACGATCGGGTATGGGAAATCGACAGCCATCAGAATCCGCGCGCCCATCGTGGCGTGCTTCTTCATGGTTTCGAACTCTGCGGCGGTGAGGGCGCTCGGCTTGTTGAGCACGTAGTCTGGAACGCCGAGCTTCCCGATATCGTGCAATAAGGCTCCCGCCTCGATCGCCTTGAGCTCTTTCGGCTCGGTCACTCCGAGCGCACGTGCAACCGCAAGCGTATGTCGCTGCACGCGCCGGATGTGACCGTGCGTGATCTGATCCTTGGCGTCGACCGCAATCGCGAGCATTTCGACCGACGCGCGGTACAGGCTTTCGACGTTTTCCACGTGTCGTTGCGATTCGTCGGCGCGCACCGACGCTTCGCGATACGCCACGAAGGATAGAATCAGCAGCGGCACGGCGAGGCCGACGACGCCGAAGTTGATGGTCGATGGGCTGGTCACCGCGAGCGTCGCCAGCGACGCCGCCGCGTCGTAGTTGACGGCAAGGTACCAGGCATGCCTGCGCCAGATCTTGAATGCCGACCCGCCGCTCTCGAGCGCGACCGCCATGGCATTCAAGCCGCTGTTGAGCGCGAAGAATGCGCCGGCCATCGCAATCGTCGCCGGCACGAGGACGGGCGTGTGTCCATCGAGCGTGGCACCCGGCCCTTTGCCGAGGACGGCAAAAAACACCTGCGCCGCAACCCAGGTGGAAATTGCGGGCTCGGCGATGTTGAAGCAGGTGCGGTAGACGCGCCGGTTCTGCTGCCGGAATGACGTCCACAGGCCGTCCACTGCCACGGTCAAAACCGGCACCGCCGCTCCCGCAATCACGATCGATGCGAAGACGAACACTTCCGAAACCGATACCGTCGCCGCCTGTCCCGGGACCTTGATGGCGAATCGGCCGGTTGCGATGGTGAGCCCGCAGAGAATGATCAGGTAGACCGACAGTGCCGCGGGATCGAAGCGAGTCGCACTGTGCACGAGGATCGCCGCCCCCGCGACCACTACCGCGAAGACGAATATTTTCAACGGCGCCGGCGCGGCCGGGCGCAGCCGTTCAGCGGCCATACGCATCTCCTCGCCGCCGCGCCTGCCACTCAGGGGCGAGAATCGACCACATGATGTGATCCCGGACCACGTCGTGATCCAGGAAACCGCCGCGCAGAACGCCTTCGCGGACCGCGCCGAGCTTCTCCAGGACGCGGTTGCCTCGCCCGTTGGTGTCGACCGCCCGTGCCTCCAGGCGATGGATGCCGAAATCCGAGAACGCCGAATCGATCGCCAGCGTAGCGGCGCGCTGGAACAGACCGGTGCCCCAGAAAGATTCACCGATGACGAAGCCCCACTCGGCTGTAAAGAAGTTTCGCTCGATCGGCCAGAACTGAACGAGACCGACCGCTGACCGTTGCGCCGCCGGAACAATCCCGTAGCACATAAGACTGCCGCGACGCCGTTGGCTGATCGTCCATTCGACAAATCGGACGAATGCCTCCGTGTTCGCCGGGCACGCGGCCATGTGCCGGCTCACCCCTTCGCTGTTGAGATGCGTTACGAGCGAAGGAGCGTCGCCTTCTCGCAGTTCCCGGAGCGTCACGTGTTCATCGCGCAGCTCTGGCAGCGCCTCACGCCACCGGGCGTCAACCGACGCCGCAAACGGCGGCATCGCGGCGCTGAGATGACCGGCCATGGCCTGTGCCTGAGGCTTACTTCGCGAGCAGGTCTCCGTTTGCCTGCTCGAGGTTGCTCCACGACATCGAGGTTGGCGCGATGTGCAGACCCTGGAGATCTCCCCAGACAACCCGTGTCGCGGTGGTCGTACCGCTGAGGGATCCCCACAGCACCGTGGTTCCGTGCAGCTCACCGATCAGCGAATCGCCCCAGACGACGCGGCTACCCCAGATTGCGGTATTGCCGTCCCACACAGTGCTGTCGCCCCAGACGACGCGATCGCCCCACACGACACGATCGCCCCAGACCACGCGAAGCGCCCACGCCGGATCGTTGTTGAAGATCTGATCGCCCCAGACGACACGGTCGCCCCAAACGACGCGCTGCCCCCACGCCAGAGCCTGGCCCGCGATCGTCGTCTGGCGATCGACGCCGCTCGTCAACCACGACGAACCGACCGGCCGACTCGGATCGAGGCGTTCGGCGAGCGCGATCGCGCCCGCGGCGTTCACCGCGCCGGCGCCCTGCGTCAGTGCATCGACATCGGGCAGCGGAATCGCCGTGTACTCGAGAATGGCTTTTACGGCGTTGGGCGTCAGGTGCGTACCGGGGAAATTCGTCCGGCTGGCTTTCAGAACCAGCGCGACGACGCCGCTGACGACTCCGGCCGACATGCTGGTGCCGCTCAAGCGGGTCAGGTTGGTCGTGCCACTCGTTTTGATCAGGCCGCCCGGATAAGTTTTCGCGAGGGTGCTGGCCGTCGGCACGTCCGAGACCAGGTGAGAGCCAGGCGCGACGATATCAGGCTTCTGAAAGCCGTCGTACCAACTGGGACCGCGCGAGCTGTACCAGGCGACCGCATCGTCGGAGCGAGCTGCGGTCTGCAGCGTGTCGATGGCACCGACCGTAATCGCATCCGGGGCGTTTCCAGGTGACGTGATGCCGCCGTAGCCAGAGACGTGGGTCGAGGGATCGCCGCCGAAGTTGCCCGCGGACACGACCACCACGATGCCGGCCGCGGCCGCGCGTTCGACGGCGTTAACCAGCGGGTCGGTCGTCGCCGATTCGTAAATCGGATGCCCCAGCGACAGGTTCAGGATGTCGATCTTGAGGGCGGCCTTGTTCGCAATCACGAATTCGATCGCGTTGATCACGTCGCTCGTGTAACCGGTTCCCTGACTGCCGAGCGCGCGCAGCGCGTACAGTTTCACGCCCGGCGCGATCCCTTCGTAGCGATCATTCGACGTGGTGCCGTTGCTGGCGACGAGGCCGGCGACGTGCGTGCCGTGGCCGAACGCGTCCGCCGAGCCGACCTTATTCCCGCGCGCTCCATTGACGAAGTCGTAGGTGGCGGTCACTTTCTCGTTTGCGTTCGGCTGGATGCCGGAATCGACGACCGCGACCGTGATGTCCGAGGCGACGTAGGTCCGGGGCAGCAGCCCCTCGGTGTTGAGCAGCACATCCTCGGTCACGAACGACGCGAACGTGTGCACGAGGGCATCGCTCGACGCCCGCACGACGTCGCGGTCGGCAGTCAGCGCCCGCAGCGCCGACGCATCGACGTCTCCGGCGAACAGATCGCCGTGTCCGGATACCGCGCGCAGCATCGGGAATTGGCTCGCGATGCGCTGCGCCGAACTCTGGTGCGTCCGCACCAACACCGGAGTCGAAGCCGAGGGGTGACTGAGCCACTCGAGAAGCGCGCGATCCAGCTTTTCCACGCCGTTCGGTACGTGGGACATCCACAATCCGAAGGCGAGCGCGACTGCTCCCGTTCCTATTGCGGCAAACGAGCGTGATCTCATAACGGCTGAGTCGAGAGCAAGTGCAGTGCCTTATTCTCGACATGACATAACCCCTCATGAATCAACGTCTTACGTATTCGGTGATTTGAGAAACGAGAAAACTGTGTCCCGTCTCGAGTCAACCGGGACGAAGTGACAGACTTTAGAGGACACGAGCAGGCTGAGCGCCTGTAAATCGTTGTAATGATTACGTCGGACGTGTGCCTGATTGAGACACATGATTCCGCTACGGCCGCTCGTGCCGCCCGAACTGAAGCCGTTCTTCGACCTACGATTCGTCGGCGGGAGTTTCGAGGTATTCCTCGGCGGACTCGACTTCGGCGGCCTCCAACGCGGCGATGTCCAGCTCGGCGCCGCCTTTGGCGCGCGCTTCAGCCAGCGCTTTCAACCGCTTGAAGAAGCGATCCATCATCAGGCGCGCCGCACTCATGATGAGGCGCTGGCCGACGCGCGCGATCGCGCCGCCGGCCTGCACTTCGCCGGTCACCGTCAAGGTGGTCGCCGCAGTCTCGGCTGCCAGCGCGATCGCGGCTCTGCCCTTGACGAATCCCGGGCGCCCTCGGCCTTCCGCCACCAACCCGTACGACTGCATCGGCGTGAGGTCGACCAGTTCCACAGTGCCGTCGTAGGTCCCCACTACGGCCGCGAGCTTCACCGCCAGGCTGACGCGATAACGGTTCTCGGCGCCTGGCTCCGGATCGAGACTTCGGCAGCCCGGAATGCACAAGGCGAGCGCTTTTGTATCCATCAATATCTGCCAGACGCGATCCTGCGGTACGTCGAACCGGTAGGAGCGATTAATCTCGATCATCGAACTCTCCAGGCGCGCTTGGGAAGCGCGTTCAGATGCGACGCCAAATCGGTGAAATTGGTCAGCGTGCGCGCCGGCAGGAAATCATCGACGTGCGGCAAAGCGGCCTGCAGTCCTCTGGTAAGCGGCGCGTAGTCTGCCGTACCAATCAATGGATTGAGCCAGACCAGGCGGCGGCAACTGCGCTGGAGCCGTGCGATTTCGCGGCCGAGTTGCTGCGGATCGCCGCGGTCCCAGCCATCGGAGATCAGCAGCACCACCGGGCCGCCGTTCAACACCCGCCGCGCCCATCGTTGATTGAACGTGTGCAGCGCTTCACCGATCCGCGTGCCGCCCGACCAGTCGGTCACCTCGCGCGAGATCGCGGACAGCGCCGCGTCGGGACGCCGCTGGCGCATCTGCCGCGTGACTCGCGTCAGGTGCGTTGAAAACAAGAAGGCCTCGACGCGCGGACGTCGGCGGATCAGCGCGTGAGCGAACAGCAGCAGCATCCGCGAGTAGCGTTCCATCGAGCCGCTGACGTCGCACAGCACGACGAGTGGACGCGGCGTCAAACGGCGCCGCCGGCGCGGGAGCGTCGCCACGTCGCCGCCGGTCCGGCGGCTGGCGGCAACGGCCCGCCGCAGATCGATGCGCGGCCCGCTGCCCGCCACCCAGCGGTGCGTGCGCCGGAATCCCGGTGTCCACCGCAGCGCGGACAGCGCCGCCGCGATGCGCGCCTGCTCGTCGCTCGTGCAATCAGCGAAATCCTTGTTTGCCACGCCGCCGCGATCGCTCCAGGTCTTGATCGCCACGTCGACCGGACTCGAGCCGTCTGCTTCCGACGCGCCCGCCGGCAGAGCGTCGCCGACGAGGGTTTCCATTCCGGTCAGCACCGATTGCCCCGACTCGCGCCGGTTGCGGACGACAGACGCAGCAGTCTGGACGCGCCAGAAAGCCTCGAACGCGCGGTCAAACGCCGCGATCTGCTCGGGTCCGTGAACGAGAAGCGCCCGGCAGGCGTAATACACCTCGTCGCGCGCCGCGAGATCGATGTGAGGAAGCGCCTCCACGAGGTCGAGCATCCGGCCGGTATGCACGTCGATGCCGGCGCGGCGCAGCATCCGGCCGAAGGCGAGCAGGTTATCGAGGAATCGCGGCACGAGCCATCGCCCGATCGAGAAGGTCGGCGGTGCCCCGCTCGCGCAGCGCGTCGAGATCTTCCTTGGCCTTGAGCACGACGCCGAGGGTCTGGTCGAGAACGGCGGTATCGAGTTCCCGCGTCTCGAGCGCGACCAGCGCCGCCAGCCAGTCCGCCGTCTCGGACACACCCGGCTTCTTGTACAAGTCGCTCGCGCGCAGTTCCTGCACCACGGCGGTCACCTGTGTGGCGAGCGCGCGGGACGCATCCGGCGCCCGGCGCGAGACGATTGAAAGTTCTTTCTCGAACGTCGGATAGTCGATCCACTGGTACAAGCAGCGGCGCTTCAAGGCGTCGTGAACTTCACGCGTCCGGTTCGACGTCAGGATGACCAGCGGCGGCACACTGGCGCGAACCGTCCCAAGTTCCGGGACGGTCACCTGAAATTCGGCGAGCAACTCGAGCAGAAACCCTTCGAACTCCTGATCGGCGCGGTCGATCTCGTCGATCAGCAGCACGGCCGGCCGCGTGCGTGCGGGATCGATTGCCTGAAGCAGCGGACGCCGGAGTAGGAAGCGTTCCGAGTAGAGTGCGAGACGCGCGCGATCAGCGTCGAAGGTCGTCGAAGCTTCCAGGATTCGCAACTCCAGCAGCTGACGCGCGTAATCCCATTCGTAGAGCGCGTGACTGACCTCGAGCCCTTCGTAACACTGCAAGCGAATCAGATCGGTGTCGAGCACACCCGCCACGGCCGCGGCGAGCGCCGTTTTACCGACACCAGCCTCGCCCTCCAGAAAGAGCGGGCGCTGCAACCGCAACGCGAGAAACAGCGAAACCGCCAGACCGCGGTCCGCCACGTACGAATGATTCAACAGGCGCGACTGCAGATCGGCGATGGTTGTTGGAGGATGGGCGGCCACGTGCCGTAACTATAACCTTGCCCCCCTCAGTGCTTGCCTGCGGAAGCGCGTGCCGGCTCTGCGAGGAGGTTCTCGACCAGCTCGCGCATCTCTTGTTTCAGGCGAACGTGCTCCGCACCGGTCGCGGGGCTCGCGAAGCCCGCATGCATGCTTCGTACGCGGCCGTCGCGGCCGAGAAAAATCGTCGTGGGGTAGGCACCGAAGTTCACCAGCTGCGGCAGCGCGTCGTTAATCGTTTTGGAGGTTGGCGACGGTTGAGTCGTGCCGGCGATCAACATCGGATACTCCACGCCGTGTCGCTTGACGAACGACTGGACCCTGGGTCGGGCGATCTTCGGATCCGGATCGTTCTCGAACATCAGGCCGACGATTTCGAGGCCACGGCCATGAAAGGCCGTGTAGAGCTCGGAGAGGAACGGCGCTTCGTCGTGACAGTTGGGGCACCAGCTGCCACCGATCGACAGGATGACAACGCGACCGCGGAACTGCGCGTCGGTATTCGCAACCACCTTGCCGGTCAGATCTGGAAACGCAAATTGAAATGGTGCGGTGGGATCGGTAACGCTGGTGTAGCGCGTCGGATCGGGCGGCTCGGGGATGCCCTTTCCTCGCGCATCCCCGCTCCGAACGACCAGGTAGTGGGCCGCGCCGTTCAACGTGACCGCCAGCGTGCCGTCAGCATTCAGCGTGGCTTCGAACAGGTTCGGGCGCTCGCCAGCAAAGTGGCTGAGACGCAAACGCCCGTCGTTCCAGCGGCCACTGAGCGTACCGGTGTCGCCGTCGATGCGCAGAATCGACCCGGATACTTCGGCACCGGACTGCCGCAAGAACACCTGCCATGTGCGCGTGTCTCGTGATGCCGACACTTCTTCGGCATTCCGCCGCATTTCCCAAGTGCCTGCCAGCGACGGCACGTTCCCGTCGTCGATGGCAACCGGCGCGAACCGACGCATGCGGACGTCCTGGGGTTTGGCGTTGGCGCGCTTGTTCCGGTAAGTGCCGACCAGTTCGTCGCCCGTCAACTTCAACTCGAGCGTCGTGTTGAGAAAGTCGTACTCGAGCGTCAGCATTCCGTCGGCGAAGCTGCCGGCCGTCGATCCCACTTTCCGATCGCCTTCGAAGAAAGAACCGCTGACGATCGTTCCGTTCGATGCGATTTCGAACCGGAATGGCACCTCGACCCCGTTCGCCACGATTACGGCATCCCATAACCCGGCGATCGTGCTCGGTTCAGCCCTGGGTGTCGGCGACGCCGTCGCGGGCGCAATCAACCATATCGTGGCGAGTAGTAAGGCCGTCATCGCGAGGATCCTCCAGCGTGGAGGCGATTGTACCCCCGCACCCTCATTCACACGACGCGGTTCGGTGACCGGGTTGGTTACAGGCTTTGAGAAGACAGCGCGCACTGCCGAGCCGTGCTGGCGACGATCTGCGGCAGAGCCTCGATGTCCACGTCTGATGTCCGAAAGTTGACGATGCACGCCCGGAGCGCGAAGGTGCCATCGATCACGGCGTTGGACAGAAACACCCGGCCGTTCTGTTCGAGATGCGTCAGCAGTTCGCGATTCAGGCGGTCCAGCAACTCTTCGACGTGCGGATCACCGACTTTCGCCCGCAGATTGGACGGTACGTAGCGGAACGTGGTGATGCTGAGGTTCTGCGTCAGCGCGATGAACTCGGGATGATCGTCGAGCAGTTGAAACAGCTTGCGCGACAGTCGCATGTCCTCGGTAATCGTTTCCACGTAGCCAGCACGGCCGGCCTGCTGCAGTGCCAGCCACACCTTCAGCGCACGAAATCCGCGCGAGTTTTGCGGGCCGTAATCGACGAAGTTCACGACCGTGTCATCCCAGTGGTAATACGGAGGGCGGTACGAAAATGCGTTGCGCAGGTGTTCGGCGGACCGAACCAGCGCGCAGCCGGCTTCGAGCGGCGCATACAGCCATTTGTGCGGGTCGACTGCGACAGAGTCGGCGTCGCAAATGGCACGCAGGTCGTCCGGCGTTCCGGGTATCGCCGCCGCCAGCCCGCCGTACGCGCCGTCGACGTGGAACCACAGGTCGTGCTGGCGACAGATTGCGCCGATCTCGCGCAGCGGATCGATCGCGCCGGTGCTGACAGATCCCGCGGTGCCGACGACAAGAAACGGCTGGTCGCCGCGCGCGCGGTCGGCGGCAATTTGCCGGCGCAAATCGTCCGGGTCCATCCGTTGCTGTGCGTCGATCGCAATCCAGCGGATGGAGTCCGTGCCGAATCCAAACAGATCGGCCGCCTTGTGAATCCAGGTGTGCGTTTCACCGGTGGCGTAGGCAATCAGGCGCGGAGCGCCGTTGCCGAGACCGCCCTTGCGCACGTCCCAGCCGGCTTTCGCCGTGCGCGCTGCGAGCAGGCAGACGAAGTTCGCCATGTTGCCGCCGCTGACCAGCAATCCGCCGCAGGAAGCTGGATAGCCGATGAACTCGGCAATCCACCGCACGGTTTGCGCTTCAATTTCAGTGGCCATAGGGGCCAAGGTCCACGATCCGCAGTTCTGATTGACTGCCGACGCGAGAAAGTCGCCAAGCACGCCGACCGGCGAAGCGCTTGACGTGATGTAGCCCCAGAAGCGCGGGTGGCCGTTGAACAGCGAGTGCTCGAACAGCAGATCGGCGGCGCGGGCGATCAGCGCTTGCGGCTCGCAGCCGTTCTCCGGCAGCCCGCGCTCCGAATCAAGCGCGCGCCGGACGGCCACCGCCGATTCGTCCGGCCGCACCGGTCCATGTGGCATCTGTTCCATGTGCGCGGCGATGCGATCCACCAGTTCGTGGCCCATCGCACGAAAGGCTTCGGAAGAAATCTCCAAGGCCGCCTGTCGAGCGTTCGTGATCATCGGAGTCCTTCAAAGAGATCGGTTTCGACTTCCCGCCCGCCGTTCACGAGGCTGAAGGCGCGATAGAATTCCGGCCGCCCCCAAATCAGTTTCTGATCGTCCTCGGACAAGCTCGCGAAGTTCTTGTAGATGCTCATCTGCGTCTTGTGGCACTGCACGGCGCGCCACACGCTTTGCCACACGGCAGTCGCGTCCACCTGCGTCGTGATCGACCAGGGCGGCCAGGCCGTCCCTAACCGCACCGTCCCATCAACCGTCGACGACAACGTCTTGAACGCCGTCTGATACCTCGCCCACTTTGGAGCGCCGAAGACAAAGTAATAAAGCTTCGACACGCGATGCGTGTCGGCGGCGCGAACGATGGCAGCGGTCGTGAACTGCGAGATTGCAATGTGATCGGGATGGCCGTACGCGCCGAATGGGTCGAACGTCACCACCACCTGCGGCTGAACGCGTCGAATGTGCGTCGCGATTTTCTCGACGGCTTCGTTCGGGTTCGCGCGATCCAATTCCGCGTCCAGATAATCGAGGAACGCGACCTCGCGCACACCCAACGCGGTCGCGGCGGCATGCAGCTCGGCCTCGCGCGCACGTCCGACAATCTCGGGGCCGGGGGACACGCCGGAGTCATCGAAGCGGCCTCGCTCACCGCGCGTCGCGGTGACGACGTAGGTCGCGACCCCTTCGCTGGCGTACTTCGCCAGAATCCCTCCCGTTCCTAGCGATTCGTCGTCCGGGTGCGCGAGGACGCACATCAGTCGAAGTGCCGCACTCATGCCGTCAGTGTAGCGGGACCAGTTGGCTGCCAGCACCGCCGGATCGGGTCATTTTGCGAGAGCGAACCGAAATGGCTCGAACGGGCCATCGACCGTCGCGCAGCGCTGCACTTACTCCGGCTGCAGCTTCGCCCGGTCTGCCTTCGCGACTTCGCCGATGAAAAACGCGTAGAAACGCGCCGCCCTCTCCAGCCCTGGCGTCGAAATGGTGTCGAGGGTGTCGCCGCTGGTGTGATACATCGGGCCCGAATGAATCGCCTGGACGCGCGGAACGCCGAGCGGCGCGTAGCCTCCGAGGTCGCCGGCGATTGAACTCGAAAACTGCGGGCGCAACGCGAATCCGTAGCGCTGCATCCCCCGCTTCGCGATTTCGGCAATCGCCGGCGCTTCGTTCGAGATCCCGAATCCCATGGGTTGCTCAGAGGCCTCGACGCGGAACGGATCGTTGCGGAAGTACAGCTGCGCGATGTGCTCGAGGTTCAGCACCAGCATCGCTCTCTTGACCAGCACGGGATTCATCGTCACCAGATTGCCCGGTCCGTTCATGCCTGGACCGTGATGGCCGCCGCTGGCCACGAACAGGAGCGTTCGCTCGGGTTGCGACGCTTTCGCGAAGTGACGAGCGAGCGCGACAAGAACGGCAAGGCCGTCGCCGTTGTCTCCAGCAGCATCGAACCATCCATCCGCGTGCGCGTTGACGATGACGATTTCGTCGTCTCGCCGGCCCGGGACGATGCCGATCGTGTTGTGGCCCTGCAGGCCCTGACGCATGTCGGTATCGAGCGCGATGGCAATACGAAGGTCTGCTGCCGCTCCGGCGGCGCTCGCCCGCTCCATCACCGCTTTCAGAAAGCGTCCGTCGTCGGTTCCGACGTTGAAGCAGGGAACGCCGCAGTTGCTGAAATCCCTGACGTACATGTTGCCCGCCTGCTCGACGATGTTGAGGACCGCAACAGCGCCACGTTTGGCGAGTTCACGGGCGCGTTCGGTCGTTCGCGTGCGCTCGGAGTACGCGCCGGCCGGAGGATGCAGCGTTTGAACGGCAATTTTTCCTGTGACGTCGGCGTCGGGCAATGCCGCATCGGTCGTGGCGCCGATGAAAATCAACGGCGCCGTAATCGGGCTCTGGAGCTGCGATCCGCTCGTCGGAAACGCCGACTCGAGCACCACATCGCGGCTGTCTGGTCCGGCCTTCGCGTTCGCGAGCAGCTTCACCCTCCACGACTTCGGATACCACGTCGCCTGCGTGGAGGTATAAGTCTGTGTCTGAGCATCGCGTAATCCTGCGGCCTTGAACTGCTGCAGCACCCACGCGTGCGTCTCGTCAGCGGCCCGGAATCCGGTGATGCGGCCCCACGCCTTCTCGCCGCGCGCCCGGTCGGCGCGAGAGATGCCGACGATGGCTTCGAGATGTTTTCGCACGGCGCCGCCGGCGAGCTCGGCGTGGCCTTCTTCACCGGGCGGGATCATCGCCGGCGCAGGTCTGAGGGTGGCGACGTCGAGAATCGGCCGATGCGGATCGCCGAGGCCAGTCGGCAGCGGCACGCCGAACCATAGAGTCAGAGCGAAAAGAACAATCGACTGACGCATAGTGACGGAGATGCTACCATCCGCGGACTGATGCGCACATCCCACTCATTGATCCGGACGTGTGCCCAGCATCCCGACAACGTCAGTGTCGCGAGCGGAACCCGCGGCTAACGATCGCTGATACGATCTCAGTCGTGTGACGATGACGAATCCGATCGCTGCCGATCTACTGGTCTTCGGCCCGCATCCTGACGACATCGAGCTCGGCCTTGGCGCAACGATCGCCAAGCATGTGGACGAGGGTTACCGGGTCGCCCTCGTCGATCTGACCGCGGCCGAACTGTCGAGCAATGGTTCGCCGGAGCAACGGCAGCGGGAGGCTGCCGAAGCCGCCCGCGTCCTCGGTGTGATGTCACGCGAGAATCTTGGCTGGGCCGACGGTGGCATCGCCACGACAGCGGCGCTGATCCAATCTGCGGTCCAAACGATCAGACATCATCGACCGCGGGTGATTGCCATTCCGCACTGGAACGATCGTCACCCCGATCACGTTGCGGCAAGCGAAGTCCTCACCGTCGCTGCATTCCGCAGCGGGCTCCGCCGATTCATCACCGGTAGCGACGCGTGGCGCGCCGACTGGGTCTGCTATTACTTCATCAACGGCACGGCCGAGCCCTCGTTCGTGATCGACGTGTCGGCGCATTACGACCGGAAATGGGCGGCGCTCGCCTGCTATCGCAGCCAGTTCGAACCGGCCGGCGACGCCAGCGACGATCGCGTCTCGACGCGGCTGACCGCACCGGTGTTTCGCACGCTGATCGAGAGCCGCGACGCCCAGTTCGGCGCGCGAGCCGGCGTCGCGTTCGCCGAAGGCGTCGTCGTCCGCGAGCCGATCGTTCGCGGCACATTGTTCAAGGAATCTCGCGGGCCTGCCCTGAGCGAGCGGAGCGAGTCGAAGGGGCCGGCGTGAGAATCGCGATGCTGTGCTACGCGTCGATCGGCGGCAGCGGCGTGATCGCGACCGAACTGGCGTACGCGTTGGCGAAACGCGGACACGACGTGCACGTGCTGAGCCACGAACGGCCGTTCCGCTGGCGCTCGGGCGTGTCCGGGTTGTCGTTCGCGCCGGTCGAGATGCCGTCCTATCCGGTATTTCGTGAGCCGCAGTATCTCCTGGGATCGGTGAATGCAATTGTCCGCCTCGCGCGCGAGCAGCCGATCGACATCGTTCACTCGCACTACGCAGTGCCGCATGCGACCGCGGGCTATCTTGCGCGCGAGATGCTGGCGCACGAATCGGGTCCGGCGCCCCGCACGGTAACGACGCTGCATGGAACGGATATCACACTGATTGCGAGCGACGCCTGCTTCCGTCCGGTGGTGGCGTTTTCGATCGAACAGTCGGATGCGGTGACGGTGGTATCGGCGTCGCTGAAAGCCGACACGCTGCGCACACTCTCGGCGCCGCGTGCGATCCAGGTTATTCCGAACTTCGTGGACTGCGACGATTGGCGGCGCCGGCCCGACCCTGGACTGCGCGAATCCCTCGCGCCCGCTGGCGCAGCGGTCGTCATGCACGCGTCCAACTTCCGTCCCGTCAAGCGCGTCGGCGTTGTGCTCGACGTCTTCGTCGAGATTCGCCGGCGGATACCGGCAGTGCTCGTCCTGATCGGCGATGGTCCCGACCGGACGGCGCTCGAGCAGCGAGTTGCCGACGAGGGACTTGGCGACGCGGTCACCTTTGCCGGCGAACAGGACGATCTCGTGCGCTGGTTCTCCGCCGCGGACATTTTCCTGCTGCCGTCGGCACAGGAAAGCTTCGGCCTCGCCGCACTCGAGGCGATGGCGTGCGAAGTGCCGGGTGTCGCGTCCGCCGTCGGCGGACTGCCGGAAGTGATCGAGGATGGCGTCACCGGATATCTGTGCCCGCCTGATGCGATCGGCCTGATGGCGCAGCGCGCGATTGACCTGCTCACCGATCCCAATCGCCTGCGCCAGATGGGACGCGCCGCGGCCGAACAGGTGCGGACCAAGTGGTGCGCCGAAGCTATCGTCCCGCAGTACGAAGCCTGTTACGACAGCCTGGCCAACACTCGGAAATCGTGATCGGCTCAGCCGCTGGACTCGCCTGGCGCGCCCAAAGCTTGGTGCCGGGCAGTCGTATAATCCGCGGACTTATGCGCACATCCCACTCTTTGATCTGGACGTGTGCCCTCGCAACGTTCGCCGCAGGCGCGCCTTTCGCGCACGCAGCGGCGGCGCAGGACGACCTCAAGGTGACACCGGGCGAGCTGGTCATCGAGCACCCGACGCTCATCAACCTCGGGTTCGAGTGGCCGATCGATGGCGATGCCAATCGCAATGCGAGCGTGGAGGTCTCGTACAGGAAGCAAGGCGAAACGGCCTGGCAGAACGCATTGCCGCTGGTGAGGCTACATGGTGAACAGACCTTCCAGCGGAATGTGTTCAACCTGGTCACCCCGAATATGTTCGCCGGCAGCATCCTGGATCTCGAGCCGGGCACAGCTTACGAGGCGCGATTCGTGATGGTGGATCCCGACGGCATCGGCGGAGCCGCCGCAAATGCAACCAAGGTTGTGACCGTTCGTACGCGACCCGAGCCGATGCCGGCCCCGGGCGGCAAGACCTACCACGTGTACCCGACGAAATGGCAGGGTCCGAAGATCGAGCCGGCCTTCGAAGGCATCATGTGCGCTTACAACTACTGGTGCGGCGCCGGCGATACCGCACCGGGCGGACGCCCGCGCGTGAAACCGGGCGACACCGTCCTGGTGCATGCGGGCCTCTACGCGTATCACTGGGAGTTTTACGGGAACCAGACAACCGTCAACGCGACGACGACGTTCGAGGGCACTTACTACTTGTCCGGTAAAGGCACGGCGGAAAAGCCGATCGTCATCAAGGCGGCCGGCGACGGCGAGGTGATCATCGACGGCCGCGACAATTTCAACTTGTTCAACGTCAAAGCGGCCGACTACAACTATTTCGAAGGGATCACCTTCAGGAACACAAAAATCGCGATCTGGGCGGGGACGCAGTTCATCGGCGGCGCGAAAGGCTTGACGGTGAAGCGCTGCCGGTTCGAGGACGTCGGAATGGGCGTCTTCACCAACTACTCAGGGTCCAGCGACTTCTACATCGCCGACAGCGTGTTCATCGGCCGCAACGATGCCAGGCATCTCACCGGCTGGACCGGAGCCTTCTGGCAGCAATTCGAGCATGTCGAGGGCCAGGAGTTTCCGCCGGTGATGAAGTCCTACACCGGCATTCGACTGTATGGCCCCGGCCACGTCGTCGCTCACAACTACGTCGCCAACTTCCACGACGGCATCGACACCGAGATGTACGGCATGCCGGATGGATCGCATCCGATCGATGGGCCCAACTATCCGCCGCGCGAATTCTGGGACCGCCGGCCGACCGCGATCGACATCTACAACAACTACATTACGAACGCACACGACAACTCGATCGAGATGGACGGCAGCATGCACAACATTCGCGTGATGCGGAACATGCTGATCAACTCGGCGTCGCATCCGATGAGCACCCAGCCGTCGGTCGGCGGACCGATCTACTTCATCCGTAACATCGTCTATCACGCGCCGGGCGGATCAACGCGGATGACGGCTGGTTCGCCGGGTGTGTTCTTCTACAACAACACTGTGCTGAGCGAGACCAACGCCGCGGCGTCGGCCAACGCGCACTGGCGCAACAATCTGATGCTGGGACAGAACGCGCAGGCGGCGATCTTCAGCGTCAACACCAACACCAACTACAGTTCGTCGGACTACAACGGCTTCCGTCCCAACCCCGGCGACGAGTCGTTTCAGTGGAACTCGCCACCGGCGAACGTGGCGATGATTCTCGCGGATGGCACCAGCAGCGCGAAGATCGAGACGCGCAAGTTCCCCACTCTCGAGGCCTACGCTCAGGCAACCAAGCAGGATCAGCACAGCGTGCTGGTGGACTACGACGTCTTCATGAAGGTGACGAAACTGGACGGCAAGGATCTGGCGACGGTGCAGCGTCTTTACAAGGCGGAAGATTTTGACTTCAGGCTA
>Ga0070675_100000067_pt1 | contig 61233 bp, 38 predicted proteins | sample KBSM43metaG_FD_65343 | JGI IMG/M metagenome (GOLD analysis project Ga0070675, IMG submission 65343) | Miscanthus rhizosphere microbial communities from Kellogg Biological Station, Michigan, USA - KBS M4-3 metaG | ecosystem: Host-associated > Plants > Roots > Rhizosphere > Soil ... | reverse complement strand
GGGAGACGAATGGCCCGTCGCAAGTACAAGCGCGTTTTTGGAAATCACAGAGATCACCTGTTTCACTTCAGGCAGCAGTTGCCCATTTCGCGCTACGCTGACGAAGGGACGATTTTCGTTCGAATACTTCACCTGATTCTCGGCGTCGAATGTCGGCATCCAGACGAAGCGGCCCCAGCCTCCTGACACCTTCGTCATATGTTCGACGGCAGCGGCGTTAATTCCTCCGACCGGCAGATTGAGATCCACCCCGCCGAATACTTCGATACCGGGAACTTCCTTGCGAACGACATATGCAAGCGGGCCCGTTGGGTCGTAGTGATTCTTCAATACGATCGCGCGCATGCCACGCGTCTTCGCAAGCTTCGCAACATCGATCGCATCAATCGAGCGCGGCCGGTCGTCAGGATCACTATGAACGTGGATATCGATGGAGCCGCGTAGTAAGTCGGCTATTGCGGGGTCTGGCGTGCCAGTCTGTCCTGCCCCGCTGACGCGAAGCCACAAGAGGACCGGCACCACCATGAGTGACAGCCCGATTCCGAAGCGGTTCCTGGAAAGCATAATGCCGAAGCAGTTACTTCAGACGATTTCAACCTGTCAAACAAAATGCTATTTCGCGTGTAGAATACGCGCATGCTCAAGCCCCGAGTTTTCGTGCTGATCTTCGTCGTTGGACTTCTGGGCACGGTTCTGCTTCAGGCCCAGCGACGCTTCGGCGTAAGCCTTTCAAGCCTGCAGAAGGAAGATCCCACGAAAGAATTTGCGATCGTCCGCTGGTACAGCTCGGGATGGCAGGGTGACGGCTGGTCTCACGATTATCCAACCGCCGAAGAACACATCCTGCAGATCATGAGGGAAGTTTCGGTTATCGATACGGATCGACTCTCGTACAAAGTCGTCGATCTCGCGAGCCCGCAGATTTTCAAATATCCGTTTGCGTACGTGTCGCATCCCGGCGAAGTATTCCCCTCTGACGACGAGATTGAGCATCTACGGCAATACATCGAGCGCGGAGGATTCATTATGCTCGATGATTTCGGTGGTCAGGGGCAGGGTCCCTGGGAGATGGATAACTTCCGTACGCTGCTCCACCGCGCATTCCCCGGCCGAGAGATGTATCCCTTGAGGGTCGATCACGAACTTCTCCGTATTTCTTACGCGATCGACGACCTGAACATGGAACATCCGATGAGCGGGGCCAAGTCAACCTTTTACGGTTTTGACGACAGCCAGGGGCGGCTCGCCATGATCATCTGTTATGCGAACGACGTAGGCGATTACTGGGAATTCATCGATTCGCCCGTCTACAAACTCAAGCCTTCCGCTGAAGCTCTCAAACTGGGCGTCAATATCGCTCTCTACTCGATGACGCATTAGGAAGCAGCCGACAAATCAACAATGAACATCGAACAATGAACATTCCCTTCCGGAGGGAAGACGAGTGTTCATTGTTTCAATGTTCACTGTAGCGCTACGGCAAAAAGCCCAGATGGCTCGGCGAAAAGTGGCTCAACTGCGGAAAGATCGCATTGATCTGGCCGGGGTCCACGTCGAACCATCGGGCGAACGTTGCGGCATACTGATCGACGGACGCGGTCGGGATCCAACGGCCCCGCGTGTCCGTGTCGTCGGGTCCGCTAAGCTGGAGCGTTGGGTAGACTGTACCGTTCTTGCCTGGAACACCGTAGAAGTCGCCCCCGAAAACAGACCCTCCCATCACAAGATGATGGTTACCCCACGCGTGATCCGACCCCGCGATTGCGCCCTGCCCGGCCGGTTGAAGCGTGCGACCGAAGTCGGACAACGTAAACGTCGTCACATTGGCCGCGAGATTCATCTCGACCGTCGAGTCATAGAACGCCTTCATCGCCTGAGCAACCTGCGACAGCAGCGTGGATTGCGTCATCGCCTGATTTTGATGCGTGTCGAAGCCGCCAAGAGAGCAGAAGAAAATCTGCCTGCTCAGCGGTGCCGATGATGTCTGGTTGAAGCGAATCAGTTTCGCAATCTGCTTTAACTGATTTCCAAGAGATGTATTTGGGAATGCCGTCGCAAGAACGGGATCCACATTCAGGGATTGCGCCAGGCTCACGGACTTTTCCATCACATCCTCGTGCGTCCGAACAAGGGGAGACTCACGGTCAACTGTTCGCAGGAGGTCCATTGCCTGGCGTCTTGCTGCTTCGGCGGTTCCCGTACCAAAACCGCTCAGGGAAAGCAATTGATTGAGCGGAGTCGGGGCCGCACTCACTGTAAGCGGGGACGTTATCTGACCACGAGTGAACGCGCCTCCGGCAAGAGCCGTAACCATCGGGAGCGCGGGCAGGTTCCCGAACGTGTCGGCAATGCGGCCGCCCCATCCTGTGGCCGCCTGACCCGTTGATATCGAACTCTGCCACTGAGCAATCTGATCCGAATGAGAGAACAACTGGTAGGGACGGGGAACAATGTTCGCGATATAGGTATCTCTCGTCAGGGGCTCAACAAGAGGCCCGACATTGCAAACAACTGCAAGATTTCCGGAATCGAAAAGTGGGTGGAGTGCAACCAGACTGGGGTGCAATCCGAAAGGCATACCAATGCTTCTCGGCGTGATCGGCAGAAGAGTCGATTGTGCAATAGCGAGCCCTGAAGAACTGCGGATCCCGGAGTACACGTTGTAGCCGGCGGTATCTGCCGGAATCACCAGGTTGTTTCCATCATTGCCGCCGCCAAGAAACACGCAAACGAGCGCCTTGTAGCTCGGCGACTGCGCCATGGCGCTGAACAGACTAAAACGCTCCACCGCAGCAGCGAGCGCGGCCGCCGATCCGATTCCGCAACCGGAGCGACGCAGGAAGTCTCTTCGTGTAATTTTCATAATCACCTCGATACCTGGTATTGGGCGGAAGTTGCGATCAAATAGACGGCGGTTTGCACACGGCGTAACGAATTAGTCGCGGGCACGACCCTGACAGCGGCGACAATCGCATCAAAGTCCGCGGTCGATATTCGGCCACTCATCATGAGCGTGTTCAGCGTCAACACCAGTTGCTCAGGAGTGTTCGCAAGCGGCTGTAGCGAGGAGAAGTCCAGTGCCGTGCCGGCCGGTGAATTCGTGGAGACAGCAATTCTCGAGAACACCATCGTGTTGACAAAGTTCGCGCGCCTTATCGCGGTCGAGGTATTAAGAACTCCGAATTCAGGTCCTCTGAGACCGCCGGGGATGCCGGTCGAGGGGGAGAAATAGCTAAACACCGAAGTAGGAGCGAACAAATCCATACCCATCGCCTGGTTCTGCGGATTGAGGTAGCCGTCACTCAACCCAAGCCCATCTGCCGAACGGACATTGAAAGCCCGAAGCAGATTCGTCACCAGAAGAATGGGATGTTTCAAGTGTCCTTTGCTGAAATCCGGCGGCGCCGCATAAGCATAGGCTTCATCATCGAGAAGGATCGCGCGCACCACGGCTCGAAGGTCTCCCCGTACTCCGGCGCCATTGTTCGCAAAAACGTCGGCAACGCGCCGCACGTATGCCGGGTTTGGATTGCTTGTCACAAAATGCTGGATCAGCTGCTTGGCGATGAATGGCCCAACATTGGGATGATTGAATATATTATCGAGCGCATCCGAAAGATCCTTGGCTGCGGTTTGATTCGGAGGAAGCGTGACTCCCTGCAGCAAAGTCTTCGCCAAGACATCGTGCCGGCTTTGTGTCGCGACCATGGGAACAAAATAGTTCGTCACGCCTGTCTGGGGCGGCGCTGCGAAATCCCATCCCGTAAAAACACGTGCAAATGAGTTCACGAGACTCTGGTCATAGGTCGGAATCGGCTGCCCGTCGCCACCAATCCTGGGTGTTCCATCTGGATTGAGTTGAGTTAATCCGATGGAAAACAGCTGAAGCACCTCGCGCGCATAGTTCTCATTCGGATTCGTTGCTCTGTTTCCGGCCATGTCGAGATAGTTCCCCATCGCCGGATTCAACGTAATCTCGTAAAGAAGCTGACGAAAATTTCCGAAAGCATTGCGATCCAGGGTCTGGAGATATGGCGCTAACCGCCCGGGCATCGGGATATCCACCGCGGACACGACCATAATCTGATGCAAAGCAAATGCGACGCGCTGCCGCAATTGATCGCTGCCGTAAAGCGCATTGGTGTAGAAGCGCGTTTGGAGTGGATAGACTGTGTAGTTATCTCGCTGGCACGTATCGACGCAATCCGTCGGCCTCGTGTTGGGCACGATAGGAAAGTCCGGATAGCTTGACATCGGAGCTTCAAACTGTTCGTCCAGAAAACGGGAATATCCAACCTGTTGCAGGTAAGCGATCGAATCGCTGGTTGGTCCCCACGTTGAGTACTCCAGAAATCGCGCGGCTTCCGTCGCATTCCGTGGGGATTCCCCCCACCCTTTGCTGACGTTCCATTGTGGAGCCGCCGATACCGTCCACATCACGGTTAAAATACAGAGGACACCACCTACAGCGATTCGGCTGTAGCGCCTTGCCCTCGCCCTGTTAGACATAGATTCCCCCATTGAGATCATATTTATGGAGATGCGGCGCGTGGGAACTGAGCATGAAATCGAAGCTGCGAAAATGAAGAGGATCAGGGTCCTACACGCCGATGCTGCTGAAAGCCAGGGTGATTCTTCTTCAGACTGATGTAGCGCGTCAAGAACGATGAAGACATTTTGGCTCGGAGTTTTCTTGTGAAAAACCTCGACGAAATTTTCTTCGGCATTGTGATGTCGAGTTGCTGCGAGAGCGAATAACATTTGCAAGTTTCACTTGCGGCGACTATATCTCTTGCAGGAGTCACGGCTGCGAGTGCAAAAGAACATTACCCTCGAGGACACGTCATCGGAGCACACTCCAACGTTGGGAAGGGCCCGAGGGTCTTTGGCGTCCTTCTGGAGTAGTGTTCCACGTTCCGTCAGAAGTCTCCTTGTGCCTCTATTTGTCGCTGTCGCGTATTACCTCGGCGCGTTGGCCGCCTTTGAAATCGGAACTCTGACGGATCGGATTTTCGCTCCGTTCTGGCCGCCCAATGTCGTCTTGTTTTGTGCGCTGATTCTTGTGCCGGCGCGGCGATGGTGGCTCTACATTGCAGCGGTATTTCCCGCGCACGTGCTGGCGGAAGCCACAGTGGGAATGCCTGCGGCACAGGTTTTGGTGGCTTTTGGAACCAACTGCCTGGTGGCAACGATCAATGCGTGGGGCGTTCAGCGGTTTCTCAAAGAGCCTCCATGGTTCGGAACGCTGAGAAGTGCGTCCATCTATGTCCTTTTGGCAGCCGGAATCGGCCCGGCTGCCGCTGCTTTCGGCGGCGCCTTTGTACAGGTCCTCGGTGACGGCTCCATAGACAAATACTGGGCATATTGGGGCAATTGGTACATCTCCAACGCACTGGGCAGCATGACGCTCGGTCCCGTCTTTCTGACCCGGTTTGATCGGCGGTCTTGGGCAGGGCGGTTCAATCTTCGCCGAATAACCGAAGGCTTATTGCTGGCTATCGGCCTCGGGATCGTTTGCGTGCTCGTTTTCCATTCAGGCCGAGGAATCGTTGAGAGCGGCTTCCTCCCGGCTCTTCTTTATTGTCCCCTTCCGTTTATCTTGTGGGCTGCAATCCGCTTCGGGCAGAAAGGGGCAAGTGGAGCGATCCTTGTCGTTACGATTGTTTCAATTTGGCAAAACCTTCATGACTCCGTCATCTTCGTAGACACAAACCCAGAACTAAATGTCCTGGCGCTTCAATTCTTCCTGCTGGGTGTTGCAGTCCCCGCGTTCTTTCTTGGGGCGGTGATTGATGAACGCGTAAGAACAAGCGAGGCGATGCGAGAGCTTGCGGGTACTCTTTTGCGTGTTCAGGATGAAGAGCGCCGCCGGATTGCGCGCGAGTTACACGACAGCACAGGCCAGAACCTGACAGCGGCTGGCCTTCTGGCAAGCCGTCTCCAAATCGTGACGCCGGAATCGAGCCAGCCGATAGTGGCTGAACTCAATGAAATTCTTCGAGAGTCCATGATAGAGATTCGAACGATCTCCTATTTACTTCATCCGCCGCTGCTCGATGGCATCGGGCTGGAAATGGCGGTGCGAACCTTTCTCGAAGGTTTCTCGAAACGCACAGGCATAGAGGTCGAGTTGGACATCCCTCAAGACACCGCGCGCATGCCGTCCGCGGTTGAACTCGTGCTCTTTCGTATCATTCAGGAAGCTCTCACTAACGTGTGGCGCCATTCGGGGAGCACCACAGCCCGCGTTGAACTCGCACAGGAGCCTTCGGGGGACGGAGATCGGGTAACACTCAACATCGAAGACTTCGGCAAGGGCATTCCCCACAGCGTTCGAATGTCCACCCTGGCTGGAACTAAGATCAAACACTACGCGCCAGTGGGCCTCGGCCTCGTGGGTATGCGCGAACGACTGCATCAAATTGGCGGCTCGCTGGAGATCGATTCCAGCAAGGGAAAAACAGTCATCAGAGCCATCGTGAGGTTGAGTCCGAAAGACCTGGCGATGGAACGGTAATGCCGTTCTCTTATTTCCGAGGAGTGGACATCCTGGTGATACGTCCGACACTGGTATCGCCGGCATACAGGTTGTCCTGTTTGTCAAAAACCCAATAGCTGGCTTCAATGAATTGGCCCGAGCCAATTCCCATTCCGTTGCCTATAGCGCCAAGAACTCTCCCGCTTCGGTCCAATTTTAAGAACTGACCATCCTGACCGCTCGCCATCCATGGGTTGCCGTGCGAATCGAACTGGAGTGCACAAACGAGATTTCTCATTTGCATGGTCTTCAGAAACTTTCCATCGCTGCTGTAAACGACAATGCGGTATTGCTCGCGATCGCCAATCCAGACGTCGCCGTTAGTCGGGTCAATCGCAAGCCCATGAACGGAATCGAACTTTCCCTGCCCGACGTTGTTGCCATACCACTGATTGATGAACTTGCCGGTCTTATCGAGGTGAATCACGCGCGCCGCGCCTATGTTGTTGGCAGCATCGCCGGAATCCGTATCATTAGGGCTTTCGTTCGCATGGCCTTCTCCGATGTAGATATCGCCGTTCGGCGCAAACGCTATCATCACCGGCTGCCATAACAGCCTTTGCCCCTTATTTTCATCCCAATCCCCACGGCGCCCGCGTACGCCGATCGTCATGAGCAGTTCACCCCTGGGGCTCAGTTTCATCACCGTGGCGCCGTTTGCATCGGTAATCCAGACGTTGTCTTCCGCGTCGACGGCCATGCCGTGCGCCTTGTCCTGATGACCAATAACGTCATCACCGATCTGCAGAATCAATTTGTAATCAGGACCGAACTTATAGAGTTGCGGGCTTCCCGAAGCTTTCCGTTGGAAGGCCCAGAGGTTGCCTTTCGAATCCAACGCAACTGCCGGAACTCCGCCGTTTCCCGGAGGCAAAGCATAGGGATAAGTAAACGTGTACCCCATTGTCTGCTCCCACTGGACCCGTTGAAGAGTCTGACGACCCGGCGTGAGTCGATTTCCACAAACAGGCGAACGTGTGCAGGCTGGAGTAGGCGGAACGACCGCTGATGTCGCGGCTACTGACGTTGGAGCTGTTGTCGCCGCCCCTCGAGGGCCCGCTCCGTTTCTGGCCGGAATGGTGACGCGTCCGTCCGCATCAACAATTGTATTTCCGCCCGGGTCCGGAAATGAGCCCTGAAGGAACCACGCTGGTGAGCCATTTTCCGCGGGACCGGTTGCTGGCGGCTTCGTTTGCGCAAGACTCTTAAGTGTGAGAAATAGACCGCAAGCCGCAGCGGCAAGTCTGATGGAATGACGTGCGCTCATTTTCGCCTCGCTTTTTGTCAGACTCTATCACCGAATATCCCGCGGCCGTGCGAAGTCCTTAATTGGAGAAAGCCACGGTCGAAAGCCATTCGCCTGAAGCGAGGTGCGGATGAACACGCTGGAGGAGTCGATGGGCAACGAGGCGATGTTGCGCTCATACGCCGCAATCACGGACTGGATGTAGTCTTCCACGTTGGACAAATAGAACACGTTCACAATAGCCCCATGATCGCGGAGGTATTGCCCTGCCATGCGCAAGGCTTTAGGCCCGCCAAAATCGCCAACCAGCGGAATAATCAAATTCTTCTCATGCATGGACCGGACGCGCGAGTAGTTCTCTTCGGACGCGAGGTAACTCCAGTTCCGGCCCCTTCCGTCGGTTGCGAGCATTAATGCGGTGTATCCAGGACTCTCGATACTGGAATTGAACGTAACGACGCCTTCGCGAAGGAACGTCATGTAGATTGAGCGTATTCGATTTTCATCCATTGCGCTGAGCACGAAACCATGGGTGTTCTTCAAGCGCGCAAGAATGTCTTTGAGATGTGTCTCCGCCAGTTCCGCACTACCTGGGACAGCCGCATAAGCCCGAAAGACTGCCTCCACAGAAGAGTCTGCCGTCAACTGCCTCGGGCGTACTCTTGAAAACAAGTGACTGACAAATTCGGCGCGGTCCGCGGACAACTCGAACACAGCTTTATAGAGAAGATGCTCGAGTAGCATGTCGCGACGGATATCAATGATGAATGCAATTTTGGGACGGAGGGCCGCAATATATGTGAAGTTCTGTTCGGGACCGACTCCCAGGTATGCTCCGCCAGGCGCGATCGCTTTTGTGAGTTGTGGCAGCACCTCCTGGTAACCGGTCTCGTTGGATGTTATGACTGTGTATTGGTAGTAACCATCCGGCTCTGAAGAGTCCGAGACCAGTTTCCAGTAGGCCGAGTCGCTAAGTTCCGACGGAAGCGTGTCGGCCGCCCGCATTGAGACCAGTGCGGAACCCAGTAAAGCTGCCGCGACGACCGCGACCGTTCGCAATCGCATTCGTATCTCCATCGGTGCTGAGTAGTTAACATACTAGTGGATTCTCGATCCAAGACCAAACGCCAGCGAGGCGCTTCCGGTTGAAGCCCTGCGATTCCATTGGTAGCATGCTTGTGATGTCTCAAGCCGTTGCTCCCACCCAGCCACCGCCGGCGCGTTTTCCACTCACACCTCTTAATCCGTCTGGCGTGACGATCGAGAAGTAGCGGTGTCATTCGTTTGGAACACGATCCTGTCGACGCTGCCCGCAATGAAAGCGCATTTCCTGATTGTTCTTTCCTTCACCGTCGTCGAAATATTGATTCCCGCTGAACGCCGACAATCCAGCTTCGAACGCCTGTCGCACGGGGCCTACAACGTATCGTATTTTGTGCTCTCGCCGTTCGCGATGATCCTGCCGAGCGCTCTGGTTGTCGCATTCACTCGTCAGTTCGGACCGGGGCTCATTCATCTCAACCTCGACGGCCTGACTACTGGAATCGGAACGCTGAGTTGGCCTGTCCGCAATCTCTTTCTTCCTTTGGTACCGCTGTTTGTTTCGGATTTCTTTTACTACTGGCACCATCGGCTTCAGCATCGTGTTCCCGCATTGTGGACATCCCATCGCTTGCATCACAGCGCAGAGGGACTGAACGCCCTCGCTTCATACCGCGTACACTGGCTCGAAGAGCCCCTGCGTGTTTTCACGATGGTGATTCCTATGGGAATTCTCTTCGACATTACAGCCGTGCAGGGCGCATGGATCGCTTTTGCTCTCGCACAGATGGGTCTTCTCATTCATGCGAATGTGCGAATTCCCTACGGGCCGCTCACACCCGTCATCCTGGGACCGCAATTGCATCGCCTTCATCACTCCCCCGCTCCGGAGCATCTCGACAGGAACTACTCCGCAAATTTTCCAATTTGGGACATTCTCTTCGGCACATATGTCGCGCCAAAACGCGGCGAGTGGCCGAAAACCGGCTTGCCGGATGGCGAACGCGCACGCAGCATTCCTTATGAGCTGGCCTATCCGTTTGTCGCCCTGTGGCGCAAGGCGCGTGGGCTGGTTGCAAACGAGGAGAGCGTGAACGTCAGGGAGCGCTGACAGACTGCTGTTTGGGAAGGTCCCTGATAATCGTCGGCCTCGGAGGGATGTCCATGTGGACCTGCACGCCGCGGATCGTTTCTCCGGCTTTGATGCGGATATCCTGGGGCATTGTTGACGCCACATAGCCTTCCGGCGCCGTTTCAGGATCTACTTTCAACTGATACATCCCGGGCTTCAATGATCCGATCGTGACATTTCCGTCGAGATCGGAATACGTATCGTGTTCGTCATCTGCAATGACACGCGCATCGCACAGCGGTTTCCGCACCGGTTTCTCTGGATCGCTGTAATCCATGTACGTCACTTTTCCCGTCAGCGAGCCTGTGCGGACAATCGGAAAATCCTGAATATTGCTCTTGAAAGGCAGGACGGCCACGCGGCGTTCTCCCGAATCAGTGAACACCATATCCGCCGGCACTTCGGACAGGTCCGCGCGGATCGCATGCGTCCCGGACTTCACATGATCGAACCGAAAAATTCCTTTAGCGTCCGTGACAGCCGAAATCTGTCCATCCAGCCAGACGGAGATATTAGGCATGCCAACGTCGCCTTCCGGGTGATACACATTGTTCCCGTCGGAGTCCACGTAGATTCGACCTTCCAATGAAGCTTCCGCAACCACACTTATCCGACCGTTCTCATCCTTCCGCAGATCCTCACGATTCAACACAGGCCCGCCAATGACAACACTCAACATGTGGGATCCGCGTTCACCCGAGTACGTGACAGCAAGTCTATGGCTACCGCGCAGCGTGTAGTTAAATCCCAGCAGCGGAATAAAGGTACCGTAGGTAGACCGAAGATCCGTTAATCGATCCAACCCCAGCCGGACGCTCCCATGAGGCAGTGTTAATTGCCACTCCGGGCCGTAGCGGTGAGTACTGCCGAACTGAAGCTGATCGCGAAAAGACAGATGACCATAAGCAAAGAAGTTTCTTCCAACGCTGGAAGTGATTGTGCGAAAGGACGCTTTGTTCACCTGAAAATCGGAGAACATGAAGCTTCCCGAGTACTGAAGCAGGTTCATGAATGTTGCGGAATACTGTGACAGCCGAAGACGACCGGACATTGCGCCAGTATCGTTTTGAACAGTTTTGAAGTAACTCAGCTGCAGCCACCTCCACTTCGGCACGCTCCCCATTGCGCCGTAGTTGAAACCGCGCATCACATCGGGGTCGCCCGCAAGATATCGCCGATGCGTCACCCCTCCATACAGACTTACGGATGAGTGCGGCCGGAATGTCGTCGATACTTGCTGCGTGCTCTGAGCCCCAAATCCGGAATCTTCTCTCACAGTCAGAAAATTCGGTCCGTAACGATCCAGATGCCCTGTGAACGTAAGTCGCTCATTGGCTTTGAAAGTGTCAGAAATACTCAAGCCAAGCGCTGCACCCTGGACAGGGATTTTGAGCGCAATCTGAGCTTGCGGTGGTCGCAGATCGAGAAGGCTTGTTGGAGTCACTTCGGGCGCGGTGGCGGTCCGCGAGCTCAAGCCTGCAAATGATCCGACGACTATCTGGCCTCTCAGTTGATTCCTGTCGGTTGTCTTTACAAGAGCAACGCCTGCACTTGTTCCTCTTCGGTCAGGGCCCGCGAAGCTGTTCGCCGCGAATGATAGTTCGCCGTCCAGCCTTCTCTTACGTATAGAACCACCAAAAATGGTTGAGTCATAGAGAGCCATGCTCGGAGACCCTAGCGTGGCCCGGACGGTTCCTGCAGTTCGCCCTCCATAGGCGCTGGCTTGGAATGTCTTGAAAGACGTGTTGAACCCGACTCCGCGGACAGAGGACACGAGGGAATCTATTCCACCGATCGCGCTTTGGTCTCCTATTATCAGGCTATGGCGACCCACATCAGCGATGACGGTTCCCTGCTGCAATTGGACGTCGGAGTCCTGTCCTACAACAAGAAAGTTGCTCTGTATCGGAATACCACCGGCGAGCGCGCTACTACGAAGCGTCGTAAAGTGACCTTCGCCTTCCCCAGCCTTTGTTATGCCGGCGGAGTAGTCCATGCTGGAAATACCAACACGACGGGCAGAAGGGGAATTGAAAGGATCACGAGAAGAATTGATGTAAAGAATTCTCTCGCCGGAATCTATACGAACATCAACAGCAAGTAGGGTGATCAATCCGTCGACGGGGAAAAGCAAGTCTTCGATCGGTCCGGACATCGTCAGTTGCTTGTAGTTATGGAGCTGTCCAGCCACAACAGGACCATACCGAATCTCTCCAGTCCTTCCGTCGTACTCAATTGGCGCGCCGGCCCCTCGCCGCAAACGAAGACTATCGGATTGAGGAAGAGGCTCGACCTGGAAACCCAAAATACGAGTAATCGGTAACAGCGGGACGAAGAGTTCATTGCCGCTGTAGCTTGCAGGGCGTGGTAATGGCACGGGGGCGCCATCGACTATAACAGTCCACTCGGAATTTTGCCCGTAACCCAGAAGGGTGAAGCTGAAGATCACGGCGGCGCACGCCAGCACTTGCAGCTGACCTTTTCGGGTCATCACTTCACTGGCTAGCCGAAAGCGAAACGATATCTACCTTTCGCTTGATGGTCTGGAGCGGCTGCCCGTCGCGAAAATCGACCTGTGCCTCGATCTCATACTCGCCTGGGGATAGTGGCATCGGGATCGCGAGAGTTTCGTTGGTTGTCGCCGCAGGCAGCAGGACTGTCGTTTCGACATTCTTCTCCGCAACCAGCTCTTCAGTTCCTGAACGGAGGAACCAGCTGATGAAGGGACGAAGATGCTTTGTTCCGCTATTCTTGAGCTGGCAAAGAAGATGAAGACCCTGCCCATCGCGCATCAGTTGAAAGTCAGCGATCTCGCCCTTCCCACTCACGGGCTGCACGATGACGTAGATGGTCACGACATATCGGAAACGGAAAAAGACTAATTGTTCGCCTTTCTTAGGCTGTATGGCGGGAGGGCGCTCCTGCACGAACAGAGCTGACGTGTATACGCCTGGCGGGGTCCCGACCGGAACATTGGCGGTCACGCGGACCAGCCGCTGCTCACCGGAACTGATCGACACATCGGAAGGACTGAAGATAATCCATGACGAAGCGGATTGGGCAAGCGTTCCTGCTTCGACATACGCAACGGAAGTATCTTCGTGGATAACCCAATCCGTCAGACTAAGATTGAGCCGCCCTCGGACGTCAACATCCGATGGCGGAGACTCAATCAGGAACGAAGCCGTCTTCGACTTACCCGGCACGACTTCCATTTCGAGCCGCATCGGGCGAAGGCCCAGACCTGCAGTCTGGGCCCGCACGCTTCCCGCAAATATCCCGACGACGCAGATGCCTGCAACAAACGCTGCCAAACGGGACATGGATACTCCAATCACTGCGACGCCATGGTTAAGGTGATGACGGTTGAGAACCCTGTGTTCGGCGTAAAGTACTGAGGCAGAGTCGCGACACCGAACGTCACCTCAACGAAGTTGTTGTTCGTCGCCAAATTGCCTTTTGTACTGATACGGGGGCCGCTCAAAACCTGAGTTGCGGCAGTGATGTCGCTGAGCTTCTTGCCGAACGAGGGCGTGAGACCGTTGGTCGCCGCAGGCCATGAACTGACGCTAAATCCGCTCACGACGGCATCAGCCCGGCCGGGGTTGTTGGCAACATTGGCGCCGTTGTTTACCACGCTCATGATTCCGAAGCCAAAATCCGACAGCGAAATCGTGTCGCCGCCATCCGCACTGCCGAGACCTGTCGTGTTTAGCGTGCCAGCCTGCGCAGAGACCTTATACGCTTTATTGCTTCGCATCCGAACGGTGGCGGTGTCGGACGCGACAGTAGTCGAATTTGCAGGGGCGGCCACGGGAACGAAGGAGATTGTGGCGCTCAGAGTGTTCCCACTCGTGTCCGTCAGCGAAAACGCTTCCGGATTCTGGCCCTGCACCGTAATCGTTCCGGTTTGGGCAAAAGCTGCTGAAGCGAGCATGAGCACCGCGCCAAGCAAAACTGGCAATCTTCTAAACGAAATCATCGGTTCCTCCTTGATTGTCGAAACATTAAAGAATCCATTCGTCATGGAATATTCACGATAGTCAGGGTCAACATGCCAGACAGTGTGGCTGGTGTGAAAAACTGCCCCACCAGTCCGAAAGTAATGGTTACGGTGAGGAAGTTGTTCTGATTGTTGATGCCCTGGTTATTGGCGATCTTGGGCCCGGACAGAATCGTGGTATTTGGGTTCGCGACGATATCCGACAGCGTTGCACGGCCCGATGCCGCTCCGCCATAGGGCGTCAAGCCATTCACAGCCGCGACTGTCGCTGGGTTGTAGTTAAAGCCGGAAGCAACGGTGTCCACGCGCGGTGTCCTTGTGGCGTTGCCATTGACCACCGACGAAATTCCTACGCCGATATCGGAAGCCGAAACCGTTGTACCGCCCTGCGCACTACTTGTCGGCGCAACGTTGAACACCGCCGAGGCCAACACCCTGTAACCGTTGTCGTTATTTGAGCGAATATTAAACTGGATTTCGGTGCTGGCTGGAGTAGTCGAATTTCCGGGAGTAAGGTTTCCGAACGGAATATTTGCGCTCAATACCCCCTCTGACGTGTTCGTCAGAACTTGAGCGAATGCTTTCCGACCCGGGGTCATTATCGCTAACGCACCCCAAAGCACTACTTTCATTCCTTTGCCAAAAACCATCAAAGAGCCGCTACCTCATGTGCGAACCCGTACGCCAACGATAAACGGATGTTCCTGGATTGTGGTCTTTAGGAGGCTGTCAGCTCAGGGACTCGAGCTCTTGAATAATGGAAGGAATCAGAGCCGCAGCACGCATCGTTATCGTCAATCCATGTCGCATTTCAACGTTCAGTTCGGCAATCACCCTACCTGTCAAAATTCCAACAAGGCGAAGTTAGAATCGTGACATAACCTGTGCAAGCCAAATTAATCGGGGTCTGCCCCCGAACTCTGCGTCAGTTCGAGCAGTGGGCGATGGCAGTTCGCAGGGCTGCGAATGCCCTGTCTGTCTCCGCGTCACGAGGCAAATCAAACTGAACGAATGGTGGGAATTCTGTTCGACTTCCTGTCGATGGGGCCGGTGAGCGCTCCAGACGAATCACGCCTGGCGAAAGGCCGGTGACCACAATTCGGCTGATGTCTCCATTCGAGGTCAACGATGCCTGGACGGATCGAAGAGAAAACCGTTGCGTATATTCTTCCGACCGCGCTTGTCGAAAGTCGACCGGGTCGCTCAGCCGGTCGGCATCAACGATCTCTGCCGAGCAATCCTGAAATATACGAACGTCTTTCACGGCATAGATTCGGTCGCGACCATTTTCAATCGATCGAACCGTTCTTCCGATAAAGCCACTTGCGATCGAAGCACTCAGCTCACTTAGCGATCGACCTTCGACGACCGGCGGAGAGGGCATGCTCCGTTGCTTCCCAACGAAAGGTCTCAAAGGAGAACCACTGAAAAAGCGTTCGCCGTAGACCCTGTCGGGCGGCACATACGTGCCAGATCCCAACTCCTCAACGACCTCTCCGAAAACGTCCTCCCACGCATCGCGCTTAACAGTTCCACCTGCAACGAGCGTTGCCAAACCAAGCTGATTCAGGACCGGATTGTCCCGTGCTGCTTTCAGAAATTGATCCTTCGTAAGACCGAGCTCGTGCGCCGCCGTGACAGAGTCGACCGACTTTGCGTAGCGCTCTGAAAGCTCGGCAATGGGTTCGACACCCGGATTCACACCGGTCTTCTGCAGAGCGGACTGAAAGCGCTCCCGATCCTCGTCGAGAAGTTTCGTCATGACGTCGCTTCCGACGTACAGCGCCTCCCCGTAGATCTGGTCATCAGGGGACAACGACATCAAAGTGGCGCGAACATCATCGGTGAATGAGCGCATGCCATTCACGTGGCAGGACATGCAACTCAAACCGTTTCTGATTTCGGCCCGCGACCCACCCTTGTCGAAGACGATATTTGTCGGAGCCTGATCAAGTCTCTCCCCTTTGTTATTTACGAGGAGATAAGCCTGCAGCCCGTTCGGCAGGTTGAAGATGATCTCTCCGCCCGCTCGCCTGAAATCGAGAGGATGCTGAAAGATGTTGTGCTCTCCAATGTTGTCGGAGAAATCATGCGACTTCCAGTAAGCGCCAAATGGCGAACGATGCCGTTCGACGATTCGATTGCTATTGGAGACACCGGATTCCGTGAAGCCGGCGCGCACCACGCGAACACCGGGAGCATCCCGCAGGTTCCGTTCCGTATCGATGTGAAGACAACGCCTCGCATTGCTCCCGCAGCTTTCCAGGGCTGCTTCGTTAGCGGGCAATTCGAGGATCTCGTGATAGAGGGGCGGCACGGATGCTGCAGCAAGAAACCAGTCGGCACGGATCATAGGAATATCGGATGAAGTCAGGATTTGAATCCGCGCATACGCGGAACCCGAAAACTCGACGCCATAGGGATAACCGGCCAGGACGGTTTTCCATGTCGATTCCGGATCTGTCCAGCCGTAGTTGCGCAGGTCAATCCGAAGGATTGTCTCTTCTTTGTCGATAACAGCTGGATGAATAATGTCCTTGTCCCAGGACAGGCTGTTCAGCAGCTTGAACAGGGCAACCCGGTAAGTCGCGAGCTTCGAATCCCCGCTGTTATAAAGGTTCGTTAGAGTGAAGTAGCGGAGAAACCTGCGGCTGGTCTCGTCGCGCAATGAATTTAGATCCTGGTCAACAGCCGCAATAACTTCATCGTTGGTGATGAATCGACGCGTCGGCGTGCGGGCAATGCTCCATTCGGGTGCACCGTCCGCGATCCATTGTCTGATTGCGGCGATGTCATTGTCCGCCAACTTAGGGCCACCGGCCGGCATGAGGGGTTCAACTCTGCCGGTGATTCTCTGGAAAAGGAGGGATTCGTCAGGCTTTCCGGGAATGATCTTCGCGGTTCTGATCAGCGCGCCGTAGTCCAAAAGCATGTAGGAGCGGGCGGAGCCGGTGTCCCCGTGACATGCCCCGCAGCGCTTCTGCAGAACTTCGAAGGCATGCGACGCCGAGGATGAGTCGCCCAGCTGACGAGCCGGAGTCGCCTCCGTGCGAAGACCAATTGCGAGCAGCAGCGCCGAACAGAACAACAGCCATGTCCTCATCGATTCCTCCATCCCGCAGATAGCAAGAAGGACTCGGTTACATAAGGACTAACTGTTGAGCGAGAGTTTTTATTAGGGACGTTTCGCGTCGGGTTCCGCCATCCAACCGATGTCTTCGTAGATGATGCTGGCGAAACCATAGGCGCCCATATTGGCAAGGTTACCTTTGACCGCCCAGATGTCCGGCCTCTGATACATGGTGATCGAGTGCACTTCCTCCCAGATGAGCTTGTCGATCTGGTTCGCCTTTTCGATCGCCTTGTCAGGATCGAGTTCCTGAGTGGCCTCATGGTAGAGCCGATCGATTTCATCGCTGCCAATGCGCGCGTAATTCTGCCGGATATTTGTGCCGGTGGGATTCTGGTAAATCGACTGGCCGGAACTGATCGGGAACTGCGTACCCATCCAGGAGAAGAGCGTCATATCGAAATTGCCTGGCACGATGTACTTGTCAAAGAAGTCGTCCAAAGGGACAGTGTTGATATCAACCTGGACGTTGATCTGCCCAAGTATGTTCTGGACAACTGCCGCCTCTGCCCGGCTGACAGGAACGGCTGCCGGGATCAGCAGGTTAATCACCAGCGGCTTTCCGTCTTTGGCGCGCTTGCCGTCCTTGACGACCCAACCCGATTCGTCGAGCAACTGCTTCGCCTTGTCCGGGTTGTAAGCGAGGACCGTGGAATTGTCCTGGTAGCCTTTCTGGTTCTGCATGAAGATGTGGTTGCCGAGTGGAACCGGGTTCACAGGGAGCGGGCCCAGCTGGGCGCGTGCGATCGCAGCGCGATCGATGGCCATTGCCAGAGCCTGCCGCACCCGGACGTCCTGCAGCACAGGGCTTTGGCCGTTTAAGGTAATGTGTCTGAAGTTGGGTCCACCGGCAACACGAATGTCCGCACCCGGAACGACCTTCGCCTTGTTGTAGTAATCCACGCTTGGGCCGATATCCATCAGATCGATTTCGCCGTTGGCAAGCGCTGTCGGCTGCGCGTCGTCATCGATGACGCGAAAGATCAGCGAATCGAGTTTCGGCTTGTTGCCCCACCATTTGTCATTGGGAACGAAAGCAAACGTCTTTGCAGTCGCATCATAGCTTTGAAATTTGAAAGGCCCTCCGGAAGTCAGGAACTTTCCCTTCCAACCCGAGTTAAACACCTTGGAATCGGTGTTTGTTGACGCGGGGTACAGCGGCCAGAACAAGGATTTCCATTCCGAAAAAGGCGTCTTGAAGGTCACGACGATCTCAAATTTGTCGGCGCCCTGCGCGACGCTTTCAATCTGGTTGTACCCGGTATTCGACGACGTCTGAAACGCGGTACTGGTGCCGCTCATCGCTTTCCACTGTGCGATGAAGTCCGCGACGGTAATCGCAGTGCCGTCATACCAGACGGCTTTGGGATTCAATCGATAGGTCACCACCTGCTTTGGGCTGATCATCAGTTGAGGTTCGGCGACAAGATAATCAGGATCAAAGGTCGGAGTGCCGGATGCATCGAACGTGAAAAGGATCGGCATCACGGCATTGATCATCAACGCGCCATCAAAGGTAGTGCCGTCCAGCTGGCCATAATTGAAGTTCGCGGGAATGCTGGTCGGCCAGATGAGTCTTCCGCCCTGCTGCACCTTGTCACGCGGCTGAGGGTTCATCTGGTTTTCGTCGGCTTTTTGAGAAATTCGATTCTCGGTGGTTGTACTGTTGCCGCTACTGTTACCCCAGCACCCAGCGCTGAGCAAACCGAGTACGAGAACCCAAACGATGAACATTCCCCTTCGAATCATAGGACCCAAGTATCCCTCCGTATCAATCACTGTGTCACTTTTCCCGCGACATCGTCCAGCACTGCATAACTCTCCGCGTAATGACACGCCGCGAAGTGATCGCCACCCGGGCCGTTTTGCTCCATCAGAGACGGTTCTTCGTCGATGCAACGCTGCCGTTGCTGATCATTGAGTTCACCCGCAAATTTCTGGCATCGCGTGCGAAAGTGGCAACCCGATGGGGGATTTGCCGGACTCGGAATATCGCCTTTCAAGATGATGCGCCGTCGCGCCCGCTCCTTGCGGGGATCGGGCAATGGAATCGCAGAGAGCAACGCCTGCGTGTATGGGTGCGCGGGCAAGTCAAAAACACGATTCACATCTCCAATTTCCGCAATCTTTCCGAGATACATGACAGCAACCCGATTGGCGATATGCCGTACGACAGACAGATCATGCGCGACGAAGAGATAGGCGAGGCCGAGGTCCGTCTTAAGCTTCTCGAGCAGATTGATAATGCCGGCGCGGATGGAGAGATCGAGGGCGGAAACCGGCTCGTCAAGCACCACGAGGCGGGGCTTTAACGCCAGGGCGCGCGCAATTCCAACACGCTGACGCTGCCCGCCGGAAAACTCCTGCGGATATCGGCTCGCATGCTCGGGCCGCAGTCCGACAATTTGCAGCAACTCCTCGATACGGTTTGCTCGCTCTGTAGCAGGAATGCCATGCGTTTGCATGGGCTCAGCGAGAATGTCGGAAATTGGCATTCGAGGATCCAATGAAGCGAGGGGATCCTGAAAAACCACGCTCAAATCCTCACGGATACTGAAACGGTCCTGCGCGGACATTCCTGAGGTGTCCTTTCCAAACACCATTATGCGTCCCGACGCGGGTTGCGTGAGATTGAGGATCTCCATGATTGTCGTCGTCTTGCCGCAACCGGATTCGCCCACAAGGCCGAGAGTTTCACCTTCCCGAATGTCGAGGCTAATCCCATCCACTGCGAACACGGTGCCCACTCTTCGTCGAAGAATCGCCCCTTTGACGAGCGGAAAGTGCTTCGCCATGTTGGTGAGTTCCAGGACCTTCTCTCGCTGAGCTCGAGGAACGGTGCTAGCCTCGGGTTCGCCGATTACAGGCGCCGGAAATACATCCGTGCTCTTCAGGTTTTGCTGTTCGATCTCCTGGCTCCGATGACATGCAGCCGCGTGCCCAGGTCCTGACGCGCTCAATACAAGAAGTTCGGGCTCCACCTGTTCACACTTTTCTATTCGCATCGGACAGCGCGGCGTAAATGGACAACCTGTGGGCAAATTGATCAGCGATGGCGGACTGCCCTCGATAGGAGTAAGTGGCGATCGCTCAGCAATATCCAGTCGCGGGATCGAACCAAGCAGCCCGAGTGTGTACGGCATCCGAGGCCTGTAGAAGACATCGTCGATAGCACCGGTTTCGACAGGTTTGCCGGCGTACATTACGGCGACTCTGTCGGCAGCGCCGGCGATCACGCCAAGATCGTGCGTGATCATGATGATCGCGGCCCCCGTAGTCTTTCGCGCTTTATCCAGCGTTTCGAGAATCTGAGCCTGAATGGTGACATCCAGGGCTGTAGTCGGCTCGTCGGCGATGATCAACTCGGGATCGTTGGCGATGGCCATCGCAATCATCGCGCGCTGCCGCATGCCTCCTGAAAATTCGTGCGGGAATGCCGTCGCACGCTGTCGGGGATTGGGTATGCCGACCAGCTCCAGCAACTCAATCGCACGATCCATAGCCGCTTGTTCCGAGATCTTCTGGTGAATGAGGACTGCTTCCGCGATCTGGTCGCCGACCGTGAACACCGGAGTAAGCGCCGACAGAGGATCCTGAAAGATCATCGAAATTCGACGGCCACGAATCGCGGAAAGATCCCGGTCCGACTGCCCCAGCAGCTGCGTTCCCTTGAACCGAATCGATCCTGTGATCTTTGCGCGTAAAGGCAGCAGACCCATCACAGCCAGTGAGGACACCGACTTTCCGGATCCGGACTCTCCCACGATTCCGAGTACTTCACCCGGCATGATGTGGTAACTGAGGCGCCTCACGGCAGCGACAGGTCCGGCCTCGCTCGGGAACGTGACAGACAGATTTTCGACTTCAAGCAGAGGCTGGGCTGTCATCGGTCTCCGCCGATTCCGGCATTCGGGTCAAGCGCATCTCGCAGGCCATCGCCCACGAGATTCACAGCCAGCACCAGCAGAATGAGGAGGAACGCTGGAAGGTAGAACTGGTATCCGTTCGGCGTGCTCGCCGACTGCCAGTGATCGTTGATAAGAGTACCCAGAGAAATATCCGGCGGCTGCACTCCGAAGCCGAAGAAGGAAAGCCCAACTTCCGAAAGGATCAGGCTGCTCACATTGATCGTGGCATCAATGATCAGGAACGAAGACATGTTGGGCAAGATGTGCCGCAGGATGATCCTCCAGTTCGATACGCCCATGAAACGAGCGGCATAGACGAATTCCCTCTCCTTCATGGAAAGGGTCATGCTGCGCACGACACGCGCAGTGATCATCCACTGAAAAGCAGAAAGCAGCAGCACGAAAATAAGCCAGGTTTTGCCGCTGAAAACTGGAGAGAGTATCGCGATGATCAGGAACGACGGCAGCACCAGCAGCAGATCGATCATCGCGATCATCATCCGATCCGTCCAACCGGAGAAATATCCTGCCGCAGCTCCGGCGATTGCCGCGATTCCGGTAGAGAGCACGGCTCCGATAAGTCCAATGATCAACGATTTCTGCATGCCCCTCATGGTCAGTGCGAGCATGTCGAACCCGTTCTGTGTAGTGCCGAACCAGTGGCTTGAAGAGGGCGGCTGCAGGAAGGCCTGAAAATCGAGCTGGTTATATTGCCACTTGTAGAAGAACGGTCCGAGGTAAGCAAACACGAAAAACAGCGCTACCAGAAACAAGCCTGCGACGGCCAGCCGGCGGCGCAAAAATCGGCGCAGAACGAGGCGGCTTCGGGAATCCGGATCGGCTTTCCTGGGAACCATCGCTATTTTCAACTCCTCCGGATGCGCGGATCGAGCGCGACGGTGACCACATCGGACAGGAATCCTGCAATAAGCACCAGGATCGCAACAAACAGTCCGATCGCTGCCGTAACATTAACGTCGTTCTTCTGAATCGATTGCACGAACCACTCGCCCATGCCGTGCCACGTGAAAATCTTCTCCACGAAAATCGAGCCGATGAAAATCAAAGCGAACTGGTAGGCAAAGAACGTTCCCATTGGAATAAGGGCCGTGCGCAGGGCGTGTTTGATCAAAGCTTTCGAACGGCGTAGTCCTTTTGCCTGCGCGGTTCGCACGAAGTCACTGCCGAGCACGTCGAGCATGGAATTGCGCTGGTAGCGGCTGTAGAACGCGAAACCCTGGAGAATGAGAACCATCGACGGAAGAATCAGGTGCTGTACGCGATCCAGAATCCCCGCCGAAGTCCAGTCTTCCAAGCCCGGCGCATACTCGCCGGTGTTATAGAGGAACCGATAGCCGACAGCGTTGTTGAATGAGGTGCCCGCATTCGCCAGGAACACCGCAAGAACGACGGTATTGATTGAGAGAATCACAAAAGAAACCAGTGTGATCGCATGATCGGTGAACGCGTATTGCTTCACCGCGCTGTATGCCCCGGCCGCAACTCCGGCCAGCGTGCCCAGAAGCGATCCGATCAGCAGGAGCCTCAGACTCACCCAGACGCGTCTGCCCATTTCATCGTTGACCGGAGCTCCGTCGACGGTGAGACCGAAATCGGCCCGGAATACGCCGCTAATCCAACGATTGAACCGTTCGACGATGGGGGTCTTGTCGTTGAGATTGAGTTCGCTGAGTCGCGCATCCACGATTTCCGGAGGGGGCGGAGGATTGCGGCCTTCGAAGTTCGATCGCGGGTTCAGAGCCGCGGCCGCGAGGAAATAGGTCGACGCGGTCGCGATCACGACGAGGACGATGAGATATGCAAGTCTGCGAAGCAGGAATCGTCCCACGCCGTCAGCTCTCCCTATTCACGGCGCTATTGTATTCCAGCAACTGCGGAAGCTGTGCGAGGGAGACAATGCGGGGTTCGTGCGCCTTCCAAAAATCACCGCGGTCCAAAAGAACGACATCCATGCCTACGCCGCGCGCCCCGGCTACGTCGTGTTCCATGCTGTCCCCCACGTACAGCGCGTCACGCGGATCGATTTTCATGCGCTCCGCAGCGATTTTGAAAATCTGCGGATGCGGTTTTGAGTAGCCGACAGTGCCTGACCCGACAACTACCGAAAAGTAATCCCGCAGTCCACTGCGTTGCAGTGTCGTTTCCAGCGTCGCAGGCCAGTTGGAAATGATCCCCAGCTTGTATCGCTGATCGCGAAGGGTGCTGAGGATCTCGAAGACATCCGGATATACCGCCAATCCGTCAGTGAGAAAGGTCTCCTCTATGATTTGCGCAGCTGCCGGCACGTCGCCTGGGAACCCCAGCCGGATGAGGGCACGGAGATTGTGATCGACCCACGTCGAGGGAAGATCCGCCACTTCGGGATTTCCTCCTGCATCGCGCCACTCCTGAGCGACCTGACGAATAGCGGCGGAGTAAGCAGTGGCGGACATCGTCCCGAGATGTGCAATTGACTGCGCTGCCAGTTCGTTGGGATCCTGGACGATTTCCAACAGCGTGCTGCCAACATCAAAAATGATTGCCTGATATTTGTTTGTAGCGGTCACGTCACCATCCAAAAGCTTTGCGCGGATCGTTAAGGCGCACGAAAACATAGCATAACGGGGGTGGCGTGGATTGGCGCCCTGTGGACTCCAGCGATATACTCCCATCAACATCACCCGGAGGATCTATGCACTCTAACAAACGGCGCTCGCAGGCCCTCGTTGCACTCCTGTTGCTGCTGGGCACGGCCGGCTGGGCCCTGGGCGCGGGTGAGCCTAACATCCTCCTTCTCGTCGCGGATGATGTAGGGGCGGAAGCGTCAAGCTTGTATCCGAAACTTGCCGGCAGCAGTGGCGCGGTACCGATGCCGAACCTCGAAAAACTAGCCGCGGGTGGACTGGTCTTCGACAACGTCTGGGTGAATCCCATGTGCTCCCCCACTCGGTCAACGATCATTACAGGGCTTTATGGACACCACACCGGTGTGTTGGTTGCCGGCGATGTCCTGGCGACCTCCACCAAAACGATTTGGGATTACATTCAAAAAGAGAGTCCAGCTAAGTACGACATGGCGGTCTTCGGGAAATATCACCTCGGCGGCAATGGGGGAAACGTTCAACACGTGATCGACATGCGTGTTCCCAATTTCCGAGGATTCCTGGGCGCGCAGGTCAACGACTACTACAACTGGACCGCCTACGATTCCACCGGCAAGTCATCGACTGTCACGACTTACACCACGACAGCGCTTACCGACTGGGCAATCGAATTCATCAAGCAGCATGAAGCAACGCGTCCGCAGGATCCCTGGTTCGTTTACGTGCCCTACAACGCAGCGCACACACCGAATCAGGTACCGCCTCCGAATCTACACTCCATCGATGTTGGCGGACTGAAACCCGGCGCCACAGCCAACAATAGCATTCCCGTGTACAAGGCAATGATGCAGGCGTTGGACACAGAAATGGGACGCCTTCTGAAGAGTATCGACCTGAAGAAGACGCTGGTGATTTACGTCGGCGACAATGGCACACCGGCCTTTGTTAAGGACGCAGGATCCGGCGTGCGTGGATCGAAGACGAGCACCTGGGAAGGCGGCGCGAAGGTACCCATGGTAGTGGCTGGGGCAGAGGTTACCCGAACAGGGCGAGAGGCCGCGCTCGTCAATGGCGTTGATCTTTACGCGACCATTGCCGCCGCCGCAGGCATCCCGATCAAGAAAGCGAACGATGGTTACAGCGTCCTACCGTTACTCAGCGATCCAAAATCGTCCACTGGACGAAACTATGCGTTCACGGAGTTCTGCGCGGGCGGGGTTTCTCGATACGCCATTCGCGATCAAGAGTACAAGCTGATCTTCGACAACGCCGTGGGTTGGGGTTTGTACGACCTGCTCAAGGATCCCGTAGAAGCGAACAATCTGTACAACAACGCCGCATACTCTGCGCCGCAGACAAAACTCCAGACCGAACTCAATAAGTTGAAGGCTGCAGCGACCAGTGGCTGCTTCCAATAATCGGGGCTTGGCTCGACGGCCCGCTATCCTGGTGTTGCTTGCCGCAGTGATCGGCCTGACATTCGCCTGGTACTGGCGACCATCGGGCGAGATGGATCCCGCCCAATTCGCAGGTTCTGCATCCTGCAAGACATGTCATCCGTCACAGTATTCGCAGTGGCTGGAATCGAATCATCGCCACGCCATGGGGTCTCCATCCCCCGAAGCCGTACTGGGCGACTTTAACAATTCAGAGCTTCGGTACTTTGGGAGGACAACGCGTTTCTTCCGAGAAGGCGAATCCTTTCGCGTTACTACCGAGAATCAAGAGGGCAAACTTCAGACGTTCTCTGTCGCTCACACGCTGGGCTACAGCCCGCTACAGCAATATCTGGTGGATATTGGCGGGGGACGCCTTCAGGCGCTCCCCTTCGCATGGGACACCCGAGAACGCAAGGACGGTGGCCAACGTTGGTTTCATCTCTACCCGAAAGAAGACCTGACGCCGGGTCATCCGTTGTTCTGGATGCGCCCACTTCAGAACTGGAACCACATGTGCGGCGATTGCCACACAACGGGTTTTGTGAAGAATTTTTCAAACGGCAAGTTCGAAAGTCGATTCACGGAGTTGGGCAACGGCTGCGAAAGTTGTCATGGTCCAGGATCGGCACACATAGAGGCACGGCAGTCGGCACGCCCGGACACAGGGATGGAATCCGCTATCGGCATCCTGCGGAAGCAACAGGGCCAGATCGATCAGTGCGGCGCCTGTCATGCTCGGCGAGTCCGTCTGAGCGATGTTTCCTCACATAACGGTCTCGAAGCAATGCTTCAGACCTGGAGGCCGCAGCTTCCCCAGGATGGTTTGTATTTCGTCGATGGCCAGATTCGCGAGGAAGTATTCGAGATCGGATCGTTCCTCCAAAGCAGGATGGCGGCAAAAGGCATCCTCTGCACCGATTGCCATGATCCCCACACCGCCCGACTGAAGACCGAAGGTAACGGCCTTTGCACCCAATGTCACGATATGGAGGTATTCGACTCCACGCGACATCACTTCCACATGCCGGGAACTGCGGGCGCCCAATGTGTGGACTGTCACATGCCAAGTCGACTCTACATGGTAGCGGACCTTCGGCGAGACCACCGCTTTGCGATTCCCCGGCCGGATCTCAGCGACACGCTCGGCACGCCGAACCCGTGCGTGAACTGTCACGCGGGCCGCTCGAACTCATGGGCGGCCGACGCCGTGCGGAAGCTGATGGCCCGCAACGGCTCCGCGACACTGCCGGAGACGTGGGCCACGACAGCGTGGCAACTGAATCATGAACAGACAGGGGCAACGGAGAGCCTGAAAAAACGTGTCGAAGATCCTGCATTGAACGCCATTCTGAAGGCTGCTCTCCTGGCATCCGTGAAAACACCTATGCCTGACTCTGTCGCTATTGCTCGATCTCAACTCTCTTCGAGTGAACCGCTCGTAAGACTAGGAGCAATACAAACAATCGGGATGTTACCGTTGCCCCAGCGGATGCCACTTCTGATCGATCTGGCGCGTGATCCCTCACGCGCGGTACGACTGGAAGTAGCGCGCCTGCTGGCGGGAACGGCGAGAAGCTCACTCAGTGCGGTGCAGCGCGACGGCCTCGATGCCGCGATCGCTGAATATCGCAAGGTGTTAACTCGTGATGACGACCGAGCTGAAGGACTGACTGCGCTCGCTGGACTGCAGATGGCAGAGGGCGATCCCGAGGCCGCCCACGCCTCGTTCGAAAAAGCGCTCCATCAAGATGACGCCTCACTGATAACGCTGTTGAACTACGCCGACTTCCATCGTGCTGCCGGAAATGATGCGGAAGGCGAGCGTCTCCTGATACGCGCGGCCTCGCTCTACCCCGAGTCTGCCGACGTGCATCTGGCTCTTGGCCTTCTGCGTGTTCGGCAAAAGCGAACCGCGGAAGCTATCCCGGAACTGGCACGAGCCGCGCAGATCTCGCCCGACAACAGCAACTATGCGTATGTCTATGCCGTCGGGTTGTACTCCACTGGGGACGTAGATGCAGCGTTTTCTGTTCTGGCAAGAGCTCGTACGCGTTTTCCAACCAACGCGCAAATTCAGGGTGCGCTCCAGGCATACTGCGCCGATCAGAAGCAGAACGGAGCGCTCACTGGAACACGCAAGGCCGTGAGTATCTGCGCCGCGGGACCAGGAAAGGGATAGAATCGGCGCTCCATGCTCTTTACCAGCGATGCCCTCCCCGGACTCGCCGACGGAACAATCACGCTCACCTTTCGAACCTGGACAAGGGCACAGGCGAAAGTCGGCGGCCGCTACCGTACAGGCGGATTGTTGCTGGAAGTGATCGCAGTCAGCCAGGTCAGCCCCGCTGCAATTACGGATGCGGATGCCCGGCGCGCCGGCAGTTCCTCCGGGAATGCGCTGCGCGAGCGGCTTAAAGCGCAAGGGCATGACGGCCGTGTGTGGCGTGTCGAGTTCAGGTGTGTCGGCGAGGACGACCGCATCGCTCGTCGCAATGACGACGCCCTCAATCCGGAAAGCCTGGCCAGGCTTCAGGCACGTCTGAAGCGCATGGATGACGCCAGCAGTACGGGCGCATGGACTGAAAAAACTCTCCAACTGATCGCATCTGAACCCGGTGTTGTATCGACGCGACTCGCGCAGCGCATGAAGATGGAGCGCCAGGCATTCAAGATCAACGTGCGCAAGCTCAAAGAACTGGGACTTACCGAGAGTCTGGAAATCGGCTATCGGCTTTCGCCGCTTGGCGAGGCGTTCATGAAACTTCGAAGGTCGTGATCATGAAGAATCCATGATCCTCACAAGTGAAGTCGCGACGGTTACAGAGTCTGAACCGAAATGTTCACGTCCGCCCCCTGCCACGCTTTCTCAAATTGCTGGCGGAACTGGTCAGCCTCTGAGTTCTTCTTTTGTCCCTTCAAAGCTTCACTCAGCCCAAACAAGGATCTCGGATTGTTGGGATTCATCTGCAGATCTCTTCTGAAGACTTTCTCAGCTTCCGCATATTGCCTGTCTCGAAGATATTCGCCCCCAAGAGATTCGCGCACGGGGTAATACCAGGCCGGAGGCTCGTCATAAACCAACCGATCCTGGATTTCGATAGCCTTCTTCCAGTGATTGATCGCCGCCTTCCGATCACCCCCGGCACTCAGACGCGCGTCAAGAACTTCGGCAGCGACGTTCAGCAGGTCGTGTGCCCGATTCGTGTTCAGCATCAAGTCCATTGGAACTTTCATCCTTGCCATTTCGAAGTCCTGCCGTTCTTTTTGGGCAGCAGTCAGATCGCCTTTCGCGACGAGCGCCATTCCGCGGGCGTAGCGCCACATCGCGACAGTTGAGGACGTGACGTCGGCGGGCTGTGTGTATTGAAGCACGTCGTCCCACCTGGCGTTACGCGTCATCGCATAGAGGGACCACGGAAGCACATACTCCACCATAGGATCGTGCCCGGCCAGAGGAGCTGCGTTGGCTACAGCCTTCGCTGCCGCGTCGATGGCTTTCTGCGATTGGCCCAACATTCCGGCAGCGGCGGACAGAAATTGAAAGTTATGTGTGTAGTACATCAGCGGATACATGCCTTCGACCTTTGTCCGGCCGAAGTACGCTTCATCCGCGCTTGCGGCATTCGCGTTCGCATCGACAGCCCCACCGTAGTCGCCCGTTCGAATGTAGATGTGCGCGGGCATGTGAACCAGATGACCGGCTCCGGGAACCAGAGTCTTAAGACGTTCGGCGCTGGGTACGCCCTTCTCCGGTGTCGGAGACGCTTCGATGGCGTGGATATAGTAATGGTTTGCGCCGGGGTGATTTGGATCCCTCGTAAGGACGGCCTCGAGAACATCGAGAATTTCGGTGGTGCCTGGTTGTGGTTTGCCATCGGCTGTCCAGAGTTGCCATGGCTTTAAATCCATCAACGACTCCGCATAAAGCACCGCGGCGTCGTTGTCCTCGGGGTATTTGTTGTGGAGTTCCTTCATCGCATTGCCATAGGCGCGATCGAGATCGCCGCGATTCGCGTTGGCGTCCGCCGAATAGCGTGCAGCAATCGCGGCGATGTACGCACGGTCCGGCTCGCTGGCGCCCCCTTGAAGCGACTGCGCTTTCTGTACAGCCTCAAGCGCTGTGCCGTTGCGTTTCGCGTCCATCGCCAGGTTATAGTTTGGTCCGAGCGTGTACGCAACGCCCCACCACGCCATTGCCAGCTTAGGATCCAGCCTCGCTGCTTCGCGGAACGCGCGCTCCGCCTCATCGTGATTGAAGCCATAAACCAGGCGAAGTCCCTGGTCGAAATATTTCTGCGCCTGTTCGTTGTCCGTCGTAACGGCGTGATGATGCGAACCGAGATTGTCGAAGAGAGGAATTACCTCGGAAGACTTCGGCGATTGATCTGGCTTCGAGCAGGAAACTCCCAGAAGAATGACGATTGACGCGACCGCTGGCTTTACACGCTTCATGGTCCCCCCTCAAACGCGCATTCTAAGGTACACCGGACTTGCATAATCGATTAACCTTCGGGTCGCGATGATCCCCGAAGACATTCACAAGGTTGTGCGAATTCTAAAGCGTGAGATCCGGCGCTGGCCCGTTCCCGCTCTCGCAAAGTATGTCGAGACACCGTTTACGGTTCTCATTTCCTGTATCCTCAGTCTTCGAACCCAGGACAAGACGACGCTTGCCGCAAGCGACCGGCTCTTTGCGATTGCCGGGACGCCGGAGACGATGCTCGCAGTACCGGTGAAAAAGATCGAGGGCGCGATTTACCCGGTTTCCTTTTATCGAACCAAAGCACGAACGATCCATGCGATCTGCGAACAACTTTTATCCCGTTACGACGGGAACGTCCCGTCTGACCTTGACACATTGTTGAGTTTGCCTGGCGTGGGGCGGAAGACGGCAAACATCGTGGTCACCCTGGGATTTCAGAAGCCGGGCATTGCGGTGGACACCCATGTCCACCGGATTTCGAATCGCCTTGGATACGTTCGCACCCGCACACCGGAGAAGACAGAGATGGCGCTGCGGCGCAAGCTTCCCGCCCGGTATTGGATTGTCTTCAACGACCTGCTGGTGGCTTACGGTCAAAACCACTGCAAGCCCATCAGCCCGCACTGCTCGACCTGCAGGATTGCGCTGTATTGCAAACGGGTCGGAGTGAAAAAGAGCCGATAAATCGCAGAAGAAAACGGAGAGAACTTCTTCCCACCTAAGCCTAGGGGCTGGTAGACTACAGGGTTTTGAAACAGCATTAATAGGCAATTGGCACCACAGGAGGCGCACGACAACATGGCTCAAAAAAGTTTCGAGGACGTGCTGAAATCGGCGGGGAATCCGGTTCAGATGCTCCGTAATTCTCAGATCGGGGCATACATTTACCCGGTCGTTCCACCCGAATACAGCAATTGGCGCGACGAACAAGCTGCATGGCGCAAAAGTTGCGTCCTGTTCGATCAGTCGCACCATATGGTCGACCTCTATATCGAGGGACCCGATGCCCTCAAGCTGTTGTCGAATCTCGCGATCAATAGCTTTGCAAAGTTCCCCGTGAATCGGGCCAAGCAATTCGTGCCCTGCAGCTACAGCGGCCATGTCATCGGCGACGGCATCCTTTTTCATCTCGAACAGAACAAGCTGGTCTATGTCGGCCGCGCTCCCTCCGCGAGTTGGATTGAGTTCCACGCCGCAACAGGCGGCTACGATGTGAAAATCGAGAAGGACGACCGCTCGCCCGGCAATCCGAAAGGCAATGCTGTGGTTCGGAAGAGCTATCGTTTCCAGATCCAGGGACCCAACGCCGCGCAGCTCATTACCAAGCTCAATGGCGGACCGATTCCCGACATCAAGTTTTTCAATATGGATACGATCAAGATTGGCGGCCGCCCGGTTCGTGCCCTCCGCCACGGTATGGCGGGAGCACCAGGACTCGAGGTTTGGGGGCCCTACGGTGAGCGCGAGGAGATTCGCAGCATCATCACGGAAGCCGGAAAAGAATTCGGCCTCGTCCAGGTGGGTTCGAGAGCATATGCGACCAATACGCTGGAATCCGGATGGATTCCCTCCCCGCTTCCGGCCGTTTACACCGACGAGCGTATGAAGCCCTATCGGCAGTGGCTCCCAGCCGCGAGTTACGAGGCAACAGGCGGATTGGCAGGCAGTCTCGCATCGAATAACATCGAGGACTATTACGTCACCCCCTATGAGATCGGGTACGGTCCGTTCGTGAAGTTCGATCACGACTTCATCGGGCGCGAAGCTCTCGAAAAAATTGCGGACAAGCCGCATCGACGCAAAGTCACCTTCGCCTGGAACGGCGAGGATGTCACGAAGATCTTCGCTTCGATGTTCACCGGCAGCGACGACACAGACGTCTACAAGTACATCGATCTGCCGCTTTCGAATTACGCGTCCGCTTCGTTCGACAAGGTCACCAAGGGCGGCAAAATTGTAGGCGCTTCGATGTTCGCCGGCTACAGCTATAACGAACGCTCGATGCTGTCTCTCGGAATTGTGGATCCCGACATCGAGACTGGCACAGAAGTGACTCTGGTCTGGGGTGAAGAGGGTGGCGGAACAAAGAAAACGACCGTCGAGCGCCACAGGCAGGTCGAGATTCGAGCTGTCGTGAGCTCTGTTCCCTACTCGAAAGTCGTCCGAGAAACTTACGCGGAAGGCTGGCGCACCGGCAAGAAATAGGGGGAAAAGGGGAGATCTGGGGACAGCCTCCGAATTCGAACTAAGAAATCTACGTAGAGTGAAGATCCTGTCGTTCGAATTCGGAGGCTGTCCCCAGATCTCCCCTTTCCCCCCTTTTCCCGTTACATGCTACTGACCGCCACGCGCCGGCGCCTGGGGCGGGGTCGGCACGATCCCCGCGGGCAGCGGCCAATTTCCTTCATAAGGCGGCCAATTCGGCACGGGTGACTCCGGCGTTGGATAAAACATCGCTGTATAGATTTTTTGGATCTTGGTGTCCTCAATCACAAACCACTCACTGAAGGCGTTGCGTGCCGTCGTCGAGCCAGGTCGCCGAACGAAAACTGCGAGAGCCAGCACAACGCCCGCTTCCTCATCCACAACAGGAAAACGACGGGCGGCAACAAGCTGCACATTGAGCGTCGCGAATCCAGACGCGCAACTGCTAAGCGCCGGTTGAGCAGGCGCTGCGGCTGGGGCCGCCTGCGTTCCTCTGCCCGCGCCGCCACGTCCCGCCCCGGCGCCACCGCCGCCTCTGGATCCCATGGACGTTCCATTCTCAACGCGATCGCAGCGTAGATCCGCCATGACAATCGATCCGTCATGGGACGTAATGCCGTCGAAGTAGCTGTTTGTAATCGCCATCAGAAGCTCTCGCGAAGCGCGGGCAGCTTTCGGTAGGACTCTGTCGGGTGGAGGGTTAGACGCCAGGGCTTCCGGATTCCAGAGATTCGGCGGTGGCTGCCCTGGTTGAGCGGGTCCATTCAGTCCGGGATCGTTTTGCCTGGCGATATACCATTCCGCCTCGGTGATCTTGTGGTCCTCCACGCGAATGCGTGCAGTCACGACTGCAGTGGCGCTGCCCTCCTCAATGGTTCCGTAATAAGCAGCCTGCCCGCTGACCGCATCGAGGTAGCGGCGCTGAACTTTCCCCAACGCCGTGGCAGTCTTCCACATTCCGCTTCCCATCGGGACAACAACCGCATTCTCCGTTTGCCGAAAACCAGCGAACAGTGGGGCAGCGGCCGGCTTGTGCGTTGTCACTGCGGTTAAGTACTGATCGAGAGCCGTCTTCAGACAAGTGCGATCGCAATCGTTAGCGGCCGCATATACTGGCGAGCCACTTCCGAATATGCAAGCGACAAATGCCAGACTTACAGTTAAACGTCGAAGCATCTCAGAACCTCCAGGGAACATTTGAAATCGCCATAGACTCTATCTTTGAAGCGAGGCGTTGCCCGAAACAATAACAGAGTCTGGGTAGTGCCTGAACATCGCAGACAGCCACTCTGTGAGATTATTGATAGCTTGTGGGACAAATCTCGTCAGATGTGCGCGGCTTTGTCACAAAGACCTCATATGGGAATTTTTCGATCCTCACATCGCATCCAAACAGAGGCTTATCAAGGCTTGTAAATCGGGGATCGTTGCTTAATTGCTTAGCGGCTGTGGTGTCACGCGGTAAGACGACGAGAGCTGCATCCGAAGACAAAACCTCATCCGCGTTTTGCAGTTTTTCCTTCTGACCAAACCACGGTACGTTCAACAGGTACGCAAGAAACAAGCCCGTGCGGTGCTTAGGTCCAATTGACGCTACGGGTCCGACCAACGTCGTACTCTGAAGTTTGTTTGCATATATCTTGGCTGCGAGGTAATCCGCGTTTTCAGATACAGACCCATCGAATGCCTTACAAACAGAAGTCACGTTGCCGATCAGGAAGGAAAAGGCGACCAATGCCAAAGGCAGCGCCATACCGAGATGATATTTCTTGGATATCAACCCCGACAAAGTCAGAGCGAAACCGAAGCTTGTCGCCACCAGGAAAGGAAGAGTCGGCAGATAATACCGTTTATCCTCGGCGTAGACCGGCAGGTAAAGGACGCAGAGCGATACAATTGGAATAAGCAGCCAGCGCCAGCGCTCTTCTCGAAGGCATTTCCTCCACGGATTTCCAAGCGCAAATCCGAAGATGGCGGACACCAACCCAAAGCCCAAGAGATCAAACGACTTCAAATGTGTCGTTATCGTGTAGGTATTCCCGTAAATGACCTTTGCCTGATGAACCGCATAGCTGAAGCTCTGAAAGGGAGACCAATAGTTGTAGGGCATGACGGTTAGGTCTTCGCCAGCACCAATCCGCCCTGCAGCCGGCTTGTGAAAGGTTCGAACCTCTGGGTGGTAACGCTCCATGTCCGGAGGCCCCACAATGGCATGGGCAATAGGACCCGAAGTGGAAAACACGGGTCGGCCATACTTGAAGGACAGAATGCCAATCCAGGGGCCCGCCACAAGCATGAACCCGCCAATAGTAATTGCAACCGCGCGGGCAGCCTGTCTGATGTTGATCTGATGGACGATAATATTTGTGCAGGCGAATCCCACAATCAGCAAGACCGACGCGGGGAGCGCAACAGCTTTGGCCAGGTACGATGCCCCCAGAATGAGACCAGCACTAAAAGCAGTCCTTGCGTCGATGATCCATCTATCGGATAAGAGCCGGCTTGTTCCGAAGGCTAATAAACCCGCCAGGAGCAGGTCCGGCGTAATGAGGGTCACGGACCAGACCAACCCAATTGACGCGATTATCCAGGCGCCGATCACCACGGCTGGAGCGGGCAGCTGAACCGCTCGCAGAACACAAACGCAGCCGAACAAGAAAACCATTGCCGATACTGCCATCGCTGCACGTGCAGCAAACAATGGATCCTGGAACACGAGGAGCCATGGCGCGATAAGCCAGCTGAGCATCGGCCCCCAGTACCCAGAAATCATCAAATCGACTTTTCCGCTTAGGTAGTATTGAGCAATCCTAATGTAGTAGATGGCATCTTCATCGACTTGATTGGGATTCAGCCGTGCGGCCATGATAACCAGCGCCGCGAAGACAGGCCAAACGGCGATCAGACTCGCGCGCCACCAGGGAGGCATTTGGTCTGGGAGCCGTCTATTCACAACGTAGCCCTTCTAGCATGTCAGACGGTTTGGGCGTAGGAAATTTCAAGTGAGGGAGAGCTTCGAGTCCCATCGACGAGGGCTCTCTGTCAGGTTTCCCACGACGAATTTTGCAGTAAACCGCAGACAGCGGATACACTTCCCGGAAATTAATGAGCAAATCAAGAGGTGAAGTGACCGAGTTCCTTCAAACCTGGACGGCGGGCAATCCCGAGTCGCGCGAGCGTGTGTTGATGCTGATGTACAGCGAACTGCGCCGTCGCGCCGCCGCGCATCTTGCGCGTGAGCGCCAGGGACAAACCCTGCAGCCAACCGCGCTTGTGCATGAAGCTTACATAAGGCTGATGGAGCAGCGGGAGGTCGTCTGGCAGAACAGAAACCAATTCCTCGCAGTTGCATCAACCATGATGCGCCGCATCATGGTTGACCGCGCCCGCGCCCGGCTTGCTGCGAAGCGCTCGGGACAGTGGGCAAAGCTTTCACTGGACGATGCCAGCAGCATCGCAACACTACCGCGCGAAATCGACACACTGGATCTGAATGCTGCGCTTGACCGGCTCGCCGCACTCGACGCGAGGAAGAGCCGTATTGCAGAGATGAAGTTTTTCGGAGGACTATCGCTCGAGGAGATCGGCGACGTTCTTCAAGTATCTTCGAAAACGGTCGATCGTGATTGGCAAGCTGCGAGAGCGCTATTGTTCAAGATGTTATCGCCAACTTCCGACTGATGGACTGATGACTCCAGAGCATTGGAACAAAGTTGATCAAGTTTGGCATGACGTGCTGGCCCGGCCCGAGCATGAGCGCGCGGCAGCGATCGCCGAGCTCTGCGCAGGGAATGATCTCCTCCGCCGCGATGTCGAATCCATGCTTGCTCATCTGGTGCGTGCGAATGACGCCGGATTTGGTGCAACGCGAGACGCTTCCGCTGTGTTGGAGTCGGGAACGCATCTCGGGCGATTCGAAATCCGAGCATCCATCGGCGCCGGGGGCATGGGCGAAGTCTATCGCGCACATGACAGCCGGCTTGACCGCGACGTCGCCATAAAGGTCCTTCCTCCGCATGTTGCAAGGGATCCGGATCGATTGCGTCGCTTCGAACAAGAGGCTCAGGCCGCCGCCGCTCTCAATCACCCCAATATTCTTTCCGTTCATGACGTCGGTTCCCAGAGCCTGCAAGGGGCGGCCGGAGCTGGAGCGACAGACATTTCATTCATTGTGACGGAACTGCTGGAGGGCCGAAGCCTCCGCCAGCTGTTGATCGACGAGAAGCTATCGACACTGCGAGCCATCGAGCTGGCATCTCAGCTTGCCGACGGGCTCGCCGCGGCTCACGCCCGCAACATCGTGCACCGTGACTTGAAGCCGGAAAATCTTTTCATAACATCCGACGGCCGCTTGAAGATTCTGGATTTCGGTCTCGCGAAGGCCCTTGGGTCTCCAGCATTGGAGAGTTCAACGGCACCGACTCAATCGACCACGGCCCCGCATGTGATCATCGGGACTCCAGGCTACATGTCGCCGGAACAAATACGCGACGAGCAGGTGGATCATCGCTCGGATATCTTCGCCTTTGGCGCTGTTCTCTACGAAATGCTCACCGGCGTTCGGGCATTCAGTGGGAAGACACCACTGGATACGATGAGCGCTGTGCTGCGCGAATCACCAGCAGCCTCGCTGAGGGAATTGGAACCGCCGTTGCCGGTGCCGCTGATTCGTATCGTCGAGCGTTGCCTGGAGAAGTCGCCACTGGAGCGATTTCAATCCACCACGGATTTGGCGTTCGCCCTGAAGGCACTTACCCCTGTTGATCTGATTGCCCCCCAACTTAACCCTGCCAGGTCGCCACGGCGCTCCGTTGCGCTGCTAAGCCGAGGTTTGCGGTGGGCATTGCCGGCTGTGGTGGCGATCATAATCCTCGTTCTGTGGTATCCATGGGGTGTATCACCCGCATCACACGAATCGATCGCGGAGACAACGGGCACAATTGCGACAAGCTCCATCGCTGTAAGTTCTCCCTCTCCTCCCGACAATCGTGGCCTGCCTGGTGCTCCTAGTTCCGACAGCGAGAACACGAATCTGACTTCAACGCTGTCGCCCCCGCCGGGCGTCGAGATTAACGGGGGTACAGTAGCTTATGGTCCCGCCATTTCTCCGGATGGCACGCGGGTCGTTTATATGGCCAGACAGTCAGAAGCAGGCCCCTGGCAGCTCTGGCTACATGACCTTCGAAGTGACAACGCGCGTCCTTTACCCGGAACAGAAAGCCTGCCGGCGGGCAATTCCCGCGATCGCGGTCCTGAACTCCCCTTCTGGTCTCCGGCAGGCGATGAAGTCGCGTTCGCGAGTTCCCACCAACTCAAGCGTGTGAATATCGACACTGGAAAAGTGAATACGATTTGCGATCTGCCGGGGAGCAACTTCCAGGGAGGATCATGGGGCGCAGACGGAACAATCATATTTTCATCGCCTCCCGCTCCCGGAGGTCTGCAAAAAGTTCGACAGGAAGGTCCCTCGCCTGTGCCTCTTACGAAAGCAGATGAACAACGCGGCGAACGGCATCTGCATCCGTTGTTCCTTCCTGACGGCCGGCACTTCGTGTTTCAGACATCACCCGAACGCCGGCTCGTTGTTGCGTCGTTGGAAAATCCCGAAGTGCTGACACCGATCGGCTGGGCGGATTCACATGTGGCGTATGCACGGGGCTACCTGCTTTATGTTCAGTCCCAACGGCTGATGGCGCACCGGTTCGACCTGAAAACGCTCAATTTGGTAGGCGCACCGATTCCTATCGCAGACGACGTGGCGACGCACGAGTCTACAGGTCGCTCAACGTTTGCGGTGTCCCAGAACGGGAGATTGGTTTATCGGCAAACAGGTCGGGGCGGAGGGGGGCAATTGGCCTGGTACTATCGTTCGGACCGCTCGGTTCATCCGATTCAGAACGTGAAGCCGGATTCGTACATCGACTTCGAACTGCTTGCCGATGAACGACATGTTCTGACACACATTCATCATCCTGACGACACCGGCAGTGTCTTTCGTGTGGGTCTTGAAAATGACAACAGAATGCAGCTGACAGAGGGCCGCAAGAACCATGATCACTCCGCGAAATTATCACCGGAAAATACTGACGAATTCATGTGGCTTCGACCGGATGAAAACGCTGTCTATCTGATGCCGTCGACTGGCGAGAAGCGCCCAAAAGTGTTCCAACACCCCACCAACGTGATCGTGTCCCTCGCCGATTGGTCGAAAAACTGGCTGATTGAAACGATGCGCGATGCAAAAGGCCAGACCGATATTTGGTATGCGCCCGTCAACGACCCACAGAACCCCCGCCTTTACGAATCAACTGTTGCCATCGAGGGAGAAGCCCGGCTCTCACCCGACGAACGCTGGATTGCGTATACATCTGCATCCGAAGGCCCAGACGGGTCCCGTGTTGAAATACGGTCATTTCCTTCGAATGAAGGAAAGTGGCCGATCGAAAATTCCGGGCGAGTCATGAACCTCAGGTTTTCCAGTGACGGCAGTGAACTCTTCTTTAGCCAGCCTGACGGCCAGGGAATCTCAGCACTGGAGATCAAGCCCACAGAGCATGGCATCGATTTCGGATCGCCACAGCGATATCCGATTCCTGGAGCCAATCTTCATGATGGCTTTGCCGTGACACGCGACGGCCAGAAATTCCTCGTTCTTCTCAACCCTAACGCAACCGCACCGAAGGGGCCGGGGGTCACCTACAGAGTCTTCTCGAACTGGCTGGGCTTACTGCCTCGCAAATAGCCCCTTAGAAGAATTCAATCAAGCGATGTCCAGAGCAGTCTGAATTTCTCGCGTTCTTCTGTAGAGCACATTCTACGGCTAGGAGCACGGAGGTCAGATCATGTATCAGCGACAATCGCTAATTTTGAAAGTTTTCTTTTGTTTGTGCGTCCTCGGTTTGTCGGGAACGGGTAGTTCGATTCTGTCGGGAGAAGCCGGCCAGGTGATCCAATTTCCGGCGTCACCTGATCCCGGGGCCATCGGAACACACGTCGGTAACATCGATACTTATGTTCGCGGCGTAACATTGTCCCCCCCTGCAAGCATCCACCGTCTCGGCCTCGTGTATTCCGAAATACGCGGTGTCATCCAGGGAATAGGCTGGGGAGGCTTTGACGCGCCAGGCGTTTTCCGCGCCTGCCATTACACTTATGAACTGCCGTATGTGCTGCGTATTCCTCCAGACTGGAGCGGGGGGCTCGTTATCTATCGAGGGCAGACGGATTCTCTGGCGAATTGGGAGGCGTACGAAGCGATAGACCAGGAACGGAGCTTCGCTCGAGTAAATCATGAAGCAGCAGACCGCTATGCCTCCGACGTTGCGCTGCATCCGGATCGCCGTTGGGCTTTCTTTTCGGTCAACGAGAATGCCGTCGCTCCGGGTGGCACACACAACACGTTGTTGGTGGGTGAAGCAGGCTGTGTGGCGGGGACGCCGACGACCAGCGGACGCGATATCCCGATCGCTCGCAATCACGCATTGCTGGCACATCGTCTACTTGAGATTCTTCGAGGCCACCGGCCGTCCATGACGTTGGGCGTTGGGTTCAGTGGTGGAGGTCAGGGGTATTTCATGCTCAACGCTGGATTTGACATGTTTGCCCGAGGCCTTGCGAGCCCTTTGCCGGTAGGGGACAATCATCGAACTCCCTACGACGCCACATCAGGCAGAATCTTCGACGGGTTCCTGACGGTCAGTCCGCCTTTTGTCGCTAACCAAACTCTTCCGGCAGCCAGTCTCGGGTTTCTGTCAGCGCCTACCATCTTCGTTTCCGGTGAAGCCGAGCGGGCGTTCCGCTTTATCCCCGGTCAGATTGCTGAGATTTCGGGAAACCCGAATCTGAATGTGCAGGCATTGGCGCGCTTTTACACCGTTCGAAACGTTCCGGGCCTCAACACCGACTTCACCCTGAGCATGAGGCGCGAGACCGTAAATTGGTCAGGCCCGGCTTTCCCGGGTTTTTATCGCGGCGGTGGCGAAGAGTTGAAGCCGCTCACCGCGGCTCTTCTGGACGCGCTTGCAAAGTGGGCCACTCAGGGTGTCGCGCCACCAGCGTCCGTGTTCAACGGGGAAGTTAAAGCACTGCCGGACCGCATTGAGTTTTACAGGAGCAGCGCGCCGTCTACGGTGGTTCCTTATGTCGACGACCTTAGCCTCGATGGCTTTGTAATTGCACCGCCCGTAACACCCAATGCGAACATGCGCTCCAGGTGGACGACTGTTCGTACAGCACTGGGCGGTGTCCTTGGCTCGGTGGTGCTTCCCGAAACAGCATGCCGGCGCGGAGGTCTTAACTTCCGAGACCTCGACGGCATCTTCGATACGTGGTTTAACCCTTTCGACGAAGCGATGTTCTTAAGCCGATGGGGCACACAGGCCGCTTATCAGTCCTGCCGTGTCCAGCTGAGCGATGCGCTCTCCGCGGCTGGTCTCTATGATCCCAACATCGTCACCGTCGACGTGGATCCCGATCACTTTCCCAATGTCATCGATCCTGAGGCATCGTCGAGACTCGTCGTTGCGATCCTGAGCACCGCCCGCTTTGATGCTACCGATATCATTGCCGGCTCCGTAAGAATCGCAACCGTCGATGCTCAAGGTGACGCAGACAATCCGGGGAACATCATTAAAAAGACTGTCGATATAAATCATGACGGGCGCGACGATCTTATTCTCGAGTTCCGACGCGACAGACTTCATCTGAACCCTAACGAAATCATTGTCGATGTCTGGGGCTCGACCCGTGGAGGCGGCGCTTTCTCGGGCACGGATGTGGTCAATATTCTCCCGTAAGTCCGAGGACCAGCGGAGAGAAGTTCGAGTGCCTTGCACATAGTTTTCAGGGATAACAGCATGGGGCATTTTGCCTGTCGCAGAGTGAACATGGCCAGTAGAGCCGTCCCTAGTAATAAGAGCGTGGACGGCTCGGGAACGGGAGTCGTTGCTGTGGGTGTGAGTAGCAGAATGTGACCCAGGCCAACGCAGCTTGATGGAGTATTGCACGCGGCCGCCAGGATCTGCCCCCGATCGTTGATCGCTTCCGCCGAGTAGAGTTTGCCGTAACCGACGCCGGAGAGGTCGACGAGATCGTTCAGATCGAACATGTGACCGCCGCTGTAAAGGAACGCATTGGTACGCCCGTCGCTCCCGTCGGCGGCTCCGACTACTTGCCCGCTATTGTTAATCCCAAAACCTTGGCTATAAGGGCCTCCCAGTGTGCCTAGATCTATCATTTGGCCATTGGTATAGAGAAATGCATGGCCAACCACTGCCGGTTCGCCGGCTGGCGTTTGGGCCGTACCAGTCACCTGTCCCGAGTCATTGACAGCAAAGGCCTGGCTCCAAGACCCACCCAACGCGCCCAGATCGCTCATTTGACCATTGCTGTAAAGGAATGCATGAGAATCAGCAACAGCCGTGAAGGAATATCCCACTACCTGACCAAGATTGTTGATGCCCGTACCAACGCTATTACTAAAACCGGAAAGGGTTCCGAGATCTATCAAGGGGCCACCGTTATAAATAAAAGCGTGGTGATCGTCGGCCGAGATGGCAGCTCTTCCCGTCACCTGTCCGCTATCATTAATTCCATATCCGGCGCTAAAGCTGTTCGGTGGCGCGGCCAAACTGCCCAGGTCGATCATCAGGCCGTCAGTGTAAAGAAACGCGTGTTGACCTTCTAACGCCGTATCGGACAAGCCAGTTACTTGTCCGTTATTATTTATCGCCTGGCCATAACTCCCGAGTCCTCCCAGCGTGCCCAGATCAGTGATGTCCCCGTTGCTATAGACAACCGCACGGCCATCGAAGACGGAGGTTCCCGCCGTCCAGCCTGCGACCTGGCCGATATCGTTCAGCCCAAGACCGGCGTACATGCGCACTTCCGTAATGTTGTACATAGAACTGGCAAAAACGGAGTGAGCGCAACACAGCACGACCACAGCCAAGATCAATTGCTTTCTCATCTCTTTCGTCCTCGAGGGGTGCCACGGAATCTATCATCGACACGAACAATGTAATCGTGACCGGATTAATGACGACCCTTTATCGACCCGCTCCGCGCTTATTCCGCAAATAGCCTGACCGCTTGAGTCCACGAATAAGGCTCAATCACTAATGTATACTGCGCGAAATCCTGTTGGGCAGTCTCGGATGACAGCGAAGGCGAAAAATCGACCGCTCGTGTTCCTCAGCTATAGTCACCTGGATGAGAGCTGGAAGCAGCTCGTTCTGGAGCACCTTGGGTCTGCCATAACCGAACAAGTTCAGCTATGGCACGACGAGGCGATCGAGCCCGGGGACGCCTTTCACCAGGAGATCATGGACAGACTGGAGGAAGCACGGATTGCGATCTGCCTGATTTCATCCAACTTTCTCCGCTCGCGTTACTGCCTTCGCCGGGAGTTCGCCCAGTTGGCAGAGAGGCGCGGCCGCGGCGAGTTGGAATTGGTGCCCATCATTGTCGACGACTGCTTATGGCGCGAAATACCGCTGGTGAGAGTTCACCTCGATGTTCTGAATCGGGTCCCGGTTGGCGAACGCAGATTGAAGGATCTCTCACCCGACGACGCTCGCAACGCGCTATCCAAAGTTGCTGAGAAAATCAGCCGGGTTGCCGCGGAGCCGGGTCCGGGCCGCAAACACACACCCGCCTCGATGCCCGACGACAAGGAACACATTTTCATTCCGCCAAACCGGTTTGCATTGATCGGTCGCGAACTTGAGACCGCTGCGCTCGAAATGGCATGGAACAGCGATCGAATACGCGTGGTCTCTCTCGTCGGCGCGGGTGGTACCGGGAAAACCACATTGGTGCGCGCATGGATGAATCGGATGAAGGCGCACGGTTACAGCGGCGCTCAGCGCGTGATCGCGTGGTCGTTCTATAGCCAGGGCTCGCATGGCCAGGCTGCCTCTGCAGATCCCTTCTTCGACGAGATCTTCAGGCAATTGTGCGTGAAAGAGCCTCCACGTTTTAGCTGGGACAAAGGAGAGCAGCTCGCGCAACTCTTGCGCGCAGAGCGCACGCTGCTTTTTCTCGATGGGCTGGAGCCACTTCAAGCCATGCATGAGGCCGAACGCGGAAGAGTTCTCGATCCCGGTTTGAGAGTTCTGATAGAGGATTTTGCCCGCGGCGATCAAGGCTTGTGTGTCATCACCTCCCGCCAGCCGGTGGCGGATCTTGACTATGAAAACGGAGAGTCAGTCCAGGTCGAATTAGCCGAAGTGCAAGAGGAGGATGGCGCTGATCTGCTTGCAGTGTCCAGGCTTAAAGGCTCCGCTGAGCAGTTCAGGGCGGCCAGCCGCGCCTACGATAACCACCCTCTGGCATTACGTCTATTGGCTGGATTTCTGAAAGAGTTCCGCAATCGCGACATCCAGGCGGCTGGTGAATTGGATCCTGTCGTGAAAGCTTCCGAAATTGCGCCGCCCGTTGCGCGAGTGTTGGTAAATTTCGAGCGCCACGTCTCGCCGCAGCTCATCGACTTCCTACAACGCGTCGGGCTGTTCACCAGACCGTGCACATTGAAGGAGCTGGAGGTCGCCGGAGTGGATCCCACCGCCGTCAGAGATCTCCGCGACATGGCTCGCAGGCTGTATCTCCTTGATGAGGAGGACGAACGCTTCCCCGACCGCATGGATGTGCACCCGTTATTGCGCGAATATTTCGGCCAGCAGTTTCGAGAGTCGTCTGTCGAGGAGTGGAAGGACGCTCATTACCGTCTGGCTGGGTTCATCCTGAGCAACACAACGTTTCAACCAAACACGCTTTCTGAAATGCTTCCCCTGTTCGAAGCCATCGTGCACGGCTGTCGCGCTGGAGTGCCGAAGAAGACCTTCAGTGCCTATTACGAGCGCATTGAAAGAGGGAGGGCGGAATACCAAATCTATCAATTGGGCGCTCACGGTTTGACACTCAGTGTACTCGCTGAGTTTTTCCAAAAGCCCTGGACGCAGCTCGACGCCAACCTCCCGGTCGAATATCGGGCGACATTGTTGAACCGCGCAGGACGGTGTCTGCAGGCATTGGGGCGAAACCCTGAAGCCGTCGAACCACTGCGCGAGGCGTTGGAACTCGAGCTTGCGCAGTCCGACAATCACGAGAACGCCGGCATTGCCGCAGAGAACCTTGCCGACTCCTATCTGGAACAGGGAAATCCGCGAGAGGGTCTCCGCTATGCGGAGCAGGCGGTCGACTCTTATCAGTCTGCGGTAATCGGCGCGGACGGCAATCAGGACAAAATCAGACGCGTGCTGTTGCTGCAGTGCGGTAGCGCCTCGACGATGGCTGTGTGCCACTGGGCGATGGGAGAGATGGATCACGCGAGCACAGCATTCGATCGCATGCTTGCGATTCATCAATTGGCCAATATGAGTCTCGCTTCGGCCCCGCCTCCTGTTACCAGTACTGCAGGTTTTCGATACGGTCAGCATTTGATCGAGATAGGACAGTGGAAAGAAGCGTTTATGCAAGCGGCATCAGTCGCCCGGTATGCGGGCGAGTTCGCGGACGATCACATCAAGGGTAATTTGCTGGCGGTGGAGGCCCTGATCGCAGGCGGCCAATTTGAGCGCGCGGAGCCATTCGCGGATCGCGCCGTAACCACAGCAGCAGCCCATGGCGACCGTGCCCTGCTCGCAGGAGCGCTGCTGGCGCGAGGTAAATTCCGCAGCGCAAGCGGGCAGGATGACCTTTCGCGAATCGACCTGGAGAGAGCCGTGGCTATCGCCCATCGTGCGGGCCTCAAGATGCTTGAAGTGGATACTCTTCTCGCCTGCGCCAAAGATTCCGTTGCGACAGGTGAAGTCGCCAGAGCGCGAAGGGAAGTGGATCGCGCGCAGGCTGTCATCGGCCAGACGGGTTATACGCGAGCGTCATCGCTGGCCAGTGCAATCCTGCCGGCGACGTAAACAGCCCTAGCGATCCACGCCCTCAGGGCAGTCTTGAACTATTGTTGCGATCTCAAGAACGCCAGAAGCGCTGATCTCTGCGCGGGTACCAGCAGGCCCACCACCTTGGTCAACGTATCGCGCTCGAGTTGTTTCAAAGCTGCCGGATCGGGGGTTCCCTGAGATTCTCTCGCCAGGTTCGCGCGCGTCGTCTTCTGGTCCTCGAACAGCGCCTGAACCTTAGGAACTTGCTCCGCAGTGAAAGGCGCACCGGCGTCTTCCATCGCAATTCGGAGTGCTTCAAAGCCACCGCGCGCGCGTATCTGATCCCGTGACATCTTCGTCAGGGTGGACTGTTGTTTAGCATTCAGTGCCGAAGAAGACGCGATCCTGGTAAACAAGGCGTCGTTGAGTTGGCGCATTTCCACTTCCAGTGCGTCCAGGATTTCCGGAGGGACTCTCGAACTCGCCGGCGCGCCGCGCGCCGCAAGAACAGCCGCCAATGTTGCAGCATTTGCGCCTCCTGCTACAGGTGTGCCGCCACCACCGGCAGTGGCTTGAGGAACTGTCGCGGGAGCCGGAGCAGCCTGTGCGGGAGCAGTGGATTGAGCAGGTGGCGTTGGCAGCGTGGCCGGAGCTCCGGACGGAGGTGCCGTGGCGCCTGGCGCGGGCGCGCTTTCCGCTTTAGCCGTCATCATCTCCCGTCCGTGGGTTTGTATCGTTCGCCGCATCGCGGGGATCGCTTCGTCCAGCAATTTGTTCAATTCGGTCTCTTGTTCCTTCGTCAGCGGCGCTTCGGCTTTCGCGAGGACATCGCGCAACCGAACGAGGCGATCCGGAGGCGGCGCCGGTGTCGCTGCACCTCTCGCTGGAGCTGCTCCACGAGTGGCAGCAGGAGCGGAAGAGCCTGGACCCAACAAACTACCGGGATCCCCAAAAGCCCCGAAATCGACATCCTGGGCGTAGGCTGCGGTTGCGACCAACACGAACGCGAGAACACTGAAGGATTGCCTCATAGCCGCTCCCTGTCAGAATTGGGTATTCACTCCAAAGGTTATGGTTCTCCCCGCTCCAAAACTCGTGGCCATTCCGTATAACGGCGATGTTATCACCCCGCTGTACCCATTCACTCTCGTGTTGTTCAGCAGATTCTGTACTTGCACCCGGAACGTCATTCGAGGATGAAGTAGCGATGGAGGAGCCTGTGGCGAGACCGGCGCCGCACCCGGAGCGCCAATCAGATTCGGTTGGGCGATAATGAGCTGCTGTATTGTCGCCAGGGAGATTCCAGCCTGTAAAGCCGACTGAATCAGCTGGTCCTGCGCGGACAGCACAGGCGCGGGCGCTCCGGCTGCTCCCGTAGGTGGGGTCACCGCAGCCGGCGCCTTCTTTTTCCGGATATTGATCGCAGGGCTGTTCCAATTCAAGTTCACAGTGTATTGACCTGGTCCCATGAGGGAATTGCGCCCTGTCCCCAGGGGCCGGTCGGCGAACGACTGATCGAGGTTGTCGTCTTTTCCAGTCGTGACGCTGTACACGCGTCCGGTGTTCGAGTTGAAATTGAAGTTGAGTGTCCCCACTTTGGGAGGCCGCACGGAGAAAGTTCCCTGGAAACGAAAGCGTTGGTCATTGCGCGCCCAATCGGATCTGACGTCGTAGGGGTTTTGCCACTGCGCGTCATCTTCTTGCCAGTTGAAACCGGTTTGGAAATTACCTGAGAACTGGGTCGCAAGGAATTTCTTGGAAGGAATCTGAACCTGGAAAGTCAGACTTCTCGCGAAGGCATTTCCAATAGACTCGAAACGGTTGATGCGGCCGACATACGGATAGAAGGGCCGGAGAAGGTTAACCTCTTCTGGCGTTAATAACGGATCCAACGCTGTGCCTGGGTATGGCGCGTTGACGTTGCGGTTCCGTATTTGATGTACAGAGCGGTTGAGGCTGAAAACGGCCTGTACTCTCCAGTTCTTTGGAAACTGTTCGATGAAGGCTATCTGGGTGTTGATCGTGTAGGGCGCAACGAGGTTTGGGTCGCGTTTCTGAAGAGAAGCGCCATCACCCGTCGTCGTTCCCGCCATACCCTCCGCGAATGGATCTGGATACGAAGGATCAGAGATGATGGTATTGAACTGACGCGTTGTGCCATCACCACGAATCAGCTGCTCATACTGCGAAATGCCAAAAGCCACGTTGGGGTAGGTCAGTCTTGCGCCAACACTGATCGTATGCCGCTTCTTCAACTGAACCTGGTATTGCATCGTCGGAGAAATGTTGTTGTAGTCCTTGAGGTGGGTTTGAATCGCGTATTGCGCTCCAACGGAGTAGCTCATTGTCGGGGAAATCCGATAGGTCATGTTCACCGCGACGTTCGCGTCAGACTGGCCGAACGATGCCACAGGATTCCCTGACGTTTGTGTGAACGTCAAAGCGCGCCCCGCCTCATAGTCCTCCAGGCTGGAAAACGTGAACGTTCCCAGATAGTTGTTTTCCGTACGGTTGTAAGTGGACTGATGATTCAGGTTGAGCGAAAACTGAAAGTTAAGTTTCGGGTGCGGTGACCAACCCAACCGGTCGTTGATGTTGAAGTTTGTGTTTCGACCGTCGCTGCGATTCTGTGCGCCGCCGGAGTTGAAAGCGTCCAACACATTGATGGCGATCGCGTGTGTATGTGGTCTCGCGCGTGAGGTGTTTTGGTTAACCCTAAACTGGAGAGTGTTGTTCAGCTTCGGCGATATTGTCTTGTTGTCGGCAATCTGAAAATTCCAGTTGCGGCTGCTGCTGTCGAAAGCGCGGTCTTCAAGTGTGAAATTGCCGATGCCCTGATTCTGGTTTGTCTCGCGATTCAAGTTGAAGTTGTAATTGAGAGTGTGTGTCTGCGAAAAGTACCAGTTGTTTGAAATGCCCAGGGTGTCATACGTCGACGGGTTGAAAAATGTCTTATCGACGGGGCCGCCTGGGGTGATCGCCCGAATGGCGTTACTTCCGTTCTCGTATTGCTCCTTGGATAGATTGATGTCCATTCCCAGCCGCCCTTTAATCACTGGCCCTGAATATCTTGTGCCGACTGTCAGTCGACGATTGATCGGTTTGTTCTCCGAGTGTGGATTCCGCGCATTCAGAGCTGAATTACGGTAGGAAAAATTCACGTTGCCGTTCCACGGTCCGCGCGGACCAGGCTCCTTCGTCACAATAGTGATGCGTGGCCCCGTGCCGGTTGCGTTGAAAGAGTTCGGCTCAATCACAATTTGTGCGATCTGGTCGCGCCGGGGAAGTCTTCCTCCTTCAAGTCCGTCGATGATGATTTGCGCATTCCCCTCTCCGCCGGCCAGAGCTTGAAGGTACGCCAGCAAGTCCTCTTCATCGTCAGGGAGATCCTGAAAATCCTCAGGGGTCAGCGTAATCGCATCCAGGCTCTGAGCGGCATCGATGATGATTTCCTTGCTGTTGCCGACGATGTCGACGGTCGTGGTGATCCCCTGGAGGGACAATGTAATCGTGAGTGCCGGCATGTTGGGAATCACGCGAATCGCCTGCGCCCACGGCGTGAAGTCGGGCGCGGACACACCCAGCTGGTATTGGCCCAGGGGAAGGTCGAACGAAAAGATCCCGAGATCATTCGTTTTAATGGCCTTGAGGACTTTTCCGTCCCGAATCACGGCGACTTCGACGGCGGGCATTCCGGCGCCCGACGGGTCTTTTACCGCGCCTGCGAGTTTCGAAATCTGCGGGTTTGGCGCCTGACTCCCCAACGCAAAAGAGGCCAGGAACAGCGTGAGGAACAGAGCGAGTCTGGTAACGGAAGCGATCGATCCGAGAGTGCGCATAGGAATCCCCGGTTAAGGACGTGAGATCGTACTTAAGACATCCCATCACGACATTTGGTTCACGAGTCGTGCTAGAAGCTTAGCTCGAAGGGGCGTTTGTGTCGATGAATAGAGTGGGGTCGAAAAATCGAAAAATCCTGCCTGTGAGAAGCCATTTACCACAATCGAAAACGGAGTGGGATTCAAGAAAGTAAAGGATCACACTGGACGCATTCGGATTGAACTCTCAAAGTGTAGGCCGGTCGAGACCGATACGAGCGCGCTATCCTTCATAGGCCGCGGCCGCGAAAAAGGTCACCGAAACCGAGGTGGCGATCCGAAGACCGCGGACTTCGCTGACGTTTATTTCTAAGGAGTACTGCTGCGCAAGCGGATAACACAGGTCCTCGAATCACTCACTAATCAAGGAGGAATAAGCATGAAGTGTGCCGTGGCGTTAACGTTCTTGGCCCTTGGACCCTTGGGGCTGGCTTCGGCAGCCTGGGCGGATTCTTTTGCGTTCAGCACCTTTGACGTGCCGGGCGCGAGTATTACAGAAGCGTTCGGTGTCAATGACGCAGGACAGATTGTAGGACGCTATTCGGGCGCAGACACTGTCACACACGGTTTCTTGTACACCAATTCCACGTTCACACCCGTTAATGTTCCCGGCGCAGGCGATACACATGCGAAGGGTATCAACGACGTCGCGCAGATTGTTGGGTCTTTTTCAGGATTCTCGATGACCGCAAGCTTTATATACGACGGAGGCAACTTCACCATCATCAATATGCCCGGCAGCCTCGCTACTAGTGCGACTGGCATCAATAACTCAGGCCAGGTTGTTGGGACCCTGGGCGACGGGCGTAGCTTTCTCTATACCAACGGTACATTTACCAGTTTCTATGTACCCAATGCGACCGGGACTGCCGCATTCGATATCAATGACTCCGGGCAGATCGTTGGAGGCTTCGTTGACGCGAACGGACATGGACATGGCTTCCTCGATACTGGCGGAATGTTCACGATCCTCGATATTCCCGGCATCACTGATCTTGAGGCCACCGGAATCAACGATACCGGTCAGATAGTTGGTTGGTTTTTTGACACCGGGGGATCGCATAGTTTCCTGTACTTCAATGGCGCATACACGACCTTTGATCTCCCCGGGGCCTACCATACAGAAGCCTTCGGCATAAACAATGCCGGCCAGATTGTGGGCAGATATACCACTTCCCAAAACCTTCAATACCGCGGTTTCCTCGCCACACCAGTTCCCGAGCCGGCTTCTTTTTGGATGCTCGCTTTCGTTGGGGTCCTTGGTGTCTTGATCCTCGGTACCGCTTCGCAAGCTGGGATTCGGTAACATTACTTTAAACAGCAAACCGGCCAACTCGTCTGCTGCAAAAAGCGGCCAACTTCACGTGCTACGAACAAGGTTTATCGGGCGCTCATGTCGCGCCTACAGGTCTTTACACCCCCCGCAGAGTCGGATAGATTCACGCCATTCCAGAAAGGTCGGTGACTATGTCGTACGTCAGAAGAGTGGGCCTGGGTGTGTTGTTGTGGGCATTGCCGGTATTCGGTCCGTCTACCGCATTGGCCGCGAGCCCCTGTGAGAGCCTCGCGAAGGTGTCGTTGCCAAACACGACGATCACATCAGCTCAGACTGTCGCCGCAGGCGCGTTCACTCCGCCCGCTGGCGGCCGCGGTGGACAGCAGTTTGGTGATCTTCCCTCATTCTGTCGTGTCCAAGCCACGCTGAAGCCTTCCTCCGATTCCGATATCAAAATGGAACTCTGGATGCCAGAGGCGACGCGTTGGAACGGAAAGCTTCGCGGCACGGGCAACGGAGGACTCGGAGGCGGCGCGACCGTCAATGCAGGACCGCTCGCCAACGGCGTGCGGCTCGGCTATGCAACCGCCGGCAACAACACAGGCCACGAAGGCGATTCCAGTTATGCGATGACGCACCCGGAAAAGATCAAAGATTTCGGTTACCGGTCTGCGCATGAGATGACGGTTGCGGCCAAAACTTTAATCAAAGCGTATTACGACAAGCCTCTTCAATACTCGGTGATGGCTGAAGGCGGTGGAGGGACGATTGCTGCGCTGAGCGCTGCACAACGCTATCCGGAGGACTACGACGTGATTGCGATTACAGGCATGTCGTCGTACCTCTCTCGGCACACCTTCGGCCAGATGTGGGTGTGGTATGCGACGCACAAGGATGAGGCGAGTTTCATCCCCCAGGAAAAGTATCCTGTTCTTCATGAGGCCGCCCTGAACGCGTGTGACGCTTCAGATAGTTTGAAAGACGGTATCATTGGAAACGTTGAAGCCTGTAAGTTCGATCCTGTTGTGACGCAGTGTAAATCGGGCGATGCCGCGAATTGCCTGACGGCACCTCAAGTTGAAGCCGCACGAAAGATTTATGCGGGACCGGTCAATCCGCGCTCAAAGCAGGAGGTCTACTCGCCACTGTATCCAGGAAGCGAACTCGGTTGGGCGCAACTCGCAGGCGGGGATCAGCCTCTTGGAATTCCCGTAGACTTCTTCAAGTACTACGTCTTCAAAGATCCGAACTGGGATTACAAAAAGCGTCCGCTGAATTTCGATTCCGATGTCGCATTGGCGGAGCGTCCCGAGGTTGCTCCAGTCAATGCGGTCGATCCGGATCTTCGAAAGTATTTTGCACGCGGTGGAAAGCTCTTGCTCGTTGGCGGGTGGAACGACGCGAGTGTTCCGCCCAAAGTCGCTATCAACTATTACAAGGCGGTAGTCGAGAAAATCGGCGCCAAGACGGTTCAGCAGTCGATGCGTTTCTTTATGGTACCGGGAATGGGACATGGGGGTGGTACGACCGGTCTCGAAAACTTCAGCTTCGATGCGCTTGCCGTAATCGAATCCTGGAAGCAGACGGGGAAGTCACCGGAAGAGCTGATCGTCAGTCATTACAAGGAAGGTACGGAAGTAGGCAAGCGCCTCGTATGCCAGTACCCGAAGGTCGCTATATATAAAGGGAGCGGAAATACCGAAGACCCCGCCAGCTTCGTGTGCAAGTAGCTGGCTGTCGTTTGATTTCAAATCAAACGGATCGGGCATCTGTCTTTCGTCTGGGGCTGTAGGGAGAAATCTCGACGTGATTCAGCCGGCCAGAGTTTTTTTAAGCTCGACCTTCGCTGACTTCGCATGGGAACGCGAAGTCATCAACACGGTTATTGTTCCCAATCTCAATGACGGCCTCCGCGCGCTCGGCAGGCGATTGGATCTCATCGACCTGCGTTGGGGCGTCTCGGACGAAGCCGGTCTGGATCACGCTGCAGTAGACATCTGCCTGACAGAGGTTGAGCGCTGCTGCGCAAGCGGAGCAAAGCCGGCGTTCATCCTGATGCGCGGTGAGCGACGCGGTTGGCGCCCGCTGCCGCGATTGATCGAAGCCTCTGCTTTTGACGCCCTCGCCCGTGCACTTTCCACTGCCGATCCCAGCGCCGCCGCGCTTTTTCGAAAGTGGTATGCGTTGGACGAAAACTTCCTGCCGCCCTCGTACCTGCTCCGATCGCGGCGCGGCCAGAAGGAAGCCTCGCCGGGGCTATGGTCCGCAGTCGAAGGCCAAATACTCCAGGCCGTGGAGAAATGCCTGGACCTGCTTCCACCGAACCTCAGGCATTCTTTCGTCACGCCGATCACGGATCTCGAACTCGAATTCGCCCGCCTGCAGTCTCACTCCCGTCCTGGATTGATTCATGCGATGCGGCGCGTGCCGGCGCAACCGGTAGTGGCCGAACACGATTCAAACTGGGCAGCGCTTGCCGACGAGATAGGCCCCGCAGCGGTGACTATCGAATACGATCCCAACCAATTCGGCGCCTACCGGGAGCAATTCGAAGCCTGGATCCTTCATGCACTTCGGCTAGCCGCGGACGGCATCGGGAGAGACGCGGGGTCCACGTCCATCGCCGCGCGGACGGAACGCAGTGACTCGGCTGTGACGCGCCGGTCCGATCACGAGATCGATCACTGGCGTCTCACACCGGGAAGCGGCAACATCAAGCTCATCTATGGTCCCAGCGGCAGCGGAAAAACAGTCCTGGCCAGGCGGCTTGCCAAAGCGGCGAAGGCGGCGGGGTCGAGCACAATCGGGCTTTACCTGGCAGACACGGACACCACCCTGGACACAACCGGTTTCCTCACACTGGCCGCCCGTGCGTTCTCGATCGAGCGTCGCATCGGCGTCGAGCAACCAGCCGAACTCGTCGAGAAACTGCAAACGGCGCTCGCATCCAGCGGAAGCGATGTCGAACTCGCTATCGTCGACGCGCTCGAGGAAGTCGCCTGGCGAGATCCGTCGGAGTCCTTGTCGTGGCTGCCGCTCAACGTCGGCGCGGGCCGGAAGATTGTGGTGACGACATCCAGTGAATCAATCCAGCAGGCGTTCAGCGAGCTGTTCGGATCCGATTCCGTGCTCAATCTCCTTGAACTCGACGACCGGGAAAGCGAACGGCAGATTCTCCTGGATCTTGAAGCCGTCGGCCGGACCTTGCAGCCGTCGCAGGTCTCAACCATCGTTACCGCCACACAGCATGTGCAAGGGCGCGCGCTCGTGAACCGCGTCGCGGCGGCCGTTTCCCGCCGGCTACCGGCAGGCGTGACCCTGAACGAATCGCCGTCCGGTCTTGAAGGTTGGCTGCGATTGTGGATCGACGATCTCGTTTCCGGACAGGGTCACGGTGAACCTCTCATCCATGAGGCGCTGGCGCTGATCTGCGCGTCGCGACGAACCGTTTCGGAGCGTCATCTCGCCGACACCCTCGGTCGTAGCGAGGCGGTCCGATCGTGGATCCGCCAGGCCTTTCCTCACGCGCCTCGCGTCGACGGAATTCCTCGAACAGTGGTTAGCCGGCTGATGGCGGATCTCGAGGGCATGATTGATATGGATCAGGTCGAAGGCGAAATTCACTTCGCTCCCGCGCATCGAATATTGCGCGCTGCTTTGACTGCAGCATTGCCCGGCGATGCGCTTGAGGCTGCTCATCGCTCTCTCGCCCAGCGCTGCATCGACGATATCGGCGACGGCTTCGATCATCCCGAATCCTCATCGGCTTATCGGCTGTCGCAGGTCTTGTTTCAACTCGTCAAGTCGGGACAGGCAGCTGCTGATCGTGTCGAGCAGCTTGTCTCCAGTCTGGATTTTCTCGCTGCCAAGACGGCGCCGGAAAGCCTCGCGGATACCATGGAAGAAGTGTCGCTGCTGCGTGAACGCGACGCTTTCGATAATTCGGTGATTCGTGAATTTTGCACGCTTCTCGTGCAGGAGCGGGCAGCGTTGCAGGCAGTGGAGACCGATGGCCGGAGGCGCGCCTATCTTGCGCAGACGGTCGATGCCATGTTGCATTCCAATCCTTTGCGGATCGCTGCGCACCGTGCAGCAAATAGCCCGGGTCTTGCCTCGATACGCCAGCGTTTCGCATCGCCCAGGCTATCGGGTATGGCGCCGGTTGATATCGGCTCGGTTGGCCGCGGATTTCTGAGATTCCTTTTCGACGACGAACTTGCGCTCGTGCAGGACAACGGATCCATCGCAATCATTGGGTCACGATACGGCGAAGTGCGCCGGCGGTTGCCTGGACATCCGGTCGCATCGTATAGCGCACCCGGCATCGACGGTATAAGGCTTGCCGGCAACCGCTTGCTCACGTGCGGCGCCGATGGCGAGATCGCTGTGTCGAGCGTGTCCGCCGGTCGGGATCTTCGCCGCATACGCACGGGCGGTCCGCCGATCCAGAGCGTCGGAGTCTCGCCCTCGGGCCGAATCATCGCCTCCAGCCATGGCGCGAGAATGTTGTACAGGTGGGGTGCCGACGGAATTCCCGCGGGAGAGATCCACATTGAGAGGGGCTCCGCCCTAAACTTTGTGTTGTCCGACACGGGCCTTGAGCCCGGTTTGGAGATGCGCCGGGATCTGTTTGTGCCGATGACGACGCTATGGGCAAACGAGTACATGCCCGCCTTTCGGTCGTTCTTCCATGTGCTCGACGACGACCGCGTTGCCACAGGCGGAATGGGTTCGCTGGCCGTCTGGTCGTTCGCAAAGGACGGGCCCGAAATTCTAATCAATCAGATTCTTCGGCAGGAGTGGATGCCCAAATACGTCGTCCCGGGCGCACAAACTCTGACAATCGTGAGCAACAACGGAGGTGTCGCTCGGCTCCACATCGACGAACGCCGCGCCGAAATTTTGAGCCCCGCCGCGAAACACCGAGGCGGTGCGGATCCATTGGACGAGGAGCACCTCTTCTGCTGGTCGCTTCGCGACAGCGGAACCGTCGATGCTCTGATCATTCACAGGATCACCGGCGAAATTACGGGCCGGCATGAGCTGCGCGCTGAGAATCCCCAGGCATTGCAATATTTCAGGGGCGGCGCGTCCAACGTACCTCGGGGTTTACTGTCGATGCGGGACCACATCCTCGGCTGGTCGGGCTACGGCTGCGAGGCAATCGATCTCACGCGCGGCCTGATCACGCCGTTGAACCATTGGGAATTCGACGAATACGCGACGCACGCCGCCAAGGTTGGCGAAAGCTCGGCACTGCTGATCAAAGCCGGCAGACCGATCGTTTTCGATTCGAGCCGCAACCGCCAAATCTTCGACCTCACCGACTTCACAGGAGAGATCGAGGGCGTCAATGATTTGGCTGGCGGGCGGCTCATCGCGTTTCCTCCGTCAGGCGGGCGAACGTTTTACTGGGACGTCTCCGAAAGTTTGAAATGGATCGAAATGCAGAATTGGTCTGAACTGGGCCGCCAGCCTCACGCGGTAATCGACGCGCAATTTCTCGTCGACGGGCATTTCGGCGTCAGAAGCCGGGCAATTGATGACTCCGCCAAGGACTTTTCCCTTTGGGAAGTGCATCCAGGAAATGTGCAACAAGTGGGAAACGGCGGGCAGCGCACCTTCGCGGGATCGCGCGGCGAGGTTTACTTCAGCGGGATCGGGCCGTTGATGCTTACCTGGGGCGGATCACCTCCATCCGTCAACATCACCGGCGCGCCGACCGAAATTCTGTTTTCATACGAATTCGAGCAGCTCGACGACCTGTGCTTCTGTGTGCCGCTTATCGATGAAGATGGCGATTCTCCCTTCGTGGTCTCGGCCATCGTTTGTGCCGGTAAACAGCGACTCGCGGCAGTCGCCGTCGAAAGCCGGACATCCTGGTCATGGCCGAATCCGGATGGGACGACGATAGTCGGCTTATTCGCAGCCGGCGGCAGCCTTGTCGTTTGCACCGAAGCGGCGGTGTGGCGCGCCGAATTCGACGCGCTCGTCCCGCGGGATCCGCGATATGTCCAGCTCGTAACAGCCGAGGCATTCGCGACGGAAGGCATGACGGTAAGTTGCACCGACGTGATCCACCCGCCGCAACAACAAGTCGGCCTGGCACTGTTTCATCGCAGGCCAGAGGCGCAGTCCACTGCGACTAACGCCAGGCAAACTAACGACGACAAAGTCGAACGAAATATCATTGCCGCGGCCTATGATCTGGAAAAAGGGCTCCTTTGTCACGCCGTCCTCCCGGATGCGGTGGACTGGACACCGTGCGCCACCGGCGTCGTTCTCCATCTCACCGGAGGTGGTAACTTGCACGTTCGGTCCGATGCGAACGGCGATAACATCGATGCCCTTCTGCTAAATGAAACCGACCTTGTACAGCCGGCTTCGCGCGCCGGCAGTTTTGGCGCGGGCCCGTTGTTCGGCGAGATCATCCGGAGAGCGCGACCTCTCATCAGCCTCCGACACCACGCGTATTTTGAATGGTTGCCTTCGAGCGGGCGCGTCCTGTTCGAACCGCACGCTGTGCATTTCGACTCATCGGACGAAAAAGAACAGGAGTGGTTGGCTCCTGACGGCTACAAGGTCCTTGACCTTGACGAGGCAAATGCCCGCGCCCTTCTGCTGACGGAACGAGGACAGTTTCAGATTCTCGAGTTCGGACAGCATGTGGCGGATGTGCTACCACTGCGGCTCGATGCCCGCATGGATGCAACGGGAGATCCGATTTTGTATCGGCTCGTGCGACGAGCCGGCCGCCCGGAACTGGCGGTTCGCAGCGTCCAGCGAATACTCAATAGTGCTGAAGCCACGGAATTAGATGCGGAGACACGCGCCTGTCTCTTTCTCGAGCTGGCGACCGGCGCCCTGGAAGTCGGGGACGCTAACGCTGCAGCCCGATTGGGCGCGCAAACGGAGTCCGTAATCCTCCGCAGCCCGCCGCCGGAACAGACAGCGGCGTTTTTGCGCCTCGGTCTGCAGTTGTTGTCGATCAAGCTAGCGATCCTCAGAGGTGATAGAGACTACTGGAGACGTGAAATCTTTCAACAAAATGTCCCGAACCCCGCTCAGACCCAGGTCTATGCGCGATTGTGGCTCCTCGCCGCGATTGAACTCGTTCGCCGCAGTCCGGAGCGTCTCGCAATCCTCGGGGCTTTCAGCCGGGAACTGGAAGCAGCGCTGGCCAAACTATCGCTGAACCACGGGGAAATCATTTCGGCGGGCCTTCTGGATCTGTCGATGCTAATCCGTGCCGCGCAGCCCCCGAAAGCTGAAGATCCCACTACCGTCGACTGGCGCGCATTGCTGGGCCCGAATCATCAAGCCATGCTGTCGGATGCAGAGGCGGGGAACGCGGGCGCGTGCACGAATATAGGAGTTCTGTTCGGAGTCGGTAAAGAGGTCACGCGGAATCCGCTTTACGCCGCCTACTGGTATGGCCGCGCCGTCGATCTGGGAAGCGACATTGCCGCGTTCAATCTCGCGCAGATGTATCGTCATGGGGAAGGTGTCGGCAAAGATCCAGTGCGTGCCTACCAACTGACCAGGCTCGCTGCCGAACGCGGTTCGGTACCGGCCAAATGTAACGTCGGGCTAATGCTTCTTAATGGAGAGGGATGCGCCGCCGACCCCGCAGAGGCGCGAGTGTGGCTCAAGGCAGCCGTCGATGAAGGCGACACACTTGCACCGATTCCGCTGGCGATGTTACTGGCCTCTGGACGCGGCGGGCCTCGCGATGTCGACCGCGCGCGCGCGTATCTGGCTCCGCTGGTGAAGCTGGGAAATCCCCGCGCGCTTCAGTTGCTCGCCTTGATCGACAGAGGCCTCTAACTAAATCTGCGACGAACAGTGCGATAAAAGCCCGGTTTTCGCCGGCGTTTACATCGCTCGAACTTCAGGTCGTCATCACCACGGCGGCATTCGGTCGAAACCTTTGCCTGGCTGGATTTCTTTCTGGAGAGTGTCGAAGACACCGCATCGAACGCGGTTCGAACCGCCCAGAGTCTTGTACTTCTCTTCAAGGAGGATGCGGCGCGGGTCCAGACCGCGAGCCGCGGCCCTTGGATGACATTGCGGGTTTTCAATGCCCTGCCCTACGCACTCGTCCTATCACGACAATTAGTGACGTCGGTCGGCGTGCCGGTCTCTCGTTCGCTGCCGCAACAAAAGGGATCGAACGTCTCGTCGACTTGGGGATCGTCAAAGGAGCGCACTGGCGGACGCCGCAACCGCGTGTTCGCCTACGACCGTTACCTGGTGCTATTGAACGAAGGACTGAGCCCCTATGACGCTGACTGAATCCCAAAGGCGCGCAATTGAGCATAACGGCCGGCCCCCTGCAGTTAACGATGGCGGTTTGAAGACGACCGTGTTTCTCGTGACCAACGCCGGAAGGGCCTTCCGGTTCATGACGTTCATCGGGAAGTTCCACAGGCTGATGATGCCTGCAACGCCCCAGCGGAGCGTAGGAGTTGAGGTTTGTTCCTGGGACTCCAAAAGAACTTTTCGAAGCGCCAATTGTCAATGCCTGTACTTACGTTCGAAAATAGGTTATTCCGTGACTGCCGACGGGAAAGCGTTCCTGGCCAACCTGGCCGCCGGGCCGAACATCTCAAGACCGATCAACGTCGTTCTCAACTGGCAATCCGCGTTGCAAAACTAAAGCCGCCTTGGAATTTTCACGTCCGCGGAATGTTAGCCGGTAGCGGTCCGGCTATTTCTTGAGTTCCTTGTAGGCGGTTTGAACATTGCCGGCCATGCCACCAAAGAAGTCGACCACTCTGTAATCTTTGTACCGTGCCGGCAGTTTGTATTCGGCTGCAGCCGCTTCCGCAGTCTTGCCCGCCTTGATCTCGGCTTTGACCCAGTCGAGGAATTCCTTGTTGAAATCGGCATATTCCTTCAAGTCGGCAGGTTTCATGAGCGCGCTATGGCCGGTGATGATGGTGTCGATGTCCTTCAAAGTCGTGGATGCTTTTTCGATCGTTGCCGCATATTCTGCGGCGCTTCCCCCGTTGGCAGTATCGATGAGCGGCGTGTTCTTGCCCGCGAACGCGTCACCGGAATGAGCCGTGCGCAGCGCCGGAAACACGATCCACGCGTCGCCGCTTGTGTGCGCCCTGCCGAAGTAATAAAGATCGATACGATCCTTTCCGCTGCCAAGCGTCAGCTTGTCCTTGAAGGTCTTCGATGGGATGAACTTCGCGTTCCCTCCGCTGAATTCGGGCATCTTCTGCATGTTCGCTTTGGTGTTCTCGTGAGCGACGAATTCGATGTTGCCTTTGAAGAAGTCGTTACTACCGGTGTGATCCTGGTGAGTGTGCGTGTTGATGATCGTCGTGATGGGTTTTTGAGTGACGGTCCTGACCTTATCGAGGATCGATTGCCCGTTGCCCGGCGTCTTCGTATCCACAAGAACCACACCGCTTCCTGTGATGAAGACGGCCGTGTTACCGGCGCCGTAATCCGGCGTGACGATCATGTAGAGGTTGTCCTTCACCTTCTGTATGTCGAGCGGCGGGGGAGCTTGATTCTGAAAGCCAACTGCCGCCAACGAAAACAGGCCCAGAGATAGGAGAATGCTCAGCGTTAAGACTCGTTTCATCGTTTACTCTTCCAGAGAGGCAATATTCGGACGAAGGAATTCTAGATCCAAATGCTCAACGATGCATAGTTGTCTGAGCTTGATTGTCTGAGCTTGCTCGCGCCTGCCTGGGCGAATATGCTATCGCTCCTGTTTGACTCAACCTTACAGCTGGAGCCGACAGCGGTGTCGCGACGCACAGTCCATTTCATTCTTTTGACAATCGTTCTGATAGCCGCGGGACTTGCTGGAACCCGGATGACTGCTACTGAGCCCGAACCCATAAGAATTGACGCGGGCCTCATCTCAGGCGTGTCCGGTGAACACGACGCCGGTGTTCGAGTATTTAAGGGTGTTCCGTTCGCCGCGCCACCGTTGGGCCCACTTCGCTGGAGGCCACCGGCACCGGTACAGCACTGGGATAGCGTTCTCAGAGCAGATCGGTTTTCGGCTGTTTGCCCGCAACCGCCGCGGACCGCCAATTTCGCATTGGCTGGAACGTTGTCGTCGTGACGACGAATTACCGATTAGGCATCCTCGGGTTATCGCGCATTGTGATTTGACCCCGGAATCCGATCATCATTCATCGGGCAACTCCGGACTCCTGGACCAGGTGATCCGAATAATGTGACGATTTTCGGCCAATCCGCGGGGGCGACCATATCGCGCCACAGCAGGTACCCTCCAAGAAAAGTCAAAGGAACCACGACGAAGAGCGACAAACCGTAAAACGACTGTCGCAATCCCGAATCCGCAGCGGCCGTGGCGCCGGCTTCGGGAGGAAGCTCGACTTTCAATTCATGCAGGCGATCTCCCAGGGACTCGCCGGTCTCGCCTCCCGTCGTGATTCGAAACGCGGTCCCCCCGTGGCCGCTACGGTCCGTCTCGACGCTCCTTCGAACTGCTTCCGCGCGAACCACGACAGCGAGGGGCAAAGACGCGGCGCCTTTGGGTGTGCGTCCCACAAGCCAAAGTTCACCGCCAGGACCCGGATAGGGTTTCCAGATGCTTTCGGTCACCCGCATTGACGCGAAGTCTCGCTGCAGGTCGTGCGCCTCCTTGAGAGAGCGCGCCTGGGCGAGGTTATCCATTCGAGAGGACAAACGCCCAAGGGCTGCACTCACGTCTTGTCGAATTGCTTTATCGTTCGATGCACTAAGGGTTTTCAGAACGGACTGGAGTTGCGCTGCTTGACTCGCGTTCAACGCGTTCGGCGATTCGAGATCCCGCTTCGCGCGATTGAGAACGTCATTGGTTCGGTTCATCCGTGTCAATCCGACGGCGGCGTACATCGCATACGAAATCCCAGAAGCGTCGGTGACGCTCCATGAGAGGTTGAGCACGTCACGCAGAATCGCGGTGGCTTCTGCCTGCAATCCGCTTTGTCGCAGCGCGCGCGCGAGGCCGAGGCGCTTCTGCGCGCTGCGCGTCGTTCCGGGCGGTGTCGGCCAAGGTTCGATAGAGCGCGGCCGCGCGCTCGTAGTTTTTCTCGCCCGACTCAATGCGTCCGGCATCGCGCATCTTTTGATCGAAATCGGGATCTTCCGCGTCGTGAGCAGAGATGTTTGGCGAGTCCTCTTCCCAGGGCCAGACCAGTTTTTCTCCATCGACTTTGCCGATAAGAACAACGGCTTCGGGATCGGAATACTTTCCCGGTTGTGGAATCGCGGCCGGGCTGTTGGCCATTTCCTGAAACTTGATCCGTTCCAGCCGGTCGTACAGGTCATGCCCGATTTCCGCGGCAATTCTCTTCCGAATCTCCTGCGATTGTTTCTCGGAGCGGCTTCGATTGAGGTCGCGCTCTTGATTGACGAGTCTCCACCCCTGCCATCCGAGAGCCACAGCCGGAAGGACTAGAACGAGAAGGAACAGGAAAACTTGTCGGCAACGCAG